>Ga0209429_10000057_pt1 | contig 73869 bp, 64 predicted proteins | sample BarGraNGADG00212_3_FD_184493 | JGI IMG/M metagenome (GOLD analysis project Ga0209429, IMG submission 184493) | Arctic peat soil microbial communities from Barrow, Alaska - Barrow Graham LP Ref core NGADG0004-212 (SPAdes) (version 2) | ecosystem: Environmental > Terrestrial > Soil > Wetlands >... | reverse complement strand
AAAGGATGCCACCAATGAACTACCGTAACCTCCTTGAGGCTTCATGAAAAAGACATGACGCTATTTCTAAAACCCGGATTCCAATGTTTTTGTTATTTCACCTGTCTACTTGACAGGGAGCAGTTCATTCTTGTCTGTGTTATTAACGAATGTTACCCAGAGTTCATAACTGGAGTAATCATTCTTCTTCCACCCGAGATAATTAATGGTTACATTCTTATCCTCATAGAGAATGTCCCCTCGTTTATTATCTGAGAGCTGCATATGAATCTGGCGACGGATATCGTGCAACTCACTTTCAGTGAAGTCACTTATGGTAAAGGTAGCTGCTGAAGCAATCTGGATAGCAAAAACAAGGATAACAGTGATTAGGGCGAATACTTTCTTCATAAATGTTTTCCTCACTTCTAAATAGTAATGATTTTCATTTTCATTTGTATCGGATATGCATATTGATACCATCATATTAAGACCAACAATATTCCTCTACTTCATCTTTGCATATGCAACAAAACACAGGATCAACTGAATAGCGACAAAGGGAGCATATATCAGCATCAAAATAGCTGCGACACTATACAAAATACCAGCCACAAGGGACGCCCAGCGTAAACGCATAGCCCATGCAATAACATTAAACAACACAGCAAGGCACGTAAAAATAAGATGGGGGGTTATAAGCATCATCCCTAATGATGTGCCTATTGCAGCTGCGGTATCAGACGAAGTAATTTGATTACCTGTCCGAAATATATAAGAAATTATGTATATTGCATACGCTACTCCCAATAAGCCTGAAACAAACAGCAGTTTTGATCGCTTAGACACATGGATTGGTATTGCTACTTGATTAACTTGTTGCTGCCAACTACCCTGTTGTTGAAAGCTTTGATTGGTAAAAGACTGCTGATATTGTGGTGGTTGCGCCTGATACATCGCTGATTTGTTATCCTCATCCACTCTGGAATGTTGGTTGCGTTTGGTATGCACACGCACTTGCTGGTCTTTCGCCTCCGGAGGAATATAACCTTTTTGCATTTGACCCTCCTAATATTTTGAATAAATACATGAAGTATTTCAAAATCATTATAGGCTCTTGTATAAACGACTGTCAAGAATAGATGTCAAAGCCGATAGAGGCTGCTAACGAAAAGACCTAACGACAAGGTAACATAAACGAGATAGCCGCCGATCCTTCTAAATCGATTTTCCGGCTGTCAACTTCGCCTTTTGCGGAACGGATGGCGTCTCTCCGTAAAGTAATCCAGCACCATGACCAATATCAATACGCTGCCCCAGATGAGCGAGATGTAATAGCTGCTGATTTGCGGGAAGCGGTTGATACCGGTTTCCAGCATCCGAAGCAGGAAAATCGCCAGCACCACGCCGCTGATCCGTCCCCGGCCGCCAAGGGGGCTGACGCCGCCCAGGACGACGATCAGCACGCACTGCAGCACGTAGACGGAGCCATAGTTGGCGCGGGCGGAGTTGTAGTTGGCCAGCATGATCAAGCCGCCCAGCGCCGCGCAAACGCCGGAGATCATGTAGGTTTTGATCAGCAGACGGTCGTTCTTGAGCCCGCTGAAGCGCGCCGCCTCGGCGTTGGTGCCCAGCAGGTAGATCTTGGTGCCATAGGTGGTGCGGGACAGCAGCACCCAGATGAACAAGGCCATGGCGATGAAGATCAACAACTGCACCGGCACCAGCCCGCCGATCTTGTTGTTGATGGACAGCGCGTACTGCACCGGCAGCTTGCTGACGGCGTTGCCATTGGTGAACACGATGGCGATGCCGGTAAACAGCTCGCTTGTGCCAAGGGTCGCCAGGATCGGCGGGATATGGGCCTTGGACACTAAAAGGCCGTTGAACGCGCCCAGGACTGCGCCAAGCACCATGCCCAGCGCAAACATCAGGGGGATGGCATAAAAGGGCAGGCTGCCATCCGCCTGCGCAATGGATTTGAGCAGAAAACCCATCAGGATAGCGCTCAGGTTGGCGATACTGACGGCTGACAGGTCGATGCCCCCGGTGATCATGCACAGCATCACGCCCAGCGCCATCAGCCCGAACTCAGGAAACTGGGAGGCCATCGTCTGGAAATTGATGAGGGTATAGAATTTGTTGAACTTCGTCAGCGCCATGAACACTATCCATGCCAGCATGACGATGACCAGCCGCCAGATGTGGCGGTTGCGGGTATACAGGGTTTTCAGGTTGCTGCCGGCCTGCTGTGTGCTCATGCCTTTGACATCTCCTTCCAGGCTATTCTGTTTTTCGTGATCCTGTTGGCCCGCAGCACCTGAAAGGCGCTGACGCCCGTGCCAATGATGATCAAAGCGCCAGTGAAGACACTTTTCCAGATCGTGGGGATGCCTAGCAGGATCATGGAATTTTCCACAATGACAATGAGCAGGGTACCCAGCGCCGCGCCTGAAAGCGATCCCGCGCCGCCCTTGATGGCCGTGCCACCCAGCACCACGCCGGCGATGATGTTCATCTCCATGCCCAGCATGTTGGTGGGGTGGTTCTGCTGCATCATGCAGGTGCGGATGAGGCCGGCCAGGCTTGCGATCATGCCCACAATGACATACAGGAAGAACTTGCCCCGCTTTGTGTTGAACCCTGCGCGCACGGCACTTGTCTCATTGCCGCCAATGGCATAGATACCCCGACCGAAATAGGAGTAGCGCAGCATCAAAAACGCCAGCCCGTTGACAATGAGGAGCGCCAGGAAGGCGACAGGCATGCGCGAGGTGAGCCCGGAGATGCTGTTGGTGGCCACAAACAGGGAAGACGTGCCAAACTCCCGCATCCCCGGGGGGATGACTGCCAGCTGCACGCTGTTCAAAGCGCCCTGCATAACGCCTTTGAAGACGCTGGATGTGCCCAGGGTCACGATGAGGGCCGGCAGGGAGAAGTAACCGATGAATATCCCATTGAATGCCCCCAGGAGCGCGCCAAGAGCCAGGGAGATGACGATGGGCAGCCAGATGCCTCCGGTGTACCCTGTGTCCAGCAGATACTTGGTGGTCGCATAGGAGGTAAGGGAGGCCAGCGCCGGAAAGGACACGTCAATGCCGCCCGATACGATGACCATGAACGCGCCGACCGCGAACAGGCCCGGCACGATCATGGCGGAGGCGATGTCCGTCAGGTTGTTGGCGGTAAAGAATTGGCCGGAGCGGATTTCGATGAGGACACAAAGCGCGAGAACAACGAGAAAGATATAGGGTTCGTTGCGCCGCATAAGTTTCCTGACTGTTTTTTGCACGAACTCTCCTCCTACATCATGTGCGCGAGTATCTGCTGCTCATTGGCGTTTTGCGCATCCATTTCATGCACGATGCGCCCGCCCTTTAGGACAATCACGCGGGAACAGTTTTCGATCACCTCGGGCAGGTCATCCGAGATGATGATGATGCCCATGCCGTTTCGTGCCAGATCATGCAAAATCGCATGGATATCGTGCTTGGAGCCGATATCGACGCCCACTGTAGGACCGGAGAGCACCAGCACGTCCAGATTGCACGCCAGCCACTTGGCCAGCACAACGCGCTGCTGGTTACCTCCGGACAGCGTCTGGCAGGCGTTCCTGGGATCCGGGGTGGCGATGGCAAAGTCACTAACCAAGCGCAGGATCTCCTTTTCGCGCTTGGCGCGGTCAAACAAACCAAGCGTGGTCGTCAGCCTGTCGATCTCCGATATGATCACGTTGTCCTGGATGCTCTGCGGCAAAAAAAGCCCCTCGCTGAGTCGGTCCTCAGGCACCAGGCCGATTTTATGCCTGACCGCATCCTGGGGATTTTTGATGCTGACCTTTTTCCCCTTGAGCAAAATATCGCCTGAACTTGCCGGGCGTATGCCAAAGAGGCTCAAAGCCAGTTCACTGCGTCCGGAGTCCAGCAGCCCCGTGACGCCGATGATCTCCCCTGCCCGCAGTGTAAAGCTGACATTCTCAAAATAGCCGTCCAGTGTCAGGTCCCTGACTTCCAGCAGCGGTTCTTCGCCGATGGTTTCAGGCACAAAGTTCTTTTTGCCAAACTCACGGCCGGTCATATAATAGGTGAACTTCGCGGAATCCAAATCGGCTGTGGAGCCTGTCTGGACCAACTCGCCGTTTCTGAAGATCGTGAAGCGCTCTGAAATCTCAAACACCTCGTTAAGCTTATGGCTGACAAAGAGGATGGAGATACCCTGGGCTTTCAGCTGCAGAATGATTTTGAACAGCGCCTGCACCTCTTTTTTGGTCAGCGCTGTGGTAGGCTCATCCATGATGATCAGCCGGGCATTGCTCATCAAGGCGCGGCTGATAGCCACCATCTGTTTTTGCGCCACAGACAACGTGCTCACCTGCGCATCCAGGTCGACATCGAAGTTGATTTTTTTGACTGCAGTCTGTGCGATTTCCCGGATGCGCTTCCAGCTGACGATTTTGCGCTTCTGGGACAGCTCGGTGTTCAGCGCCAGGTTTTCCATGACCGTCAGGTTGGGGAAAACAGAAAAATCCTGGTATATGACCTGGATCCCCAGCATGATCGCGTCAATGGGCGTTATCTTGCCCAATATTTTACCGTCAAACTCGATGTCTCCGGAGTCCGGCTGATAGACGCCTGAGATGATTTTTATCAGCGTGGATTTGCCGCAGCCATTTTCTCCGGCCAGGCAATGGATCTCTCCTGCCGCGATTTCAAGGGATACCCCCTTGAGGGCATGCACGCCTGCAAACGACTTGTGAATGTCCACCGCCCTGAGCAAGCTCTTGGCCATGAAATACCTCCATGATTGACAATGGTCTCCGCCGGAAATCCGGCGGAGACCGTCTGGACTATGTGAAATCAGAAGCCAAAGCTGTCCACGTTGTCTTTGTTGATGACGACCCAGCCCTGGCCTTCCAGGACCTTGTCGCTGCCCTTCTTGAAGGTCAGCGCCATATAGCCATCCACACCAAGGTCGACCGGATCTTTGACTTCTTCGCCGCGCAGCACCTTGAGCGCCAGGGATACCATGGCCTGGCCTGCCAGCGCGGAATCCCAGAGGGTCAGGGACTTGACGACGCCGCTTTCAAGCAGCGCCTTGTTGGCCAGCGGCATTCCGGTGCCGGAGGTGAAGACCTTGCCGACCAGGCCCTGTTCTTCAATCGCGCGGGCGATGCCGGGCGCGTCATAGGACGAGGTGCCCATGATGCCCTTCAGGTCCGGGTATTTCTTGAAGAGCTCTTTGGCCTTGTTGTAGGCAACATCGCCATTGTCTTCAGATTCCACGCGGGGTTCCGCTTCCAGCAGCGTCATTTTGGGATAGACGGCTTTCTGGTGTGCCACGCCGCCGTCAGCCCACTCGTTGTGGGAGGCGTTGGTCACGTTCGCGACCATGGTGGTGTAGAGGCCCTCGCCACCCATGGCTTCCGCCAGGTTGTCCATGATGAAGGCGCCATACTGCTCGTTGGAGAAGGCTTCGATGTCGTAATTGACGTTGGTGAGGTTCGCGCCTTCATGGGCGATCACGACGATGCCGGCTTCCATTGCCTGCTTGAGCACGGGTTCAAGGCTTTCAGGGTTGACGGGCACGACGCAGATAGCGTCTACGCCCTGGGCGATGAGGTCCTGCACCAGCTGCGCCTGCAGGGTAGCATCAATTTCTGCGGTGCCCTTTTGATAGGCGTTGACATTGTTCTTGGCCGCGTACTCGTCCACGCCGGCCTTCATGTGGACGAACCAGGGGTTGGATGCATCCTTGGGGACGACGACGATTTCCCAATCCTCAGCCGCAAAAGCCGTGCCGAAAAGGGTAAGTGCCATCACAGAAACCAGAATGAGTGCCAGTAGTTTTTTCATGTTCTTCCTCCTATTATGATTTACTCCGCCCTGCGGAGCGGGATACATGATGAGTGGGGACGCGCAAGGGTCAGTTATGCTCAAAATATGCATAACATGGCGAGGAATTGACCAAATTATAGCATCGCTTCCTGCGCCTTGTCAAGCTGATTGACGCGGCGCGGGCATGATTTCCGCAGCATTCACCCCTTACCAGTTGAAAGCAGTAATGCACCGATGCGAAGAGGGATTTTTCGGCTTTTCGAAGTTGAGCGAAGAAGGCGCAGTCGGAGCCTGCGACGACTGAAGGAGACGATGAGAAGGCGGAAAAGACCCGCCGCATCAAAGCATTAATGATTGAGATTGGTATTAACCTTCCGGCTTGACTTCCAGTTTGAGGGGCACTTCGCCCAGATGCTCAAACTTGAAACCGTTCTTTTTGTAGGCCTCATAATCAAAGGCTTCCATCTCATCCACGGACAGCTTGTGGAACTCATAGAAATTGGGCCACCACTCATAGCCTGTGCCCAGGGACGCGCCAAGGTAGGCGTCCGCGATGTCAATGCCCATCTGGGGTGCTACGTAAAAGGCGCCCATGGCCAGCACATTGACCCCATTGCCTGTGATGGCGCGAAGGGCAGCGGGCACGCTTTCTACTACGCCCGCAAAGACATGGGGACATTTGCCGGCGGCGATGTGGATGCCCATGCCGGTGCCGCAAAACAACAGCGCCCGCTCAAACTCGCCTTCTGAGACCATGGAGCCCGCGCGCAAGCCGATGCGGTGGAACATCAATTCAGGGTCATCATCCTCAGGCGTTCGCACGCCGATGTCGGTGATATGCCAGCCCTTGCTTTTCAAGTGCGCGACGACCGCTTCCTTGAGGGGATACCCCGCAAAGTCCGCGGCGACAAGCAGCTGTTTGTCCTTGATCATTTTCATGAGTTGTTCCTCCTGATGGATGTTGATTTGTGCCATTTGGACGTCTCGGTGGCCGGCCGGGACAGTCAGCCCTTGCCGACGCCAGGCGCTTGCTTTTCACAATGGGGATGGGCAGGCGTACCGCCTGAACAACTGCCCCTATCATACCCAACCCTTCACCTTATTTCAATAGCCGGCACAAATTTTTATCGCCCGGATGGATGGCGATTCCACACCCTCTGCTTTTATACGCCATGCTGCTGCCTGTATTCTATGGAACCGCTGATTAATTCCCCCACATAGATTGAGTCCATATAATGGTGTCAATTCAGGTGAGCCAAGCGCTCATCTTTGGTATCATGAGGTTGAGAAGACTAATTAATGATACGGAGGATAAGCGACATAGCTCAAGTCAATCTTACACTGGACAGCGAAGTTTTGAAAGGGTTGTTTACAGCAAACGGTAAGGATGAGGCGTTTGCCGGGTTGCTGAGCATAATCCTCAACCAGGTGCTCAGCGCGCAGGCAAGCGAGCAAATCGGCGCGGAGCCTTATGAGCGCAGCGAAGACAGGCGCACCTACCGAAACGGTTATCGGGAACGGGAACTGTATACGAGAATTGGAAAGCTGCGGTTGTTGGTCCCCCGATTGAGGAATGGGGAGTACAGTACTGTTTCAGCGGTATCAGCGCAGTGAGTAGGCGCTGATACTGGCGATGATGGAGATGGTGGTGCAGGGAGTATCCACACGAAAGGTACGGGCTATCACAGAGGAACTATGCGGCACCGGTTTCTCGAAATCGACAATTTCCGCGCTGTGTTCGGCGCTGGATCCGGCGGTGGAAGCCTTCCGCAACAGGCATCTGGAGAAGTGGTACCCTTTTGCGAGGGTGGACGCGACCTTCACAAAGGTGCGGGAAGAAGGGCAGGTACGGTCCAAAGGGCTGCTGGTGGCGCTGGGAGTGAATGAAGAGGGTAACCGGGAAGTACTGGGGTTTCGTTGCGAGGACAGCGAATCGGAAGCCGGATGGACAATCTTCTTCAACTCCCTGAAGGACCGCGGATTGTCAGAGGTCGATCTGGTCATCTCGGACTCCCACAAGGGTCTGGTGCAAGCGATGAGGAAGTGTTTCCAGGGCGCAGCCTGGCAGCGGTGCCAGACGCATTTTTCAAAGAACGTCCTGGACGTCTGCCCTAAGAAACTGAAGCCTGAGCTTCATGAAGCGCTCAGGAACATGTATGGGGCCGATGATTACAAGACAGCGGTTTTGATCCGGGATCACATCGACGGGCGTTTTCTGGAAAGCGCTCCGAAGGCCGTGGAAGCTCTGAAAGAAGGATTTGAAGACGTGATAGCTGTTCTGAGCCTTCCGCTCCCTTTACGGCGGTGGTTCAGAACCACCAACGGACTGGAGTGTGTGAACGAGGAATTAAGGCGCAGGGAATGGGTGATCCGCATCTTCCCCAACGATCAATCGCTGTACCGTTTGATGGGCGCCCTGCCGATGGAGATCCACGAGGAGTAGAGGACAAAACGAATGTATTTGAACCCGACCGAGTACCTTGCTCAAAAGGCTGAAACGGTCGAAATCAAACGAGAACTCTCAGTTGCTTCATGATGCCGAACGAATTTACACACTATTCTGGACTTGACTCAAGCGGATTAAGACCGTATACTGGTGTAGATTCGAATGACTCAAGCGTTCACCTTTGGTATCATGAGGTTGAGAAGACCAATGATAATGATATGGCAGGCGAACGACATGGCTCAGGTCAATCTTATATTGGACAGCGAAGTTTTGAAAGGGTTGTTCACGACAAACGGCAAGGACGAGGCACTTGCGGGGTTGATGAGCATGATTCTCAACCAGGTGTTAACCGTGCAGGCAAGCGAGCAAATCGGCGTGCAGCCCTATGAGCGCAGCGATGAACGTAGAAATTATCGCAATGGCTACCGAAAACGGGAACTGTACACAAGGGTGGGGAAGCTGCAACTGATGATGCCCCGGCTGAGGAACGGAGATTTCAGCACAGAGTTGTTCCAGCGGTATCAGCGAAGCGAGGAGATGACTGCATGATGGGCAATACAGTTGCCAAAAAAGCCGGTTTTCGTCTGTTCTTGTTTTCGGTGCCATTATTGATAGCTGTTTTCGTATTCGCTTATTTGCCACTATACGGCTGGAGTTATGCATTTTTTGATTATCATGCCGGCATGAATCTTAAGGACACTGAATTTGTAGGTTTGAAATTTTTCAAATCCATGGTTGACAACCCCATATCAAGATCGGAGATCCTTCGGGTTCTATCTAACACTTTCGGGATGAGTTTTCTAAACATTTTAGTGTCGCCACTACCCGCCATTTTTGCCCTATTTTTGATGGAAATTAGATCAAAACATCTCCGCAATTTGGTACAAACCCTGACTACTTTGCCCAATTTCGTCAGTTGGGTGATTGTCTATTCGATTGCGTGGTCCATGTTCTCGGTTGAAGATGGCTTTATGAATCACTTTTTACTATCGGCTGGCCTAATCAACACGCCCATCAATTTCCTGGCCAGCTCCAATCATGTTTGGCTAACTATGCTGATGTATTCACAATGGAAAACGATAGGATGGACCGCGATTATGTATATAGCAGCTATCACATCCATTGATACAGAGCAGTATGAGGCGGCCCGGGTTGATGGAGCGAACCGGTTTCAGTGTATGTGGCATATTACCGTCCCTGGGATGCTTCCTACGTATTTTGTTTTGCTGCTTTTATCAATAGCCAATTTTCTGAACACTGGTATGGAACAGTATTACATGTTTTCGAACCCAATGAACAAAAACAGCATAGAAGTCCTTGACCTGTATGTTTACAACATGGGGATGGTCGGGCAAAACATCTCGTATTCAACTGCGGTGGGTGTGCTTAAGTCATTTGTCAGTATAACGTTACTGTTTTTTGCCAATGGTATGTCCAAGGTCATTCGCAAGGAATCAATTTTATAGAAATGTATAGTTGGATCTGCTACAGAGAGAAGAAGGCTAATGAAAAAACGGAATGTTAAAAGTGTTTCCTTTAATGTAATCAATACTTTGGTATTTCTGATCATCACATTTATGTGTGTGTTCCCATTCTATTACATCTTTATCAACACGATCAGCAATAACAAACTGTCTTCTTCAGGGAAAATACTTTTTTATCCAAGACAGATACATTTTAACAATTATGCTGAAGTACTCAAACTTAGGGGGATAGGTCTTGCTGCCCTGATTTCCGCGCTCCGTACGATATTGGGCACGTCCCTAACTCTGTTAGGATCATCCTTTTTGGGCTATGCTTTTTCCAAACCGGAGTATTGGAAGCGAAAACTATGGTATCGTTTCGTGATTATTTCGATGTATTTCAGTGCCGGGCTGATTCCATGGTTTGTGACGATGAGAGCAATCGGCATGTATGATAATTTCCTGGCATATATTCTGCCATCTATGATCAGTCCGTTTTATGTTATCCTGTTCAAGACCTATGTGGAACAGATGTCGCCATCCCTGGAAGAATCTGTTCAAATTGACGGAGGTGGTTATGCTGTCAGGTTTTTCAACATCATTCTACCGCTTTCAACGCCCATACTTGCGACTATTGCGGTCTTTTCATGCGCTGGACAGTGGAACGCTTTTCTTGACACACTGTTTCTCGTAAAATCGCAGAAACTTTTCACCCTGCAATACATACTGTACCAGTATCTCAATCAAGCCAATGCACTCGCAGCCCTGATGCGGACATCCCAGACCAGCAATGCTAATATCGCTGCGCTGAATCTGCTGACACCGACCTCTGTTCGCATGACCATATCATTTGTGGTTGTGCTGCCGATTCTTTTTGTATATCCGTTTTTACAACGTTATTTTGTCAAAGGAATCATGATTGGCGCAATTAAGGGGTAACTCAGTAATGATGATCGATCATCATTCCAAATAATGCGAAGGAGGAAAAGCATAATTATACCAGGATCAGTTGCAGTGCTAGATTAAGTCCGTATACTGGTGTAGATTCGAACGACTACAAGCGTTCACCTTTGGTATCATGAGGTTGAAAAGACCAATGATATGGATGGCGAACGACATGGCTTAGGTCAATCTTATACTGGACAGCGAAGTTTTGAAAGGGTTGTTCACAGCAAACGGCAAGGATGAGGCATTTGCGGGGTTGATGAGCATGATTCTCAACCAGGTGCTAACCGTGCAGGCAAGTGAGCAAATCAGCGTGCAGCCCTATGAGCGCAGCGATGAACGTAGGAATTATCGCAATGGCTACCGGAAACGGGAACTGTACACAAGGGTGGGGAAGCTGCAACTGATGGTGCCCCGGCTGAGGAACGGAGATTTCAGCACAGAGTTGTTCCAGCGGTATCAGAGAAGCGAACAGGCGCTGGTGCTGGCAATGATGGAGATGGTGGTGCAAGGCGTTGTCGACCAGGAAAGTGGCGGCCATCACGGAGGAGTTGTGGGGCGCCCGTTTTTCGAAATCGACAATTTCCGCGCTGTGCGTGACGCTGGATTCTGCGGTGGAAGCTTTCCGCAGCACGCCCCTGAAGAAACGGTATCCCTTTGTGATGGTGGACGCAACCTTTACAAAGGTGAGGGAAGGAGGGCAGGTAAGGTCCAAAGGGCTGATGATGGCGCTGGGAGTGAATGAAGAGGGAGACCGGGAAGGGGATGGGTAAGCTTCTTCAACTCTCTGAAGGAGCGCGGATTGTCAGAGGTCGATCTGGTCATCTGCGACGCCTACAAGGGACTGGTGCAGGCGGTGAGGAAGTGTTTCCAGGGCGCAGCCTGGCAGCGCTGCCAGACACATTTCTCAAAGAACGTCCTGGATGTCTGCCCCAAGAAACTGAAGCCTGAGCTTCATGAGGCACTCAGGAACATGTATGGAGCCGATGATTACAAGACAGCGGTTTTGATCCGGGATCACATCGACGGGCGTTTTCTGGAAAGCGCTCCGAAGGCCGTGGAGATGCTGGAAGAAGGGTTTGAGGATGGGCTGGCTGTTCTGAGCCTTCCGCTCCCTTTACGGCGGCGGCTCAGAACCACCAACGGGCTGGAGTGTGTGAACGAGGAACTTCGGCGCAGGGAACGGGTCATTCGCATCTTCCCCAACGATCAATCGCTGTACCGGCTGATGAGCGCTCTGTTGATGGAGAGCCACGAGGAGTGGCAGACAGAACGGATGTATTTGAACTTGACCGAGTATCTTGCTCAAAAGGCTGAAACGACCGACACTACGGCAGAACTCTCAGTTGCTTCATGATGCTGAACGAATTCACACACTATTCTGGACTTGACTCAGTGCTATCGGCTACACATAAATTAGGAGGAAAACATGTTAAAGTCAACTATTTCCCGGTCAGTTTCCATGATGCTTGCCCTGGCTATGCTGACCCTTCCAACTGCCTGCGCTGAAAATACAAAGGCGGAACCAGCCCCAGTGGTGCAAATAGAGGTATTCTCAGCATCAACGGCGTCTACCACAGCAGCCGGTGTTTATGACAATACCTGGTGGGGCAAAATTCTTAAAGAAAAAATTGGCGTGTCCCTCAATGTACTGCCAACCGGAGATCAGGCTGCGCAGAAACTTCAGGCACTTATGGCCAGTGGATCCTTACCTGACATTGTCGTTTTCAACAGCACCAAAGATTTACAGAATGCCATCCGTGGCAACATGCTTGTCAATCTTGATGAACATCTGGATGCCTTGCCCAATGTCGCACTCAATGCTGCTGAGACTTTGCAGTTTTATCGTGACAATGTCAGCAATGGCACAGGCAATGCCTATGGTGTTCCCACCAGTGGTATTGGGCCGACTGATTTGGGTGCTGAACCCAATTGGGGTCCATACCTTCGCTGGGATTTGTTCAAACAGATTGGTGAACCAAAAATTGCGACATACGAGGATTACCTTACTGTTCTTGCCGACATGCAGGCGCTCCAACCAACAACCGAAGATGGCAAAAAGGCCTATGGACTAACCCTATGGAAAGACTGGGACAACTACAGCATGTTCATGGCGACCGAAGTCGGGCCGACTCTTGGCATTGACTGTGGAGATCAACTGGGCCAGCTGCCCTTTCTGCAAGTGGATTTCAACACCGGGGAGACCTTAAACACCCTGGATGCCGACAGTACATATATCCAAGCCTTGAAATTCTATTTCAAGGCCAACCAGATGGGGTTGCTTGATCCTGATTCACTGACCCAGACCTATGACACTGCAAAGAGTAAAATCACCGAAGGCAGAGTATTTTTCAGCTGGTGGTCTTGGTTTAATGATGCTTACAACACCATCGATCATGTAGATGCTGAACCACCTACCGGATTCACCGCTGTTCTGCCCGAAAACACAAAGACATTGATAGCAAGTAAAATAACAATAGGTAAACAATGGCCTATCGCGATCAGCTCTGCAACAAAAAATCTTGATGCCTGCTTGAAATATGTGGATTTTATGTTCTCCACCGAAGGACTGCAACTCTTGTATAACGGACCGGAAGGAGTAACCTGGGAGTTGGGCAGCAACGGGAAGCCACAACTGACAACGGAAGGGTGGAAATATATCAATGATATGACCTTGGAACTGCCGGAAGGCGGTACACTGGGTGACGGGGTCAGATTACTCGGTATGAACCCTTTGTCTTCCGCTACTATTAATCCTAAAACGAATGATGCGATCCATTATCAAGCGTGGGAATCTACAAAACAATACAAAATTGATCATCAAACCAAACTACAAAAGGATTGGGCGAGCGTCACCGGATACTCATCGACTATAGATTATGTAGTATCCAAGGGCATGACCACTGAAATACCGATTGCACAATCGATGATTACTCCCATGACTGATGAAATCAGTGCTTTGGCCGCAAGGATCGGTGACATTGTCAAGACGAGCTCCTGGCAAATGATCTTTGCCAAAGACGAGGCAGAATTTCAAAGCTTATACGACGATATGTTGACCAAAGCCGAAGGGCTGGGGCTGGCCGATGTTTATGCATCGTCGCTACAGGGCTGGAACGCCGCTCTGGATCTGGTTAAAAAATACGAGTAATAACTTGTTCTGACAGCTAAACATCCGGGGTTGCCTAACGGGTGACTCCGGATGTTTGTTCACTTTTAAAAGAGGAATGGATATGGAAAGTTATCTGACGGCGATCCGAAAGGCAATAAACTGGATCAACACACAAATGCTTACCTTCGATACCGGATATTACGGCATCTACGAACGGATCCGAATTGATGAACACATCAGAACCAATTGGAGCAGACCGGACTGTAATGCCGAATACATGCGTGTCTTGTATCAATATCAGGAACTGACTGGTGAAGACCATTATCAGCTGATACAAAACAAGATCCTGAAATGGCTGGAACGGACGCAAGATCATGGGGTTGGCTCTGCCTGGTACGGTTCCATGCCCTTTTATTTAGTAGATGGTTACATCCGTGAAAATGAAACGGATGCTTCCATTTACCAGAATGATAATGGCAAGGTTATGGTCGTTATGTGCCAGCTTTACAAACAGACAGAAGATCAAAGATTGCTCGGAATAGCCCGGGACCTGGCAGAATACTGGATCAAGACCCAACAGCCCGATGGAACCTATGGCACTATGGACGGAAAAAATAGGGAAGAATGCCGAAAGGGCCCCTGTTTTGCTCAGTGGCTGACAGCAGGATTTTATCTACTATATAGCCTGACAGCAGACAAACGTTACCTGCTGTCAGCTGAAAAGGGCATGGCTTATCTGATTCCCCTTATTCTTCCGAGCGGCAGAATCACTACGTCATACGAAATGCTTGAGATTGAAGACTGGCGTCCCGTTTCTTCTGAAACGGCCATCATGCTGCTCACGCTGAGCATAGCGTATCAGGTGACAGGAAAAGCGTGCTATAAACACAAGCTTCACATAACAGCGGAGTATTTACTTTCCTTGCAGTATAAAAACGGGGCAATCCTCAATTGTCAGGATGATTGTGTGAATGCTTCCCGGCAAAACAATAAAAATCTGTGCGATTTGGTTTATACGCAAGGTTTTGCCTTGCAAGCTTTGATTTTTGCCTATGATGTGACAGGAGAAGATAAGTATCTTGAGGCAGCCTTCCGGTTGGGTGATTTTCTGGTCAGTATTCAATGTAGGGGAGAATCTGACCTATGGGATGGCGGCTGGCGTGGATCATACAATGTGGTCACAAAGGAATGGGACGGTCGGGCCAATCAGAATAACGCCATAGATGAGGGCGGCATGTACTCAGTTTATACCGGTTGGTGTTGCACCAATATTGTCTATGGCCTGGAATTGCTGGAAAGGCTCAAGGCAACCCGTAAAATCATGAACTAAATTCATTCGCGGCCGGACCTTCCGTGGCCGTTCGTCTCGACTGCGCCGCCAGACGACAACAGCCCTACTCCGCTAAAGCTATCCGACATCCAGAGGCGCGATTCCTCCCGCCCGCCAGGGAGCGGTAAAGAAGCACAGCTCAACTTTTAGGGAACCACTGACTAATCCCCCCCGAGCAGCCGAAATTAGGTAAAATGCGCGTAGAGATTCCAATGTGCGCAACAGGGGGCAACATATGAAACAGCGGACATTCAGTGACGTCGAGTACAGCGGAAGAGCCAGGACAACCAAGCGCAAAGGGTTTCTAGACATTATGAATGACATCATTCCTTGGGAAGAATGGATAGCTGTGATTCAGCCGCATTACTTTGACGGAAGGCGCGGCCGTCCGCCAATGAGGATCGAGAAGAAGATGCGGATGTACTTGCTTCAGGCGTGGTTCAGCCTGTCCGACGAGGGGGTGGAAGGCGCCATCTACGCCAGCTATGCCATACGCAAGTTCATGGGGATCAACTTCATGAATGAGAAAGCGCCGGACGCGACGACACTGCTGCATTTCAGAAAGCTGCTGGAAGATAACAGGCTGGGCAGGGCGATGTTTGAAGCAATCAACCATGCGCTGGAAGGAGTGGGACAGATCATGCGTGGCGGCAGCGTTATGGACGCAACCATCATCAATGCGCCGTCTTCAACCAAGAATGAGAAGAAAGAGCGCGGCCCTAAGATGCATCAAGTCAAGAAAGGCAACGAATGGCGTTTTGGGATGAAGGCGCACATCGGCGTGGACGCAGGTTCGGGTTATGTGAGCGCGGTCGAAGAAACGGGAGCCAATGTGCATGACATAACCGTCGCGCTAAAACTGATCCGCCGAGATGACAAGGTAGTCTATGGAGACTCAGGATACCTTGGGACAGACAAACGGGATGAAGTGAGCAGTGACCCGGATCTTTCGCTAATCGACTATCGCATCAACCGGCGTCCAAACCATGCGTACAGGAAATATGCCAACGATGGCCAGGCTTGGGAAAAGACGATAGAGCACCAGAAGTCATCAGTACGCAGCAAGGTAGAGTTCTCATTTCGCTTTATCAAGGTGCAGTGCGGGTTTCGCAAAACGGTCTAAAAGGGTATCGCCAAAAACTTGAACCGGCTTCAAATGCTGTTTGTCAGTGCGAACCTGTATTCCTGTGCCCGCGCCGGGCGCAGTTTGCAGCCCTTGATGGAATAAGTCTACCCAAACGGGGTGAAGTGGGCGGATAAAGCGAAGAAAAGCCTCAGGATTTGGTCGGAAATCATGGTTGTTTCGCGAATTTCTCGTGCTTCAGGATTCTCAAGCAGGAGGAGGACGCATTGAATTACCCTGATACCGCATTAATCAGTAGTTCCCCTAGATGACAGTGACGATCTGGAAGTATTTGTATAGCTGATATTCACTCACCCCCTTTACTTTCCCGTGCTAAAGTGATACTATGCTAACACAACATCACGGAGGTGCGCATGGACAGGCAGGATGAAGCGAACAAACGAGGGATGGCGCGGCTGTACAGGGCCATGTTGAGTCTGGAGACAGTTGAGGAGTGCAAGGCCTTTTTAGAGGACCTGTGCACCTTCAAGGAGGTGGAGGAGATGGCCAGACGGCTGGAGGTCGCGGGCTTGCTGGAGCAGGGGCGCAACTACCAGGAGATCGCCAGGCAGACAGCCGTCTCCACCGCCACCATCAGCCGGGTCAACCGCGCCTTGCGCTACGGCAGCGGGGGTTATGGGATAGTACTTGCGCGGATGCAAAAACAGGATGATGACGCGAATGCTGACACGATGAGAGACGCGCAGGAGAACAGCCATGCAGATAGATGACAGGATCCTGGACGCGCAGGAACGGGCGGTGTTCGCGCTGCGGCAGTTGTTCCTTGACAGCGGCTTCCAGCGCTTCCGCATGAACAAGTTTGAGCCCTACGACCTCTACGCCCGCCACAAGGATTTCCTGGTCTCTGACGCGGTGCTCACCTTCACCGGCACCGGCGGGCGGCTGCTGGCACTGCGGCCGGATGTGACGCTCTCCATCGTTAAAAGTTATCAGGATGAGGGCAACCTGAGGCTGCAGTACAATGAGAACGTCTACCGCCCCGACCCCTCCGGCGGCGATTATCAGGAGATCATGCAGTCGGGCATCGAGTGCCTGGGGCAGGTGGGTCTGCAGGAGACCTGCCAGGTGCTGACGCTTTCCGCGCACGCGCTCAGGTGCCTTGATAACAATTGGGTGCTGACACTGGGCCACATGGGCATACTGTGGCCTGTGATCCAGCGCTGCAGCCTGAACAAGGCGGAGCAGGCGCAGCTGATGCTGCTGGTCAGCCAGAAGAACGCGGGCGGGTTGAAGGCCTACGCGCAGGCGCAGGAATTGCCTAGGGAGACTGTGGCGGAGCTTGAGCGCCTGCTGCTGCTGTTTGGCGACCCGCAGGAGGTCTTGACCGCGCTGGCCGAAAGCCACGAAGGCGAGCTCGCCTATCAGGAACTGCGCTGCGTGTACGAAAGCCTGCACGCGCAGGACCTGGGGCCGCACATCCGCATCGATTTTTCCCTGGGCGCGGACCCTGCCTACTATGACGGCATCGTGTTCAAGGGCTACCTGGACGGCCTGGCGCAGGCCCTGCTGTCCGGCGGCCGCTATGACCCCCTGATGCACCGGCTGCACAAGCGTTCAGGCGGCATCGGCTTCGCGGTCTATTTGGACCAGCTGAACAATTTCAAGCAGGAGACGGCATCATGATCAACATTGCCCTGCCCAAGGGCCGCCTGGGCGAGAAGGCCTATCAGCTGTTTGAAAAGGCAGGCTACGGTTGCCCGGATATGATGGACGGCAGCCGCAAACTGCTGTTTGAAAACACTCAAAAGGGCGTGTGCTACTTCTGGGTCAAACCTGCGGATGCCGCCATCTATGTGGCACGGGGCGCGGCCGACCTGGGCGTCTGCGGCAAGGATGTGCTGTGCGAGCAGGGGCTGGACGTCTATGAGCTGCTGGACCTGGGCATCGGCCGCTGCCGCATGGCGGTGGGCGCCAAAAAGGACTTCGTGGATGACCCAAACCGCACGCTGCGGGTGGCGACGAAGTTTCCCAACATCGCCCGCGCTTACTATGAGGCCAGGGGCCGCGCGATCGACATCATCAGGCTGTCGGGCTCCATTGAGCTGGCGCCGCTGCTCAACCTTTCGGATGTTATTGTGGACATCGTGGAGACCGGCGCGACGCTGAGGGAAAACGACCTGGCGCCGCGGGAATGGATATTTGACATCAGCGCGCGGCTGATCGCGGGCAAGGCGGCCTTCCAATTCAAGCAAGCCAGCATGCTGCCCCTGATCCAGGCGCTCAGGGAGGGTCTATGATCACCATCATGCAGTACAAGGGCGGCGGGCGCGAGGCCATCTTTGGCAGTTTGGAGCTGGGGCCGAACGTAAGCACAGCGGTTGCAGAAATCATTGAAGCCGTGCGGACGCAGGGCGACGCGGCGCTGTACCGCTATACGGAGTTGTTTGACGGGGCAAAGCTGCTGTCGCTCAAGGTCAGTGATCAGGAGTTGGCTGAAGCGCGGGCCGCCGTGGCCCCCCGCCTGATCAGGGTGATGGAAGAGGCCGCGCGCAACATCAAGGCCTTCCATCGCCAGCAGCTGCGCGGGAGCTTCATCCTGGACCCCCGTCCGGGTGTGACCAGCGGGCAAAAGATTGTGCCCATCCAGCGTGTCGGACTTTATGTGCCGGGCGGCACCGCGGCCTATCCCAGCAGCGTGCTGATGAATGCCATCCCAGCCAGGATCGCCGGCTGCAGGGAGATCGTGATGGTGACGCCGCCGGGCAAAGACGGTAAAATCAATCCCGCCATCCTGGCCGCGGCCGGCGTGGCGGGCTTAGATACGATCTACAAGCTGGGCGGCGCCCAGGCAGTTGCGGCGCTGGCTTATGGCACGCAGACCATCGAGCGCGTCAACAAGATCGTGGGTCCGGGCAACGCCTATGTGGCGGAGGCCAAGCGGCAGGTGTTCGGCCAGGTGGCCATCGACATGATCGCCGGGCCCAGCGAGATATTGATCATCGCCGACGGCACCAGCGAGGCCCGCCATCTGGCGGCGGACCTCTTGAGCCAGGCAGAGCATGACAAGCTGGCCACCGCCCTGCTCATTACCCCCGATGCTGCGCTGGCCGTTCAGGTTCAGTTGGAGCTGGAGCGCCAGCTGGCCCTGCTGCCCCGCCAGGAGATTGCGCGCGCTTCCATCGAGAGCCGCGGCCGCATCATCCTGGTCAAGGGTCTGGAGGAGGCCATGGCGCTGAGCAACGACATCGCCCCTGAGCACCTGGAGCTGCAGGTCGATCAGCCCTTTGACTGGCTTCCAAAAGTGCAAAACGCGGGCAGCGTCTTCCTGGGCCGCCACTGCCCGGAGGCGATGGGCGACTACTATGCCGGCGCCAACCACACCCTGCCCACCGGCGGAACGGCCAAGTTTTCCAGCCCCTTGTCGGTGGATGACTTTGTCAAGAAGATACAGTTTTGTTACTATACGCAGGAGGCCCTGCGGCGGGAGGGCGATGACGTGGCTTACTTTGCTGGTCAGGAGGGCCTGGACGCCCACGCCAAGAGCGTTCTCTGCCGCCTGGAAGAAGTCAGCCTATGAGCAAGTTCATGGACCCGCGCTTCGCGCTGTTTGACGCCTACACGCCAGGCGAGCAACCGCAGGACCGTACATATATCAAGCTCAACACCAACGAATCCCCCTATCCGCCCAGCCAGGGCGTGGCGCGGGCGCTGGACAGGGAGGCAGTGGACCTGCTGCGTCTCTACCCGGACCCGGAGTGCCAGGCGCTCAGCCAGGCGCTGGCGGACTATTACGGGATGGACAAGCAGTCTATCCTGTGCGGCAACGGCTCAGATGAGCTGCTGAGCCTGGCCTTCATGGCCTGGGGCGAGAAAGGCGCGGCCTTCGCTGACCTGAGCTATGGCCTGTATCAGGTGCTGGCGGACCTTCACCAGGTCAAGGCGACCATCGTCCCCCTGCGGGCAGACTTCACGCTGGACGACCGAGATTACCTTGGCCTCGGGAAACTCATCGTCATCGCCAACCCCAACGCGCCCACCGGCATGGCGATACTGCCCCGGCAGATCGCCTATATCGCTCAGCAGAACCCTGACAGCGTGGTGCTTGTGGATGAGGCCTATGTGGACTTTGGTGCCGGCAGCTGTCTGCCGCTGATCAAAAGCAATGAAAACATCATGGTCATGCAGACCTATTCCAAATCGCGCTCCATGGCCGGCGCGCGCCTGGGTTACGCCATAGGCCCTGCGCCGCTGATCAAGGACCTGCGCAAGCTCAAGAACGCCATCAATCCCTACAACGTCAACCGCCTGACGCAATTGGCAGGCATCGCGGCGCTGGAAGACAAGGACTACTACGCGCTGCAAAACCGCGCGGTCGTCATGGCGCGCGAGGAAACCGGCCGGGCGCTCAAACAGATGGGATTTGAGGTATTGCCCTCGCTTGCCAACTTCATCTTCGCCAGGCACCTCCTGATGGGCGGCGCGGCGTTGTACCTGGCGCTCAAAAAGCGGGGTATCCTGGTGCGGTATTTCAATGGCCAACGCACGAAGGACTTCATCCGCATCAGCATCGGCACCAAAGAGCAGATGGCAACCCTGACAGGGCATCTACAGGAAATCCTGGGAGGACAAGCATTATGAGGCAGGCAACAGTAGAGCGCAACACCCTGGAAACGCGGATCACCCTTACCTTGGCACTTGACGGCGCGGGAGAAGGCCTCATCAAGACGGGCTGTGGGTTTCTGGACCATATGCTGACGCTCCTGGGCAAGCACGCCTTGATGGACCTGAGCGTCAGCTGCCAAGGGGATAACATGGTGGATGACCATCACACAGTGGAGGACGTGGGCATCTGCCTGGGCCAGGCACTGCGCCAGGCGCTGGGCAACAAGCGGGGCATCCGCCGCTTCGGCGACTGCGCGCTGCCCATGGACGAGGCGCTGGTGCTGGTGGCTGCAGATCTCTCCGGCCGCGCGGCACTTCAATACGCGATGCAGATCCCCACGCAGAAAGTGGGAACCTTCGATACCGAACTGGTGGAAGAGTTCTTTGGCGCCCTGTGCCGCGAAGCCGGCATCACGCTGCACATCAGGCAACTGTGCGGCCACAACAGCCACCACCTGATCGAGGCGGCCTTCAAGGGCTTCGCCCGTGCGCTGCGAGAGGCGGCAAGCGTCGATGAGCGCCTGGGGGATGCCCTGCCAAGCACCAAAGGCAGCCTATGATCGCCATTGTGGATTATGGGGTGGGCAACCTTTTTTCCATCCAGTCATCCTTAACCGCCATTGGCTGTGAGAGCCTGGTCACCGGAAAAGCGGAAGAGTTGGCCGAAGCCGACAAGATCATCCTGCCAGGCGTCGGCGCCTTTGGCGATGCGATGGACAAGCTGCGCCATAGCGGCCTGGACAGGGTGCTGATCGCGCAGGCCAGGGCGGGCAAGCCTCTGCTGGGCTTGTGCCTGGGCATGCAGCTGCTGCTGGAGGAAGGGCTTGAGTTTGGCCGCCACACCGGCCTCGGCCTGATAGCGGGGCGCATCGTGCCGCTGGAAGGCGACATCCCCCCTACGCTCAAGATCCCTCACATCGGATGGAACGCCCTGCACTTCGGGGAAAACAAACACCCGATGTTCCGTCATGTACAGGAGGGTGATCATGTCTACTTTGTGCACAGCTACCACGCGGTAGACTGCCCAAATATCAGCGCCACCTGCGAGTACGGACAGGAAATCGTGGCGGCGGTGGCGAAAGATAAGGTGTGGGGCTGTCAGTTCCACCCGGAGAAAAGCGGGAGCATAGGCCTGAACGTGCTGCGCGCCTTTTGTGAGGGATAAAGTATGAAATTGTTTCCAGCCATTGACCTGTTGGGCGGGCAGGCCGTTCGCCTTTTGCGGGGCGACTACAGCGAAGTGACCGTCTACGACAAGGAACCGCTGAAGCTGGCGCAGAGTTTCCGCGACCAGGGGGCCACGTGGCTGCACCTGGTGGACCTTGACGGCGCCAGGTCAGGCGAGATGACCAACGCCGCGCTCATCAAGCGCATCGCGGAGGAATCAGGCCTCAATGTGCAGGTAGGCGGCGGCATCCGCAGCGTGAAAGCGGCCGGAGACTATCTGGACTGCGGCGTGGACCGCGTGATCCTGGGCACGGCGGCGGTGGAAGACCGCGCGCTGCTGGAGGGCGTGGTCAACATATTTTCCGGCCTGGCTGCGGTTGCCGTGGATGTCCGCGATGGCTTTGTGGCCACCAAGGGCTGGACACAGAGCTCGGGCATCCGGATGGACGATTTCCTCAAAGACCTGGAAAACCTGGGCGTGACCACCTTGATCGTGACGGATATCAGCCGTGACGGCGCGATGCAGGGCCCCAACCTGGCCTTGTATCAGGATATCCAGGCGCGCTACAGCTTTGACGTGATCGCGTCCGGCGGCGTATCAACGCTTGAGGACATCAGGGCGCTGCACGATCTGAACCTCTACGGCGCCATCGTGGGGCGCGCGCTTTACACAGGCGATATCAAGCTGGCAGATGCGCTCAAGGCCGCGCGATGATCACCAAGCGCGTCATCCCCTGCCTGGATGTCAGGGACGGCCGGGTGGTCAAGGGTACGAAGTTCGAAAACATGCGCGAGGTGGCTTCCCCCGTGGCGCTGGCGCAGCAGTACAACGCGCAGGGCGCGGACGAGCTGGTCTTTTATGACATCACTGCCAGCTTTGAGAAGCGCGCGCTGTTCACGGACATCCTGAGAGAAACCGCGCGCCAGATCTTCATCCCCCTGACAGTGGGCGGCGGCATATCACAACTTTCTGACTTTGAGCGGGTGCTGAGCTGCGGAGCGGACAAGGTCAGCGTCAACACAGGAGCCATCAAGCAGCCGGCGCTGATCGGGGAAGCCGCCAAGCGCTACGGCAGCCAGTGCGTGGTGTTGAGCTGCGATGTCAAGCGGGTGAACGGATCCTTTCATGTCTTCTCAAACGGCGGGCGCGAGGACACACAGATGGAAGCCATCGGTTGGATCAGGCGCTGCGTGGACGAAGGGGCTGGCGAAGTGGTGGTCAACTCCATCGATACAGATGGCGTGAAACAGGGCTTTGACCTGCCGCTGCTGCAGGCTGTCTGCGCGGCGGTCAAGGTGCCGATCATCGCCTCAGGCGGCGCCGGCAACGCGGAAGACTTTGTGAAGTTATTCGAAGCCATCCCGGATATCGACGCAGGGCTAGCCGCCTCCATTTTTCACTATGGCCAGGTGAGCATCCAGCAACTCAAGCTCAAGCTCAAACAATCCGGCATCAACGTGAGGATGATCGCATGAATATCGAAAGTTTGAAGTATGATGCTCAGGGCCTGATCCCTGCGGTGGTACAGAATGCCGCAAGCGGCAAGGTGCTGATGCTGGGCTACATGAACCGGGAAAGTCTGGCCCTGACGCTGGAGAAGCGGCAGTGCTGCTTTTACAGCCGCAGCCGCCAGCAGCTCTGGTGGAAGGGCGAGACCAGCGGCAACCGCCTGCATGTGGTGTCCGTGACTGCCGATTGCGATGGGGACGCGCTGCTGATCAAGGCCAGGCCGGACGGCCCCACCTGCCATACGGGCGAAGAGAGCTGCTTTTTTGACGCCATATTGCCGGGCGAAAACGCCTTCACTCTGGAGGCGCTCTACGCGCTGATACAGAGCCGAAAGGCGGAGAAGAAGGAAGGCAGTTACACCACCTACCTCTTTGAAAAAGGCCTGGACAAAATCCTCAAGAAGGTGGGCGAGGAATCCACCGAGGTCATCATCGCGGGCAAGGGCGGCAACAGGGCGGAGACCGTGTATGAGATCGCCGACCTGGCCTACCACCTGCTGGTGCTGATGGTGCAGCAGGAAATCAGCACAGGGGATATCCTCAGTGAGCTGGCCTCTCGCCATGTGATCGACCACAAAATCAAGCAGGAGGGACTGCCCTCCGTGTAAAATGTTTCACGTGGAACAATTTGAGCAACGCCTGACATCTTCCAGATTTAGAATTATACTAAATCTGGAATTATTTTAAATGGGACACTATGGACAACCAAGCATCGGAAGGCAGACAGCCTGGCCAGGCCGCAGCGATCCTCAGGCAGCAGGGCATCAGCCCAACGCATCAGCGCATCTGGGTGCTGAAGTATCTGCTGGCACATCCCGGACATCCCAGCGCGGAGGAAGTCTATGAGGGTACCCACGACGCGGACCCGTCCCTGTCAAAGGCCAGTGTGTACAATATCCTGCATCTGTTTAAGGAAAAAGGCCTGCTGAAGACCGTCAGCATCGACAGGGCCTACCTGCGCTATGACATCATCGCGCAGGAACATGGCCACTTCAAGTGCGATAGCTGCGGGGGGATATTCAATTTCGATGCAGCCATCGACGAAACGACCACCCGGGGCCTTGAAGGATTCCAGATCAGGCAGAAGGTCATCTATTTCCGCGGCCTATGCATTGATTGTCAGAAAACCCTCAGCAAAGTATCAGCCTTGACCAAACAAGGAGAAAACAAGACGGACAATCCCATGGACAAGAATAACCTGGGGCCAAGCCTGCCCAGCCGCAATGAGCACACCATACAGAACAAGGCGATGTGCGCCTCGGTGGGCGCGCCGGTGGGCAACGATCAGGACAGCGTGACATCAGGGCCGCGCGGTCCACTGATGCTGCAGGATACCTGGTTCCTTGAGAAGCTGACGCACTTTGACTGCGAGGTGATCCCGGAGCGGCGCATGCACGCCAAGGGCTCATGCGCCTATGGCACCTTCACGGTGACGCATGGCATCACCCGCTACACCAAGGCCGGCATCTTTTCACAGATCGGCAAGAAGACAGAGATGTTTTTGCGCTTTTCCACACGTGGCGGGCGAGCGGGGTGCGGCAGACGCCGAGCGCGATATCCGCGGCTTCGCGATGAAGTTCTACACCAAAGAAGGCAACTGGGACCTGGTAGGCAACAACACGCCTGTGTTCTTCTTCCGGGATCCCTTCAAATTCCCCAACCTGAACCACGCCATCAAGCGCGACCCGCGCACCAACATGCACAGCCCCAACACCAACTGGGATTTCTGGTCATCGCTGCCTGAGGCGCTGCTGCAGCTGACCATCGTAATGGATGACCGCGGCATCCCCTCCAGCTACCGGCACATGCACGGCTTTTCCAGCCACGCCTACAGTTTCATCAGCACGAACAACAAGCACATCTGGGTAAAGTTCCACCTGCGCAGCCAGCAGAGCATCAAAAACCTGACTTATGCAGAGTCAGTTCAGGTAGTGACCATGGACAGGGAGAGCCATCAGCGTGATCTGTATGAAACCATTAAAAAGGGCAAGTATCCCAAGTGGAAGATGTACGTGCAGCTGATGTCGGAAGAGCAGGCCAACGCCATGGCCAATAATCCCTTTGACTTGACCAAGATGTGGCCCAAGAAGAACTTTCCCCTGATCCCGGTGGGCGAGTTTGAGTTGAACCACAACCCGGACAGCTACTTCGCGGAGGTCGAGCGGGCAGCCTTCAACCCGACGCACGTGGTACCCGGCATCAGCTTCTCACCTGACAGGATGCTGCAGGGCAGGCTGTTCAGCTACGGCGACGCGCAGCGCTACCGCCTGGGGGTCAACAACGCCCAGATCCCGGTCAACCAGCCCAAGGGCATGGCGCATCCGCACAACTTCCACCGCAACGGCATGATGCGGGTGGACGGCAACCTGGGCAGCGAGCTGCACTATGAGCCCAACAGCTACGGCAACTGGACGCAGAGCCCTGAGCATCAAAACCCGATGGAAGCCGGCGGCGATGTGTACCGCTATGATTACCGCGCGGACGATAATGATTACTACACCCAGCCCGGCCTGCTTTTCCGGGTGATGACGCCCGCGCAGCAGCAGGCCCTGTTTGAAAACACCGTGCACAACATGAATGATAGCACCACGCAGATCAAGCACCGCCATATCTATCACTGTTACCTGGCTGACCCCGCCTACGGCAAGGGCGTGGCAGATGCCCTGAAGATCAACCTGGACGCCGTGGACCTGGGACTGCCGAATGCGACCAGCCAGGAAAAATGGCATGCGGACAACAATGCCCATCCTGAGTATAATCAGCCCACCAAGCCGATCGACTCAGAGCGGGGCATTGACACCAACGAAGAGACCGGCTATATCGCGCCCAAGCAGGACCCCTGGCTACTGTAAATTGAACAGTAGCGTCTGCCTGTAAAGACAGATACCCAGAGGGGCTGTCACATAAAAACGACAGCCCTCACTATATATATAGATGGAATTGAGCCTTCCCCCTAATGTTCCACGTGAAACATCAGGCCTTCATCAAGCCCAGGGTCAAAACCATCGTGACCACGCTCAAAGCTCCCATGCTCAGGAAGGATAGGTCCAGCCCGACTGCATCGATCATGACGCCCATCATGATGGGGCCGATGGTCATGCCGATACCATACACCGCCTGATAGAGGCCCATGCCGGCAGTGCGCAGCTCAGGGTCGATATCCCGCACACAGTGCCCCAGCAGCATGGCAAAGGTGAAGCCGCTGGCAACGCCAGCCAGCACCTGGCAAAGGTACAGCTGCATCATGCTGCGGCAAAGCGGCGCCAGCACGCAGTAGACAGCAGCGGATAAGAAACCCGCGGCGACAATGTGTTTGATCTTGAAGCGGCGGGGCAGCCAGCTGGTGGCGAACAGATTGGTAACAACAGCCGCGCAGACCAGCACCAGGTTGAGCACGCTCAGCTGCGGCTCGGTGGCCTGGATGCGCAGGGCCAGGTTGTTGCTGAAGCCATAGTAAGTGCTGAAGGCGATGATCTGGGTCAATAGGCCCAGAAGGGAAGTCACCATCATGTTGCGGTCACGGGCTACCTGCGCGAAGCTTTTGAGGCTGACAGCTTTGGAGAGGTGAGGTCGCTCCCTGATGAAGAGGCTGAGTAAAAAGCTCAGACATCCTACTATAGCACCCAACACAAAGGAAGCGCGCAAACCATAGTACGCGACCGCGGCGCCAATGCTCACATAGCATAGCAGCCGGCCAAGCTGGTTGAATATATTCAGCTGCGAGATGCGCCGCGGGGCCTCGCTCAATGCAAAATAGCTGGCGTAGAGCACCGTGAAGGACACCCAGGAAGCGGAGGCCAACCCCGCGATGCCGCGCAGAATGAAAAAGCTGACCGGTGTGTACCAAACAAGAAATCCCAGGCCGCTGATAGCAGCCAGGCCGCAGCCCATGACGATGAAGGGCTTTTGCCGCCCGATACGGTCAGCTGACAAGCCCAGAGGGATGCGCAGCACCAGCTGGGTGAAGCCGTAGATGCCCCCGACCAGCCCCATGAAGGCGGCACTGGCCCCCAGGCGCAGCAGCTCCTTATTGATGTAAGGCGTGATGCCGTACTGCGAGTACCAAAACATAGCCGTCATCACGGCCAGTAAGGCAGCGTTGGGTTTGGGAACTGGCTTGGCGCTTTCCATATCAGTCTCCTCAGGTATGATAATATCATATAAAAAAGCAGGACGAAAGACCCATTTGTCAACGCCTGCCAAGCCTCGCCACGCTCAATGGCCCTCATTATCCTTTGCGCGAATCGAGTTATTTGAGTCCTACGCCTTTACCTGTCAACACCACATGGCCTGTTATAACGAAGTGCTCGACATTCTGGAGGGCAAAGGCATTCGAGAGCTTACTTGCCTTCAAAACAAGAGGGTAAGGTGTTGGAGGGGCACTCCCCTCCAACTATAATCTGCCCCAGCGACATGCACGGGGATGGAGCCTGCCGCGCACTGTGGGCGAAGAAGGCAAGCGGAAGAGTCAAGCGAAACGAGTCGGACAAGTGAGCTCCTGTGAACGAAGTCCGGCGACGATTGAGCTTGCGGAGGGGCGGAAGGCCTTGCGCAGCAAGGGTTACCTTGCCATCCGGCGCCTGGTGACGAAGCCTGCCGCGCCCTGTGGGCGAGGAAGGCAGGCGAAGGAATCAAGCGAAACGAGCCGAACGAGTGATCACCTGCGAACGAAGTCCGGCGAAGATTGAGCTTGCGGATAGCGAAGCGACAGCCGGATGGCCCAATCGTTCTCACCCGGGTCAAAAAGATTGCCACAGCACTTTTTTGACCCGAAGCCGTTTACTCCTTGACCCACTTCTCCTTGTCGTCCAGCACCATCTTCTCATGCATGCGAAAGGTAAGCATCATCAGGCTGTCGGTCAGGTGAATGTTGTTGACGGTCACCTCTTCGGGGGCGACCAGGTCGATGGCGGCAAAATTCCAGATGCCGCGGATGCCCCCCCGCACCAGACCATCCACCAGGGCCTGCGCCTTTACAGCGGGGACAGCAATGATGGCGATGTCAAGGGAATGCTTTTTAAGGAAACTCTGCAGGCTGTTGATATGATAGACACGCACGCCGCCAAAGCGCTTGCCGGTGAGCGTTTCATCACTGTCAAACAGGCCAATGATCTTGAAGCCGGCGGTCTGAAAGCCGGCGTACTGCGCCAGGGCGCGCCCAATATTGCCAGCGCCGATGACGATCGCCTCATGGAGCTCGTTGACATTCAGGATATCGCCGATGCTGCGGCGCAGCAAGCGGACGTTGTAGCCCCGCCCGCGCCTGCCAAAGCCTCCAAAGGCGTTGAAATCATGGCGGATCTGGGAGTCAGTCAGGTTCATACGGCGGGCCAGGTCCTTGCTGGACAGATCAACGAAGCCCAGGCTTTCCAGCTCAGTCAACTGGCGGTGATAAGCGGGCAGGCGGCGCATCATGGCGTCGGAAGCACGCTCCGGATTTTTCTTCAGGGTCATGGTATCCTCACTTCTGCTGCGTGCATCCGCACTTTCGCATCAGGCGCAGCGCCAATTTCTCCTGTATGTTGCCGGGGATGTCCAGCCAATGCTTCTTCTCCTGACAATCCGAGCAAACGAAGGTCTCGCGGTGGCGGCCCAGCTTGAAATCACGCTCCATCTTGCGGATGATCAGCGCGTCCTCCACATCCCGCTGATCGGGCAAGTGGGTGAAGTGCATGCGCAGCACGTCGGCATCCTCATACAGGCTCTCACCCGCGCTTTGCGCCACGAAGCGGCCGTCGGCATAGCGCCCGGTCTCAATGAGGCCTACGCCCATACCTACGTTGAACTCGTCCAGCACAAAGAAAGCCTCCGGCGCGCCCTCCTTGAGGGATACCAGGCCGATACGCTCGCGCTCCTGGTCCAGGTACTTCTTGGTGCGCAGAGAGTAGCTGTGCAGCAACATGCAGAAGGCTTCATCGTCCAGCCCGAAATAATCACGATAGACATCTGCAAAGGTGGTCTTGATACCGTCCTCGCCCGTGCGATCATTGTCAAGCACCCCATCGGTATCACCTGGGAAGAGTATAGGCGTCAGGTCGCGCTTGAGCAGGATGATCTGCCCTTCGGGGGACTCGACGCGCAGCTCATTGACCTGGACTGCGCGATCATCCACCGTCAGGGTGTTGATGATGTTTCCCTCCTGGAATTGATAGCCCATGCTTATCAGATTTTCGATCAGTTTACCCATCGCGGCTCCTTTCACGCAAGGCGGGCGCGCCCTCAGGCGCCAGAAAAGCAGATCATGATGTGGATAAATCAATATTATCACGTAATCAGGAGAAAAGAAAGGCTTGTTTGCGCATTTTTAGCCCATCTGCGCCGATTATCTCCCAAATGGAGAGCTTATTTCTGCAGCAGCGCCTGGGCCGCGGCCAACAGCTCATCATTGAGCAGTTCAACCTGGGTCATGCTGATTTTACCCCGAGTGTTGACATACAGCTTGATCTTTGGCTCGGTGCCCGAGGGGCGTATGCAAAGCCAATTGCCCTCCTCCAACTCATAGTACAGCACGTCCGCCGACGGGGATTGCAGGGATCCCACCTGATCGCCCACCCGGCGCTGATCGATCAAGTAATCGCGCCAGGCCGTGATGGCAAAGGCGCCCACCCGCGCAGGCGGCTGGCGGCGCAGGCGCGCCATGATATCCTGCATGTCCTTAAGCCCGTCCTTGCCCGGCAGCGTCTTTGACTGCACGCGCTCACAAAAGTAGCCGTAGCGGGCGTAGAGCTGCTGCAGGCGGTCATACAGCGTGATGCCCTCATCCATGCACACGCAGGCTGCCTCGGCGATCAGCAGGGAGGCGTTGACGCCATCCTTGTCGCGCACCTGGGTGCCAGACAGATACCCGTAGCTCTCCTCAAAGCCAAACAGGAAACTGTTTTCCCCCGTCTCCTCAAAATGCTGTATTTTTTCGCCGATGTACTTGAAGCCAGTCAGCACATCAAAGAGCTTGACACCGAAGTCATCGCAGATGGCCTGCGCCATCTGCGTGGAGACAATGCTCTTGCAGCAGGCGCCGTTTGTGGGCAGCTTGTCTGCCAATTGGCGGCTGGACAACACATGATGCATCAGCAGGCAGCCGATCTGGTTGCCTGTAAGCGTATGGAAAGCGCCCTGCTGGTCCTTCACACAGACGCCCAGGCGGTCGCAGTCAGGGTCGGTGCCAAAGATCACCGTGGCTCCCACCTTTTGCGCCAGTGGGATAGCCAGAGAAAAGGCCGCCGGATCCTCAGGATTGGGCGCCTTGACGGTGGGGAAGTTCGGGTCTGGCAGCTCCTGCTCCCTGACGACAGAGACATGCGTGATGCCCGCCTCTTTGAGCGCGCGGCGCACAGGCACATTACCCGAGCCATGCAGAGGCGTGTAGACGATCTTGAGCTTTTTGCCTTCTTTCTTGAGCAGCTCAGGCTGTACGCACAGGCCCAGTACCATCTTGATGTAGTCGTCATCCACCTCTTTGTTTCCAATGGTGACAAGCAGGCCCTGCGCTCTGGCCGCCGCTTCGTCCATAGGCAGGCAATTACGATACTCAAGCGCGAAGACGCGAAGGCTGATGGCGCTGGCCATTTCTGGTGAAACCTGGGCGCCATCCTGCCCGTAGACCTTGTAGCCGTTGTATTCGCGGGGGTTGTGGCTGGCGGTGATCGCCACGCCGGCTGCAGCGTGCAGGTGGCGAACGGCGTAGCTGATGATGGGGACTGGCCGCAGAGCGTCAAACAACAGGGCCTTCACGCCCCGCGCCGCAAAAACGAGGCCAGCCTCCCTGGCAAACTCGGTGGACATCCTACGGCTGTCATAGCCTATCACCACCCCACGGGCGGCAGCATCCGCGTCCTGCTTCAGATAGTCCGCCAATCCCGCGGTCAATCTGCGCACATTGTAGATGTTCATGCGGTTGCTGCCCGCCCCCAGCACGCCGCGCATGCCAGCGGTGCCAAAGCTGAGTTCGGTATAGAAGCGATCCTCGATCTCCCTGGAATCCTGCGCGATGGCCTTAAGCTCCGCCAAAGCAGCCTGGTCTTCTTTGAACATATCCATCCAGGATATATATTTATCCATGACTGTCATGATGATCAGCCCCCTCAAACGCTATTCTGTCTGCTTTTATTATATGGCCTGCGCCTTAAGCGCGCAAGCGCAATTTTTTCCAAACTCCCCTCGCATCGGCGCAGGGCGCCTTAATTGTTTGTTGACCGTGTAACGAAATTGTAATATACTGCTGATGGATAAATCTGCGCCTTCACGCGCGACGAGGGGTTGAGGTGCTCATATGATACAGATTCCCATGGAAATGAAACGCGCAAGCCGGATGTTATGCCTGGTGATGGTTTTGGCGCTGCTGCTCCCTGCCCCGTTTGCGCAGGCAAGCTCGGTCAGCCAGTTCGGCGTCGTCACCATTGACAACGTGCTGTTTCGCAAGGCGGCTGACAGCTCTGACTATTGGGCGCGGCTGAACCGCGGCTGGGTGGCGGAGATCCTGGGCAGCCAGACATATAACGGCAACCTCTACTATAAGGCCAAGACCAATCTGCCCAACAATACTTCAACCAGCTTCACGGGTTATCTGCGCAGCGATGTGTTTCGCCCCATGACCAGCGCTGAGCTCACTGCCTTTATGGCCAATCCCGTTCAGGCCGGGTATTCCTTTGGCTCCTTGACGCCTACTTCCACCCCCTCATCCAGTAATTTAAGCAACCTGGCCCTGGTGACCGTTGCCGGTGCCGTGCTGCGCGCTACCCCCAGCACGACGGGGACGTCTGTGACAACTTTCCCGCTCAACCATCAGCTGACGCTTGTGCCGGCCGCCACGGCCAATGGCTGGTATCTGGTGATGTCCGGCGAATTCATCGGTTATGTCGATCAAACCCAGGTGCGCGTGCTGACGCTTGCGGAAGCGGCCGCCCTGCAGACCCCGGCACCCGTCACCGGCGCCATTGGCTACGCCAAGATCACCCTGCCGGGCACCACCAACCTGCGCAGGCTGCCCGACGGCGCTGTCATCGCGTGGCTGGATCAAAACCAGGTCGTGCCCTACTTCAGCCAACCCCAGCGCCTGGGCGCCTATGATTGGCTCTATGTGATGCAGCCCTCCACCGGCATTTACGGCTATATACGCAGCGACTGCTACCAGATCCAATCGGGCGGCACGCCTACCCCGGCACCCGGCCAGACGCCTACGCCCGCGCCCTCAGAGCTGACAGGCTATATCAAGATCAACAAGCCCAGCACCAACCTGCGGCGTACGCCCGGCGGGATAAGCCTGCTGCAACTGCCCATCAACACCATCCTGCCCTACTTTGGCAATATTGTCAGCAGTTTGGGCTACAATTGGGCCTACGTCAACCATCCAAGCGGCGGCTATGGCTATGTTCGCGGCGATTGCTATGACTTCAGCACACAGGCCGGCGTGATCGTGACCCCCACGCTCGTTCCGGTCCAGCCTACCGCCGTCCCCAGCGTCACCACTACACCCGGCGCGAGTACGGGCTACATCACGCTGATCAAGGGCGGGGTCAACCTGCGCCAAACAGCCGGAGGCCCCAGCATTGGGCAGCTTGAGCGGGACACAGTGCTGCCCTATTACGGCTTCACCCAGCAGGGCGGCTACACCTGGTACTATGTGCTGTCAACCCTGGGCGCTGGCTATATCCGCTCTGACATGGCAAAACCGACCGATTCAACAGGCCAGAACCCAGTCGTTACACCCGTTCCCACCAGTATGGTGGCCGTTGGCTACATCCTCACGCTCAGGGGCGGCATCAACCTGCGCCGCACGCCCAACCTCTATGCCGAGGTACTGATGCAGGTGACCAGCGGCAGAGTGCTGCCGCTGGCGGCCCCGGTGGTCACCAATGCGGGCTACAACTGGTACTTCGTCCAGGTGGACGGCCGCACGGGCTATCTGCGCGGCGACATGCTGCGCCAACTGACAGTGGAAGAGGTGACCCTCTACCTGAGCAGCGGCGTGATCCCCGGGGCTGTCGCGCCTACGCCTGGCCCCAGCCAGATCACAGGCCACATCGTGACCACGATGAGCTCGGTTAATGTCCGCATCTCCCCCAGCCTGGATGCCCAGGTGCTGACGCAGGCCAGCCTCACGGGCTCGGTATTTCCGATGTATTCCACCGTTTCATCCGGCGGAAAACTGTGGTACAAGGTGCAAAGCAGCGATCAGGTCGGCTACATCCTGGGCTCGCTTGCCCGCGTGATGTCCCTGGCGGAGTATCAGGCCTGGCTGGCAACCCAGACCCCCACGGCCACCCCGCAGCCCGGCGTGACCCCCAACCCGGCTGATATGTCATCCACAGCCGTCACAAATATCGATCGTGTCATCGTGCGCGCGGCGGCCACCATGTCCTCCAAGAGCCTTACCGTACTCTACAAGACGGGCAGCATTGCCAAACTGCTGGACGCCAGTGCCCCAAGCGATGGCTACAACTGGTACCATGTTACCGCTGGCGGCATCACCGGCTACATCCGCACGGACCTGCTGCGCGTGCTGACCAAGGCGGAAGAAGCGCTCCTTAACCAAACCGGCGACCCCTCAGCCCCGCCTGAAGCCGAATACCGTACGCTCTACCGCGGCATGACAGGCGACGACGTCACCCGCCTGCAGACCGAACTGGTGCGGCTCAACTTCCTGCCCTCGGCTGCCATCAGCGGCGTCTTCACCACACAGACGGCGGAAGCGGTCAAGGCCTACCAGAGTTCCGCCGGCCTCTTTATCGACGGGATCGCCGGCCCCAACACCCAGCACAAGCTCTACGGCACCGTGCCGGTGGGCACCTACAATCCCACGCCCGGCCCATCCACGCTCTACCCGGTGGAGATGTACACCTGGCTGCCCTACAGCACCAACCAAACTTTCTGGCCCGACGGGAGAAACGCAGTGATCACCGATGTCAAGACAGGCATATCCTGGACGGCCAGGCGCTGGGCGGGCGGCCTGCACGCCGATGTGGAGCCCCTGACAGCCGATGATACAGCGGCGATGTGCCGCATCTATGGTGTGAGCAACGCGCAGGAGATACTGGAGAAGAACCTCTACGAGCGCAGGCCCGTCTGGGTTACCGTGCTTGGCCACACCTATGCCGGCTCAGTCTACGGCGTCCCGCACAACTATCCCGACGGCGACACTATCGCTGACAACGATTTCAACGGCCAGTTCTGTGTGCACTTCATCAACAGCAAAACACATACCTCCGGCGGGATTGACGCCGCCCACCAGGCCGCCATCCAGTACGCCTACGATCATGCGCCCTCCAGAATGCCTTAACAGCGACTTGATCATCATCGGCGGCGGGGCCTCAGGCCTCGCCGCCGCTTGCATCGCGCTGAAAGCCGGTCTGCAGGTGACGATACTGGAGGCCAGGGACCGCATCGGACGCAAGTTGCTGGCTACCGGAAACGGCCGCTGCAATTTGCTCAATACAGGGCCTCCGGTTTACTTCGGGGATCCCAGCTTTGCCGAACTTGTCTTGCGCGCCTGCCCGGTTAAGGAAGTGCTGGCCTTCTTTGACAGCTTGGGTTTGATCACAGCGCAGGAAGAAGGCGGTCTGGTCTACCCTGCCAGCAACCAGGCTTCCACAGTACTGGAGGTGCTGCGGCTGCCCCTGGAGAAGGACCCGCACTGCCGGATCGTTTGCGATGCCCAGGTCATCTCCCTTGAGTGTGAGGGACAGGGTGATGGCAGAGATCCTTCCTTCCAGGTGCGGACGGCATCTGGTGATCTCTATTGCGCGCCATGTGTGCTGGTGGCCGCAGGCAGCCCCGCGCAGCCCCAGCTCTCAGGCTCAGACAGCATGTACGCGCTCCTCCGGAGGCTGGGCCATCGGGTGATCAGTCCACGCCCCGCGCTGACTGGCCTGGTAACCGATCCGCAGGCAGTGCGCTGGCTCAAGGGCCTGCGCCTGCCCGCTATAGCCACGCTGTGCGCGGATGGCAGACCGCTGTGCCAAACGCAGGGAGAGGTGCTCTTTGCCCAGGACGGTATCAGCGGCGTGTGTGTCATGCAGCTTAGCCGCGACGCAGGTCAGGCTTTGATAGAGAAAAGACAGCCCATCGTCTATCTTGATTTTTCGCCTTTACTCGGGTTGACCCCCCGCCGCATGGAAAGGCGGCAGCCTGCCGATCCCGATGCCAATGGGGCAGCCATGCTGGCTTTCCTGAAAGCACGCACAGCCCGACTGCCAAAGGAGGCCCTCCTGGTTGGCGCCTTGCCCCGCCTGCTGGCCCAACGCCTGCAGGATCTGCCGCTTGATCATCTGGCCGACCAACTCAGCGCCTTCCCACTGCCCCTCCGCGCCCTGCGCGGCTTTGAGCACGCCCAGGTTGCTGCAGGCGGCATTGATACCCGCGATGTGGCGCCTGAGACCCTGGCTTCCCGCCTGGTGCCCGGCCTTTACCTATCGGGCGAACTTCTCAACGTCGATGGTGACTGCGGCGGATACAACCTGCTCTTCGCCTGGGCCACCGGCATACTGGCCGCCCGCGCCGCGGCGGGCTATGTTTCCGATCACGCCCATTAAAAACGCATCGCGCTCAGGAGGAGGCATCCTTGACAGACAAGAAACCCGCCTTGAAGCAGGAACAAGATAAGCGCTTCGCCAAAAGCATCGGGAAGATGAAGGCCGCAAAGCAGCGCCAAGAGAGGCAAAATAAGTGGACGCGCGTCTTCCTCCTCTCCTTTGCTGTGTTCTTCGTGGCCTTCTGTGTCATCTCCTTGCCCATTACGGCCGCGCCGCCCATACCTACTATACATCTCATCACGTCTGCCCCGAAAACATAGGAACCCCTGCATATTGTCACCATCCTGCCAATCAGCTTTCCATAGAAACTGCGCGTAAAGGCAAGCACAACCTGGGGCGCTGTGGGGGAGCCCATCTCAGCGACGGCCAGCGCGTCAGGGCGGCACAGGAAATTATGAGTACGCCTTCCAGGCGTACCGCGATGGCGTGGCCATCGGATCCCTGACCGCCTTTGGATCCAAGAATGCTTTCAGCTTTACACCAAAGCAGCCGGGTGAGTACAAGGCGCTGACCAAGGTGCGCGACGGCGCGGAAAAAGCCTCCGCGAATACCGGAGATATCCACGACAAATAGAAAACGGGCGTTTCCCTTTTCTAAACGGAATACGCCCGGCCTGAAAAATCAGAATATCACCAGGAATTCAACCCCTGTAGTCTACCCGTCTGAGCATCAGCCAGCTCAGCGCGATGGCAATCAACGCGATGCCCAAACTGACGGGCAGCAAGGTAGCAGGAGTGGCAGCCATGGAGGCCATCATATCCTGGAACCTGCGGGCCATCATCCCGGCTACCGGACCGCTGCCCGCGATCACCAGCCGGGAAGCCTGGCCCATCATGCCGTACTCCACAAGGTCGAAGGGCAGCAGATCAAACTGGTCGATGAGCAGGTAGATGATGGCCTGCAAATTGAAGGACAGGAGCAGGGCCACCACAACTGCCGCGGTCTTTGTCTGCAGCAGGGTGACCGTCAGGATGATCAGCCCAAAGAGCGCCAGGTCAACTGACAGGTGCAGCCCATAATAGGCGGCCAGCGCGCCGATGTTGGTATTGATGGCGTTGTCATAGAGCAGGGTAACGATGGCGGCGCCGATCAGATAGACCAGATAGAAGATGACGGCGGCCAGCATCATCACGACCAGCTTGGATACCAACCACTTACTGCGCAGATCGCGGATGCCATAGAGGTTCTTGAGATAGCCTGAATGGTGATCCTTGGAGATAAAGGCGGCGGCAAAGGCGGCCAGGATCAGGTGCAGCATGCTGGTGCCTGTGTTCATGATGCTGGCAAAGTGGTTGAAATCAAGGAACTTGCGGGCCTGCCTGAGCAGTTCAGTGATGGGCAGGGCGGGCTGACCCGCGGCGGCCCTGGGGATGCCGGCACCTGTGAAGAAATAGGCGGCGCTTGCATAGATCGTCAGCAGGATCAGGGCGATGATCATGGCGATGTAGAAGCTCCTGGTCTTGAAGAGGCGGCGGATATCCATGGCGATGTATCTGATCATTTGCTGCTCACCCCCGTCAGGCCCACGAAGTAGTCCTCAAGGGACTGATGGCGGACGAAAAACTGGCTGAAGTAGATGCCCTGATCAAACAACAGGCGGCTGATCTCCTCATGGCGTTCAACGCCCTGGGTGATGAGCAGGCTTTCATGATCCAGCTGCTGGATATGGGTGATGTCAAAGGCGGTCTGGATGGCGGCCTTGACTTTTTCCACATCAGGGGACCTGATCTCAATGCCGGCCTGGTTTTCCTTATCCATCTGCTCGCGGCTCAATTCCAGCAGCACGCGGCCATCCTTGATGATGCCGTAGGTGCTGGCGAACTTGGCCAGTTCGTCCAGGATGTGGCTGGAGATGAGGATGGTGGTGCCCATGTCCCGGTTGATGCGCACCAGCATCTCGCGGATATCCTTGATGCCCTGGGGATCCATGCCGTTGATCGGCTCGTCAAGGAGCAGCAGATCAGGCTCATCGATCATGGCCAAGGCAATGCCCAGGCGCTGCTTCATGCCCAGGGAAAACTGCTTGACCTTCTTTTTGCCGGTGTCGGACAACTCAACCAACTTAAGCAGTTGCTCAATATAGGCTTTCTTGTTGTGGCCGATGGCGATGCACTTGAACATAAGATTATCATAGGCACTGTAATCAGGGTAGAGACCGGGGGACTCGACCAAAGCGCCGATCTTGACCTGGGGCTGCCCAAAGGGCATCTTCTGGCCGCGCATCAGGATCTCGCCGGAGGTGGCATTGATCTGGCTGTTGATGAGCTTGAGCAAGGTCGTCTTGCCGGCGCCGTTGCGGCCGATAAGCCCATAGATGTCGCCCTGCTTGATGTGGACGTCGGCGTCCAGGAGGGCGAACTTGGACCTGTACTTCTTGGAAAGTTTGATAGTGCTGAGGAGTTCGGTCATGGATTCCTCCTATGCCGGGAAAAAATAGCGGTGGTCATTGCGACACGCGCACGGGTAGGACGAGGTAGGTATATTGATTGCCAGTGACGGGGCAGATGACGCAGGGACTGACGTTGGTGTTGAAGCGCATGCTCATGTCAGAAGTATCGATGTTCTTGAACACATCCAGCAGATAGCGTGAGTTGAAGGCGATGTCCAGGGGGCTGCCCTCAAAATCGATGTTGATGCGCTCGACGACGGCGCCGCGCTCGGCGTTGGCCATGATGGTCAAACTGTCCTCTTCTACCTTGAACTTAAGCAGATCGAACTTGCCCTGGCGGGCCATGAGGGCGGCGCGCTCAATGGCGCCTACCATCTCCAGCTTGTTGATGCGGATGGCGGTGCTCCAGGTGGCGGGGAGGATCTGCTTGTAGTTGATGTATTCGCCGGGGATGAGGGGACAATACACCTTGGTCTGGTCAAAGACAGCCATCAGGTGGGTTGCGCTGATGTGGAGGGCGATGGGAGATTCGGTATCAGAGAGCATGCGGCCGATCTCGGTGATGATAATGCCGGGCAAGATGGCAGCATAGAGTTCCTTGCCCTGAGGCAGTGCATGGCTGGCGTAGACGCGCTGCATGGCCAGACGGAAGCCATCAAGGCAGATGAAGCGAACTTCTTCCGCGTAGGTTTCCATCAGGCAGCCGGTAAGGATACGGCGGGTCTCATCGGTGGAAACGGCAAAGGTAATATGCCCAATGGCGGCGCCCAGCTTGTTTTGCGGCAAGGTGGTGACCAGGTCAGTCTGGATATCCTGGATCTCCGGAAAATCCTCAGCGGGCATGCAGAGCATGGTGGTGCGATTGCCTTGTGCGGTGAAGATGGCTTCCTGTGTACCCGAAAACTCATTGGTGGTGACGCGAAAGTCGATCTCGCCTTCAAGTTTGCGCAGCATTTCAAACAGCAGTTTGGCGGGAGGCAGGGCAGATCCATCCTCCTGGACGATGGCGGGGACAAGGGTCTTGATGGTCATCTCGCCATTGGTGCAGGTCAACTGGATGCCTGTTTCAAGGGTCTCGATGAAAACGCCTTCATAGGGAGCTTTGGTGGGGCGGGTAGGCAGAGCGCGGGTAGCCAAGCCCAGGCCATGGTTGATATCAGACGCGTTAACGGTAAAGTGCATGCGATCACATCCTTTGAAGTCTCCCTATGCAGGGGCAGGATAAATAAGCAGTAGTAGCAGTAGGGCCTGTGGACAAGGGGGATAAGTGCTCCAAAGCATGGTGGGATCAGGGAAAGTTGTTCCTTCAGGATCCAAAAACCTGTGGACTACTTGAGGATGAATTGGGAACAACTCCTCCGTTACCTCCAAAGGGAGTCAAGGAATAACATATCCGCAAGCTCAATCATCGCCGGTCTTCGTTCGCAGATGCTCACTTGATCGACTCGTTTCGCTTGACTTCTGCGCCTGCCTTCATCGCTCACAGGGCGCGGCAGGCTTCGTTCCCTTGTTGGGATCTGGGAATGAAACCCCAATCGTTCCCTCTCTATGTGTCACCTAAAAACCAAAGCAAAGACAGCAGAGCGATTCTTTGCGGCTTTCCGCAATCCCTATTTCCAAACCACTCATCCGCGTCGTCCTCTCCCCCTCGTCTTCTCCACATTTCCACAAAGCGCAATCCCCAGGCTGTGGATATTTTCTTCGGGGCATCCGCTCACATCCGCCCATCTCAAAACTAATTCTCCCACAGGTCTGTCCACAGCCCGTGATAAAATCACCCGGTTTTTGCGTTACAGCAGACTGGCCGCTTCCTCATCCAGCAGCACGACCGCCTCTTCATGCAATCTCAAAATCGACGCCTGCACCTGCGGGTCGACATCATTCTTGACCATGGCCTTGACAGCTTTCGCCTTGCCTTTTCCAAAGGCGACCAGGACGACGGTGCGGGCATGCATGATACCGCCGGTGCCCAGGGAGATGGTCTGCCTGGGGACATCCTCCGCCCGGTCAAAGAAACGCGTGTTGGCCTCAATGGTGCTCTTGGTCAAGTCCACTATCTGGGTGCCGTAGCTGAATACCTTGGAGGGCTCATTGAAGCCGATATGCCCATTGTGACCAATGCCCAGGAACTGGATATCGATGCCGCCGGCCTGGGCAATGGCCTTGTCATAGCGCGCGGCTTCGCGCTTCATATTGGCAGCGCTGCCGTCGGGCACATGAGTGGCCTTCATGTTGATGTGGTCAAACAGATTTTCCTGCATGAAGCGGCGGTAGCTTTGCGGATGATCGACGCGCAGGCCTACGTATTCATCCAGGTTGAAGCTGACACACTGGGAGAAATCAAGCCATCCAGCCTTGTGCCACTTGATCAGCTGCTGATAGGTGCCAATGGGGGTGGAACCGGTGGCCAAACCCAAGACGGAATCCGGTTTCTTGAGGATCTGCGCCGCAAACAGATGGGCAGCGGCCAAGCTTGCCTTTTCAGGGCTGTCAAAGACATGGACGATCATAAAAGTCACGCTCCTTTTTGTGACCCATTATATCATAGTTTCAACGCTTGGTACACAAGCGGGCCCGCATCTGCTATAATTTTTGCGCAGATCACACATCATCAGGGGGATCAGCAGATGGCAGGCTTGGGAGAGTGGACAGCGGGCCAGGCGGTGACAATGTTTTGCGTGGCGGCGGTGCAAAAGGGGATGCTGGAGCAGGAAGACAGGGATTACGCCGTCAACCAGGTGCTGGAGATGCTGGCCCTGGAGGCGCCGCAGGAAGCGGCATCGACGCTGCCGCTTAATACCATTCTCACTCATTAATGCTTTGATGCGGCGGATCTTTTCCGCCCTATCTTTGCCTCATCCATTCGGCGTAGGCTGCGACTACGCCTCATTCCCTCGACTTCGATAGGGCGCAAAAATCTCTCTTCGCATCGGTGTATTACTGATCTCGACTGGTATAAGCTGGGCGACATGCTGCTTGATTATGCGGTAGCGCAGGGTCTGTGCCAGGACAGCGTGGAGGCGCGCGACAAAACGGTCGCGCGCCTGTTTGGCGCCATCATGCCCAGCCCGCGTGATGTCAGGCAACAGTTTGCCAAGCTGCTTCACAAAGAGGGCTCGCAGGCTGCGATAAGCTGGGTTTACGGGCTCTGCCGCGATAACGACTACATCAGGACGGAACGCATCGCCCAGAATATTGTCTACCCCGCAATGACCCCGGCGGGCGAACTGACGGTCACCATCAACCTGTCAAAGCCGGAAAAAGACCCCTGGGACATCGCGGCAGCGCACCATCAAGCGGCGGTCAGTTACCCCAAGTGCATGCTTTGCCGCGAAAACCCGGGCTACGTCGGGTGGCCGGGCTTTCCGGCCCGTCAAAACCACCGCATCATCCCGTTGACGCTGGGGGGGGGTGAGACCTGGTACTTGCAGTATTCGCCTTACCTGTATTACCCCGAGCACTGCATTGTCTTGAACGGTCAGCACGTGCCCATTCTGATAACGCGGGAAAGCTTTGAGAAGATGGCCGACTTCGTGGATATGTTTCCGCACTATTTCATCGGCTCCAACGCCGACCTGCCCATAGTAGGCGGCTCTATCCTGACGCATGACCACTTCCAGGGCGGGCAGCACATCTTCCCATGGAGAAGGCGGACACCTGGTTTGACATCCGGACAAATGACCCCGCGGTGCGGGGGGGCAGCGCTCAAGTGGCCCATGATCTGCCTGCGCTTCACTTGCCAGGAGCGGGGCAGGGCTGATCGATCTGATGATGACGGCGCTCAAGGCCTGGCGTGAGCACAGCGATGAGGTGCTTGGTATCCTGGCCTTCACATGTGATGCCCACAACGCCATCACCCCCGTGCTGAGCAGGCAAGGCGAGGGCTACTGCTGTTACCTGTTGTTGTGCAACAACCGCACCAGTCAGGAGTATCCCCTGGGTATCTTCCATCCCCATCAGGAGCTGCACCACATCAAGAAGGAGAACATCGGCCTGATCGAGGCCATGAGCCTGTTCATCCTGCCCGGCAGGCTCAAGGACGAGCTGCAGGAGTTGGAGGAAGCCCTTTCGGGTGGACAGCATCTCAAGGCTGGCTCATCTCATGCCCAGTGGGCGGAGGGCATCAAAAGCAGGGCCACGGCACGGCTTGATAAGGAACAGGCGCACCAGCTGGTGCGCCATGAGGTGGGTCAGGTTTGTTATGAGGTGCTGCGCGATACAGGTGTGTACAAGCAGGATGTTGGAGGGCCGGCTTGGCTTGCAGAGGTTCCTGGAGAAGCTGGGTATGCAAGGCTGAGGGCATGATAATACATACCTGACGGGAGGTGTTGGAGGGTCAAGACCCTCCAACTGCGATCCGCGCCAGCGACATGCGTGGGGATGAAGCCTGCCGCGCCCTGCGGGCGTGAAAGGCAAGCGGAAGAGTCAAGCGAAACGAGCCGAACGAGTGAGCACCTGCGAACGAAGACCGGCGGCGATTGAGCTTGCGGAGGCGCGGCAGGCCTTGCGCAGCAAGGGCAACATTGCCATCCGGCGCCCGGGAGCGAAGCGACAGCCGGATGGCCCAGCGTTCCACCCGTGTCGAAAACGATGCCGCAGGCATCTTTTTGACACGGGCTATTTCCCGGAGATCGTCACCCCGTCAACCGCGATATAGGGCATCACGCTGCTGCCATCGGCCACGGTTTCCTTGCTGATGGCGCGCAGCTGGTTGAGCATGCCTGCCAAGTTGCCGCTGAGCATGGTTTCGGATACAGCGCCTTTCACCTGGCCGTTCTCGATCAGGAAGCTGTTCTTGGCCACCCCGCTGAAATCACCGCTGCTGCTTGGCTGTCCGCCCGAAAAGCGACCGACCAGCAGCCCCTTTTCAATGTCGGCCAGGATATCCTTGAGCGGATGGTCTCCGGGCGTCACGATCAGGTTGCCCGCCTCGTTGGGCGCGCGATTGAGTTTGGTCTTGTTGGCGACGTAGCTTGACACCATGAACTGCTGCAATACCCCATCTTTGATCACATCGTAATCTTGGCTGACCATGCCGTCGGTCATATACCTTTGGCCGCATACGATCCTTTTGTCAAGCGGCGCAAGGCGGATATTGAGGCGCGGGTCGACCACCTGCTGCCCCAGCTTGTCCAGCCACTGGCTGGTGCCCTCCAGGATCACCCCATCGCCGGCATAGTTGCTGAGCAGTTCAGACAGCACTTCCTGTGCGCAGCTGGGCATGAAAACCACAATGCCCTCGAATTTACCCTCGGGCTGCGTGGTTTCGATGGAGTCTTCAGCGTCCTTCAGGGTCTGGCGCAGACTGCCCATCTCAATGAAGGGCTTGTCCAGGCTGCTTGTGCGCAGCCCATCGCCATTGAAGCTGCTGGTCTTGTCCCCCTCGTGGCCTGAGAACATCAGGCTGACAGCGTATTCGCCTTCCAGGGTCTTGTACTCTGCCCCCAGGCTGTTGAGGTAAATGCCCTCCGCTTTTTCGTGGGTCACGATCATCTGCTCCACCATCACCTTGGGATAGTCCGCCTTGATGGTCTGCAGCAGCGCCTTGCTTTGGTTGAACAGGCCTTCCATATCACCCTGCGGCGCTCCCTGTTCAAAGCGCCGTTTTTCGCCCGCGAAAAGTGTCCAGGCCGGATCCTCAGCGGAAGCCTGGGCTGAGGCCAGGCAGTCCCGCACAGCTTCGTCAACCGCCTCCAATGAAAAGTCGTTGATGAGCACCTTGCCGCGCCGGTGATCCTTGATCGCTACCAGATCCAGGTGTTTGTCAAAGGTGGTGCGCAGCAAGCTGAACAGTCCGCCATCGACGTTGAACTCCCGCTTTTCCACCGTGTGCGCCGCCGCGCTGTACGCTTCCGCGCCTGCCTGACCCAGCTTGTTCAGCGCGCAGCGCGCGATTTCTTGTGCTGTCATCTCATCTGCCCCCAATCATTAACCTGCACCGCAGGTCCGGCCCGCCCACACCCACCGGCATGGGTTGCTTTTTGCCGCAAAAGCCGCTGCTGGACCAGTGCATTTGGTCGCCTATCATGTCCACTGTTTTGAGCATCTCAAAGGCGACGCCGGAGATCGTCGTATCAAAGATCGCTTTGCCCAGCTTGCCCCCCTTGATCTCATAGCCCATGGTGACGCCGAACATGAACTCACCCGTTGTGTCTGCCTGGCCGTTGCCCGTGCTGACGAGGTAGTAGCCGTCATCCACGGAGGCGATCATGTCTTCCAGCTTGCTTTTGCCCGGATGCACCGCGGTGTTGCGCATGCGGATGAGCGGCTCATCCGAAAACAGCCAGGCCCGCGCGTTGCCCTGCGGCTGCATGTCAAAGTGCTGCGCCGACTGGCGGTTGTGCATATAGCCTGTCAGGATGCCGTCCCTGATCAGCTGCGCGTCCAGCGCCAATGTGCCCTCGTCATCCACGTAGACGGGCAGGGGCGCCATTTCACCAAAGGCATGACTTGCAAAGTCCGTCATTGATACCAGCGGGCTTGCCACCTGTTTGTGCAGCCGCCGCCCTGCCACCGAGCCGCCCAGCACCAAGTCAGCCTCCACCGTGTGCCCCACCGCCTCATGCGCCAGTATACCAGTCAGCTCACCTGCCATGACCACAGTCTTCATGCCGGCCTGGGCGTACACGCCCTCGCGCTTGTGCATCACGCGCTCATATAGTTTGTCGATGGAGGCGTACATCGCTTCCGGCGCCGCAAAGTGTGTGTCAAAGCCGCCAAAGCCGCCGATGGGCTCAAACACCTCCACCGGCACACCCTCATTGGTCTTGGCAGTCAAAAAGATGTACACATAGCTGCGGGGCAGCAGCGTGTGGCAGCTGCAGCCGTCGGAGGTGACTAACAGCCTCTCCACACTGTCGGCGTAGGCAACCACTGTCCTGCTTTCAAGTTTTGGGTATTTTGATGTGACGTAGCTGTCCAGCGCCTGCAAGTAGTCGATATAGTATTTCTGTGGCAGATCGGTGATCGCCTCATCCGCCGGCCTCCGCCTCTTCTCAAGGGCAGGCAGCGGGCCTGTGCCGCGCCCTGCGTAAGCGCTTAAAAAGGCGGCATTCTCTGTCGCGTTCTTCAGCACCGCGCGCACCGTCTCGTCTGACAGGTCAGCGGCGGAGGCAAAGCCGTAGATGCCGTCCTCGTATACCCTGGCGCCTACCCCCTTGATGTCGGTGCGTTGGTTGGCAACCAGGTTGCCCTGGCGTAATGTCACCCGGCGCGTCAAATTACGCTGCGCCCTCAGTTCGGTCGAGGCACCCGGAGCGAAACCGGCGCTGTGTTTTGATAGTATGTCTTGTAACAAGTATCGTTGCCCTCCTTCGTGGGATAGGCGAAGTGTAGCAGGATTGCGGGGAGGCGTCAATTGAAAGGGAAAAATACCGGCCGATTTTGACAAAGCACCCCCCATTTGATATGATAACGCCAGTTGTTTTTCTGAATGTAAGCGCTGACCGGACGAAGAGGCCAAACACCATGAACAGGGCAATTCGTCAGGCCGCAGAGTGATCATCAAACCTGGTAGTTTCCTGCTTTTGCCAACCAAACCACACAGCCGTCGTGTTAAAAATATCTCGTGCATAATCTGTTGTATTGTGATAATATGCACCAGTACTTGAAAACACACTTCAAGTGCGAGGAGGATGCTGGGGATGCTCGAGGCGGAAGATAGGTATGAGACGCTGCAGGCGATCATCGCGCGCCACAAAAATCAGCCTGGCGGCCTGATACCGGTGATGCAGGAGGCGCAGGAGGCCTTTGGCTACCTGCCCATGGAGGTTCAGGAAGTGATTGCCCAAGGCATGGGCAAGACCTTGAGCGAGGTCTATGGCGTGGCCACCTTCTATTCGCAGTTCTCGCTGGAGAAAAAAGGAAAGTACATCATCAGCGTTTGCCTGGGCACGGCCTGCTATGTCAAGGGCAGCCAGGCTGTGATGGACAAGCTGTCTGAATATCTGGAGATCCCCGTTGGCAAGACCACCGAGGACGGCCTGTTCACCCTGCAGGGCGCGCGCTGCCTGGGCGCCTGCGGGCTGGCGCCGGTTCTGACCATCAACAAGCAGGTCTATGGCCGCGTGACGCCCGACCAGGTGGCCGGCATATTGGACAAATACAGGCAAGCTTAGTTTGGGGCAACATCAACGTTTGGGGAGAAAGGCTTCTTTGAAAACACGTCAAGAGCTGGAGGCCATCCGGCAAAAAACAAGGGGAAAGATCAGTATGAGCAAGCAGGATAAGGATGATGCCGTGCGCGTGGTGGTCGGCATGGCCACCTGCGGCATCGCGGCAGGCGGCCGCCCGGTGCTGGAGGCTTTTCTGGAGGAGACCCAGCGCCGCAACTTGCGCAATGTGTCAGTCACACAGACGGGCTGCATCGGCATGTGCTGGCTTGAGCCCATGGTGGACGTGCTGACCTCCGACGGGAAGAAGACCACCTACGTCAAAGTCACGCCAGATAAAGCGCGCATGATCGTCGCAGACCATATCGTCAACGGGCACGCGGTGACAGAGTTTACGATCGCTTCCGAATCCAAGGCCTGACAGAGGAGAGCCGAACTATGGATTATTATAGGTCCCATGTGTTGATCTGCGGCGGCGATAAGTGCATCCACAAGGGCGCTGACCAGATATTCCAGCGCCTGGAAAGCCGCCTGAAGGAATATGGCCTGGAAAAGGATATCAAGCCCATCCGCACTGGCTGTTTTGACCTGTGTGAAGACGGTCCCATCGTGATCGTCTACCCCGAGGGCACCTTCTACACCCATGTGCGCAATGAGGACATGGATGAGATCGTGGCTGAGCATCTGCTCAAGGGCCGTGTTGTCAGGCGCCTGATGCAAAAGGACAAGGAAGCCGACACCGCCAGGAACCTGCCCCTGGAGGAGATCCCCTTTTACAAGCTGCAGACGCGTATCGCGCTGCGCAACTGCGGCGTGATAGATCCTGAGAACATCGACGAATATCTGGCCTATGACGGCTACAAGGCGCTGGAAAAGGTGCTGTTCACCATGCAGCCCAAGGACGTGATCGATCTCGTTACCCAGTCTGGCCTTCGTGGGCGCGGCGGCGGGGGTTTCCCCACCGGGCTCAAGTGGCGTTTTGCCAGCAAGAGCCAGGCCATCAAGAAGTATGTGGTCTGCAACGCCGACGAGGGCGATCCGGGCGCCTTCATGGACCGCTCGGTGCTGGAGGGCGATCCGCACGCGATCCTGGAGGCCATGGCCATCAACGGCTTTGCCATTGGCTCTGACGAAGGCTATATCTATGTGCGGGCGGAGTATCCCCTGGCCGTCAAACGCCTGCAGTTGGCCATCGACCAGGCCAAGGATTACGGCCTGCTGGGACAGGGCATCCTGGGCAGCGATTTCAACTTTGATATCCAGATCCGCCTGGGCGCCGGCGCCTTTGTATGTGGCGAGGAGACGGCGCTGATGATTTCCATAGAGGGTGAGCGCGGCGAGCCCAGGACCAAGCCGCCCTTCCCGGCAGTCAAAGGCCTGTTTGGCATGCCAACCAACATCAACAACGTGGAGACCTACGCCAACGTACCCCAGATCATTTTGAAAGGGGCCGAGTGGTTCCGTACGATGGGGACACAGCAGTCTGCCGGCACCAAGGTCTTTGCCCTGGGCGGCAAGATCAACAACACAGGCCTGGTGGAGGTGCCCATGGGCACGCCGCTGCGCAAGGTGATCTACGATATAGGAGGGGGCATCCCGGGCGGCCGCGCCTTCAAGGCGGTGCAAACAGGCGGTCCTTCAGGCGGCTGTATCCCATCAGACCTGCTGGATGTACCCATCGACTATGAAACGCTGATTGAACTGGGCTCCATGATGGGCTCGGGCGGCATGATCGTCATGGACGAGGACAACTGCATGGTGGACATCGCGCGCTTCTTCCTTGATTTTACCGTCGATGAAAGCTGCGGCAAGTGCACGCCTTGCCGGGTCGGCACAAAAAGGATGCTGGAGATATTGAACCGGATCACCGAGGGCAAAGGCGAACCCGGCGACATTGATAAACTGGAGAAGCTGGCTGTCAACATCAAGAAAACAGCCCTGTGCGGACTGGGCCAGACAGCGCCAAATCCTGTGCTGTCCACCATCCGCTACTTCCGCAACGAATATGAGGCGCACATCCGTGACAAGACTTGCCCCGCGCATCACTGCCGCAGCCTGCTGCAATACATTATCAAGGATAACTGCCGCGGCTGCACGGCCTGCGTGAAGGTCTGCCCGGTCGGGGCGATCACGGGCGAGCCGCGCGGCAAGCATGAGATCAGCCAGCAAAAGTGCATCAAGTGCGGCGCATGCATGGAAAAGTGCCGCTTTGACGCCATCTATCGCCATTGAACCAGAAGGAGAAGCATACATGCCCAACATTTCACTGCACATTGATGACATCCCGGTAGAGGTCCCCCGGGGCACCACTGTGCTGGAGGCAGCAAAGGCCGCTCATATCCACATACCTACACTGTGCTTCCTGAAGGATCTCAATGAGATCGGCGCCTGCCGCATATGCGTGGTGGATGCCGGCGGCAGGAGCCTGCAGCCCGCCTGCGTGCTGGAGGCTACCGACCAGATGGAGGTGCACACCAATACTGTTGAGGTGCGTGAGGCGCGCAAGGTCATCCTGGAGCTTATCCTCTCCACGCATGACAAGAAATGCCTCAGCTGCATCCGCTCCCAAAACTGTGAGCTGCAAAAGCTTTCTCTGGAGCTGGGGGTGGAATCGGGGGAGGAGTTCACCGGCGAGCGTACGCAGTACACCATCGACGACCTTTCCCCCTCCATTGTGCGGGACAACAACAAGTGCATCCTGTGCCGCCGCTGCGTGGCAGCCTGCTTCAAGACACAGGCTTGTGGTGTGATTGGGCCGGTGAGGCGCGGATTCAATACGCAGATCGCCTCGCCATGGAATCTGCCGCTCAATGACATGGCCTGCATCGGCTGCGGCCAATGCATTGTGGCCTGCCCGGTTGGCGCGCTATACGAAAAAGAGGAGGGCAGCCTGGTATGGAAATTCCTGGCCGATACCTCCAAGCACGTCGTGGTGCAGACGGCTCCGGCTGTGCGCGCGGCGCTGGGTGAGGCCTTTGGTCTGCCCATGGGCAAGGATGTGACAGGCCAGATGGTGGCGGCGCTCAGGCGCATGGGCTTTGAAAAGGTATTTGACACAAACTTTGGCGCGGACCTAACCATCGTGGAGGAGGCCAATGAGCTGCTGGAACGCATCCACACAGGCGGAGTGCTGCCCATGATCACCAGCTGCTCTCCCGGCTGGGTCAAGTACTGCGAGACCTATTATCCCTCCTTCATCCCCAACCTCTCCAGCTGCAAGTCGCCCCATGAGATGACAGGCGCGCTGATCAAGAGCTACTACGCGCAAAAGACAGGCTTGTCGCCTGAAGAGATAGCGGTGGTTTCCGTCATGCCCTGTACGGCCAAAAAGGCGGAGGCTGACCGGCCTGAGCTTGCGGCAAACGGTTTGGCGGATGTCGACGCCGTCATCACCACACGCGAACTGGCCCGCATGATCAAGGTCCTGGGCATCGACTTCCTCAACCTGCCCGATGAGCCCTTTGACCAGCTGCTGGGCGCCAGCACGGGCGCCGCCACCATCTTTGGCGCGACCGGCGGCGTGATGGAAGCGGCGCTGCGCACAGCCTATGAGCGCGTGACAGGGGAAACCCTTGAGAAGCTTGACTTTGAGGCGGTACGCGGCATCAAGGGCATCAAGGAAGCCGCGGTGAAGGTAGGCGAGGTGACCTTGAAAGTCGCGGTTGCGCACGGCACAGCCAATGCCAAGGCGCTGCTGGACAGCGTCCTGAGCGGTGAAAAGCAGTATCATTTCATTGAGATCATGGGTTGCCCGGGCGGCTGCGTGACGGGCGGCGGTCAGCCGATCATCGCATCCTGGGATCGCTTGAACACTGACCCGCGCCTGCTGCGCGCCAAGGCGCTTTACCAGGCGGACAAAGGTATGCCGATGCGCAAGAGCCATGAGAACCCTGACGTGCTCAAGGTGTATAAAGATTATCTGGGCAAGATAGGCGGCGAAAAAGCGCACGCGCTGCTGCACACGCACTATCATGAGAGGCCGATGTACAATCACTGAGTGCGGGTAAGGTCATGCCCAAGCTGTCCCTGGGGAAAATTGGTGACATCATTGCCGGGCTCGTCGGCGGCAGCGTGGGCGGCGGCGCCCTAATGGCCATCGTATCGGCCGTCAAGAAAGCGATCAGCAAGAAATAAGGAAATCCACATCAAAACGGGGCGCTTTCTTCGGAATGCGCCTTTGTTTGCGTATCCTCTTGTGTCAGGGGGTATATTGTACTTGGGTAGATATGGGCTGACCATGAGGCAGGATCGATCCCACAAAGCAAGGAGAATGCATGCAAAACAAGCAACGAAAGCCCAACCTGCTCCCCGAGGGGAACAACAAGGGGTCTGCTCCCGATAAAAAGCCTCTGATCAAGTACTACCTGATTGTGATGGCCTTTATGCTGATCCTCAACTGGTTCATCCTGCCCTCCATCACACAGAGGGAAGTGGTCCAGGTGAGCTATACGCAGTTTGACAAGCTGCTCAATGACAAGCAGGTCACCGCCGTACAGATCGCGGAGGGGCAGATCACCTTCACCGCCAATGAAGGCGGGCTTGAACACATCTACAAGACGGGTGTGGTCAACGACCCCACACTGGTGGAGCGCCTGCGCGGGCAGGGCATTGACTTTGCTGCGCCTATTCCGGAAACGCCCAATGTCTTCCTCAGTTTCGTGCTCACCTGGGGCCTGCCGCTGGCGCTGTTCTTTTTCCTTCAGCGCAGCATGACCAAACGCTTGGGCAGCGGGGGCAGCGCGTTTTCCAGTATGTTTGGGCAAAAGTCTGTCGTCAGGAAATACCAGGCCAACAAGGACACAAAAACTTTCAAGGATGTGGCCGGCGTGGAGGAGGCCGTGGACTCGCTTCGCGAGATCGTGGACTACCTGAAAGAGCCTGAAAAGTACACCGCCATCGGCGCAAAGTGCCCCCGCGGCGTGATCCTGGTGGGCCCTCCCGGCACCGGTAAGACCCTGATCGCCAAGGCGGTTGCGGGTGAAGCCAACGTGCCCTTCTATTCGGCCTCAGGCTCCGAGTTTGTGGAGATGTTCGTAGGCCGCGGCGCGTCAAAGGTGCGCGAGCTGTTTGACGAGGCAAAGAAGAATGCGCCCTGCATCATCTTCATCGATGAGGTGGACACCATCGGCAAGCGTCGAGACGGCCCTGGCTTTGGCGGCAATGATGAGCGGGAGCAGACCCTGAATCAGCTGCTGACCGAGATGGATGGTTTTAGCGGCAACACAGGCATCGTGGTGCTGGCAGCGACCAACCGGCCCGAGATCCTGGACATTGCCCTGATGCGGCCCGGCCGTTTTGACCGCCAGGTGCCTGTGGAACTGCCTGACCTGGAGGGCAGATTCCAGATACTGAAGGTCCATGCCAAGGATTACCTGATGGAAAGTGACATCGACTACCGGCAGATCGCGCGGGCGACCGCAGGCGCAAGCGGTGCGCAGATCGCCAACATCGTCAACGAGGCAGCACTGCTGGCCGTGCGCGAGGAGCGCGGAAAGGTGAGCGAGGCGGACCTGCAGGAGTCGGTCGAGACGGTCATCGCGGGCAAGCAAAAGAAGGGCGAGATCCTTTCTCCGGAAGAGAAGCGCATCGTCGCCTTCCACGAGGTGGGCCACGCGCTGGTCGCCGCCCTGCAAAACGGGCAGGCGCCGGTGGAGAAAATCACCATCGTACCGCGTACCTCAGGTGCGCTTGGCTATACCATGCAGGTGGAGCAGGATGACAAGAACCTCATCAGCCGAAGCGATGTCCTCTCAAGCATCCGCACCCTCTGCGGCGGCCGCGCTGCTGAAGAGGTCATCTTCGGTAATTACACCACCGGCGCCGCAAACGACATAGAGAAGGTCACCCACCTGGCGCGCGAGATGGTCACCAAATTCGGCATGAGCGAAACATTCGGCATGATGCGCCTGGAGCAGGGCGGCTCGCAGTACCTGGGCGGTGTCGGTCAATCCAGCTGCTCCTCCCAGACGCAGCAGCAGGTGGACCAGGAGGTCCTTGCCATCATCCGGGGCTGCCAAACGGACGCCCGCACCCTGCTGGAAAACAACAAAGGTAAGCTGGAACGCCTGGCTGCCTACCTGCTGGAGAAGGAGACCATCACCGGCAAACAGTTCATGGATATCCTCAAGGCGGACAGGGATGGCGCTAAGGAAGGGGAATAAGGGCAAATAACTCTCCCTTTTGCGACATGTGTTTACCTGGGCTCTTTCCTGAGCGCTTCCTTTAAGATGCGGCGCAGGCTGGTTTTGTTGCCGTAGTTGAGGGTGCCCCAGCGGTAGATCTTGATGGACAGCCAGGCGAACAGGACGATGGTCAGCAGCATCAGCACGCCTGAAATCAGCAGCTCCCAGACAGGGACGCTCATCGCGCCCGCGCGGATGGGCATCACCATGATGCTGGTGAAGGGGATGAGCGAGGTCACCACGGATACCGCGCTGGCAGGCATCTGAACAGCGAATGTGGCGGCCAGATAGGCAGCCAGGAAGAGGAAGGTGATGCTGCCTACAGCGCTGCCAACGTCCTCCACCCGGCTGACTGTGGAGCCAAGCGCCGCGTAGAGGAAGAGGTAGAGCAGGTAACCTGTGAGGGAGAAAAAGACGTAGCTGAGGATGTAGCTCCTGTTGAGCGCGCCGCTGAGCATCGCCAGCAGTTCAGGCGGATAGTAGGATTTGTTGACCATGATGCCAATCACCGTGGCGGCTATGAGGAGGCTGAACTGGATGATACCGCTGAGGCCGCCCGCCGCCACCTTGCCCAGGATCAGGGAAGTGGGCCGGGTGGAAGTGATCAGAAGCTCCATGGCCTTGGAATCCTTTTCGCGGGCGATGAGCGTCGCAATGCTTTGTCCATAGAGGATCACCAGCATATAGATGCAGACCATCAGCACGGTGGCGACCAGGATGTTGTTCTCCGTTGCTTTGCCAAGCAGGGTAAAGGTTTCCTTGGGCTGAAAGCCCTCAATGCGCGCGAAGTCCTCCTGTGACAGGCCTTTTTCGTTCATTAGGCGGGCTTTCTCCAGCTGTGTGACAAGTGCCCTGAATACCTGGTCCTGATTGTCCGTGATCCCTTTGTCCTGAAAGATCGCCTCATAGGCCAGGTCGGGCGCCAGCACAAAGCCCGCCTTGATGGATTTGTCCTTGAGTGCTGCGACCAGCGCCACCCGGGAGGCGAAGACATTGCCCTCTCTCAAACCCAACAGCCCGCTGAACTGCGCCTGCTGATCCGCAGAGCTGAAGACATAGCCGACATTCCTGGTCATCTGCGCCTGCTGATCCACAGAGCTGAAGACATAGCCGACATTCCTGGTCATGGTGGTATCGGCCTTTGGCGCGTCGCCGCCCGAAAACATCGTGATGATGCGAGGAATGGAAGTGACCAGCAGCATCACGATGACCAGCAGCAGAGTCGTTACCCGCACGGTTTTCTTCTGGAACTGCTGGCGCAGCTCATAGGCGAAGATGATCTTGAAGTTTCTCATGGATGCTCACCTACCCTTTGGATGAAGATGTCGTTAAGGCTTGGGAAGTATAGCCCGAAGCATTCGATGGTCCAGTTACGGGACAGGATGAAGTCCAGCACATCCTTTTGCGTTAGCTGGCCATGCATAGTCAGGATGAGGTCGTCGTCATGCGGCTGGGTAAGCAGGCCGGGGAAGCGGGCTTTGAGCGCCGCGTCCAGCGCTTCCACGCTCAGGTTTTCCACACGCATCTGCAGCTTGTCCTGGCCCAGATCGCGCTTGATCTCATCCAGCGCGCCGCTTAAAAGGATATCGCCCTGATGGATGAGGCAGATGTCATCGCAGACCTCCTCCACATAGTTCATCTGATGGGAGGAGAAGATGACCAGCTTGCCCTCGGCTACGAAAGAGGAGATGGTATCCTTGAATATCTGCGCGTTGACCGGGTCCAGGCCACTAAAGGGCTCGTCAAGGATCAGGATATCGGGATCGTTGAGGAAGGATTGGGCAATCTGTATCTTCTGCTGGTTGCCCTTGGAGAGCTGCTCCAGCGGTTTCTTTTTGAAGTCGCCCAGTTCGAAGTAATCCACCCAATGGTTGGCGCTGCGCAGCGCTTCCTCTCGGCTGGCGCCGCGCAGCATGGCAAAGTAGACCAACTGATCGAGTACCTTGTGTTTTTGGTACATGCCGCGTTCCTCCGGCAGGTAGCCAATTCGGTTGTCATTGACTTTAAAGGGTTTGCCGTCCAGCAGGAAGGACCCGCTGTCGGGCTTGAAGACATCCATCAAACAGCGGATGGTGGTGGACTTGCCCGCGCCGTTGCGGCCCAGGAAGCCCATCGCGCGGCCGGACTGCACGCTGAAGCTGATGGCGTGCAGGACCTCCTTGTCGCCAAAGCGCTTGGTGATGTTTTGTATCTCTAACTGCATGGCTGTTTCCTTTCGTCCAGAGTATGGACTTTGCATATTGTACACCATTTGACCGCGACATGTCGTTAGAAAATAACCATGCGACGCAAATTTCACCTTGATTTTACACAAAAACCGCCTTGCTGATTTGGCAAATGCGGCTCTTGATGGAGTTTATCAGTTGACTGTTCTATTCAAAGTAAGACCGGGTTGCTTAGTCCGTCAGCCTGTCCAGATAGGCTGTGATGTTGGCTTCCTGCGTCCAGGTGGTGATCTGCGCCTCCCAGGCCTCGGTTTTCTTGGTGGTCAGCAGAGCGTCATGCAGGGATGTCTGGACACTCTCATAGGGAACTGCGCCGGCTTCAATGGGTGCCGCGTACTGCATGATGTAGTAGCCATACAGGCCCTGGGAAGGTTCAGCCACATCGCCCACGTTCTTAAGCGCCATTGCCGGCAGCACAAAGGCAGCGTCAAAATCGGCAAAGCCCTTGCGGATCGCGTAGCCCTGGGCGGGCATGCCGCTATCCTCATTGTACTGAGTGACCAGTTCATCAAAGCTGAGGGTCTTTGCCTTGTTGAAGACTTCCTGCGCCTTGGGCAGGATGTTCTCATAGCCTGTATTCTTGGCGGTCAGCAGATCCTTTTCCAGGCTGTCCACCTTGGCCTGCGCCTCATCGATGGCGGTCTGCAGGGCGGGGGCGGCCTGTTCCAAGGCCAGTTTGTCTGCATCGCTCAGGCCTTCGGCGGCCAGGGCGTCAACGTTGGCGGTCTTGGCGGCATTGGCCTCATCCAGCGCCGTCTGGGCAGTGGTCTGCTCCTGCTGGATTGCGTCTATCTTGGTCTGGTCATCGGCCAGGAACTTGACCAGCACCTGCTTAACATAGCGGTAGCCCTCGGGGGCAAAGTATACGGCCTGCCCGCCGTTGACCGCCGTGCCGTAGGCATCGGGAGCGGCTTCATAGGCTGTCTTGTTTTCCAGCACCTTGGCGTCATAGTCGGCCTTGACCGCTTCGTCAGCCACCGCGACATCCTGGGTCACTTGCGTTTCCAGCTTCTTAGCGATGAAGACCTCCCGCGCGGACAACTCAGTGCTCTCGCGGGTGATGCCTAGGCCTAGGGCCGTGGCCTCGATCTCCTTTTGCAGCGCCTCGCCTTCCAGCTTGGTGTCCGCAAAGTAATAGCTCTTCACTTGGTCAAGCGTCGACTGGTACTGGGTGTCCACCTGTGCCTGCAGGGTCTCATTTTCTGCATCGGTCAGCTGGTCCAGCTGCAGCTTGGCGGCCTGCTGCTTCAGGATAGCTTGCCTGATGTGCTGATCCTTGGCGCGCGTGAGGACATCGTCGGTGTTGATCTCCGGAGCCTGCATACCGTAAGCCTGATACATCTGCTGCAACTGCTGCTCCTGGTTGAGCAGCGCGTTATAAGTTGCGGTAAAAGACTGCTTATCAACCTTCTGGCCATTGATATCCAAAATCACCTGCTTGGCGTCCACTGCCGGGTCCTTGACCACCAAAGAACAGCCGCTGATCAGCAGCGAAAGCGCCAGGAGGAGTGCCAGTGCCATTTTCTTCATCGGGTTCAGTCTCACTTTCATCTACGGATGCTTTGCATCATATCTTCGCAAACGTCATTATACAGCCTTGGCCTGCTTTGGGCAAGGCAAAATTGGGATGCATTGCGCCAAACTGCCTTGATTGACCTATAATCCGGATGCCCGGTGCGCCAGATTGATCGCCTCGATCTCAGCCAGACGGCGTGGGGGCACACAGTATTGGCAGACATTCAAAGCAGCATAAGGCGCGTTTTCCAGCTCGCCGTAGGTGAAGGCGGTCAGCGGCAGAAATTTGTCGCGCACGCCATAGCACTTGTCCGCCACATGGTAGTCCTTGCCGCCCTGCGGGTTATAGTAAAGCGGCGTCTGGGCATCGGGTATGCCCAGGCTGCGGCCCTGGAGATCCTCCCAGATGATGATGCGGGTGCCCATGTTGCGCCGCATGACATCCCAGATCCAGCGCATGCTGGTGCCCTTGGGGGTACGCTTGCGCTGTACGCGGATGCAGCCGTGGCTGGCGCGCTGGCCCAGCACCTTTTCAAGGGGCTCGTACAGCTTGCTGTCGCCACGTGCGATGTAGGGGACCTGATGGAGGAAGTCGCCGTCGTTGAAGCGCAGGGCATATTCGCCGACCACATTGTCGCTGACAAAGTCACCCACGGGGCTGACGATAAGGAACTCGCCGCTGCGGGTCTCGTTATAGGGCTGAAGTTCGTTGGCCAGGCCGGTGGAGACACTGAGGACATCGTAGAGCGCGCCTTCCACAAAGATATACAGCTTTTGGTCCAGCTTATCGACCACCAGGCCGTACTTCTGATTCACCTTCTTCTCTTTGAGCAGTGAGGTCTTGATATAGCCCTGCACCAGTTGGTTCCAGGCCTTGATTTTGCTGTCGTGGAAAGAGCTGGAGTAGACTTCCACCAGGCTCCAGCCGTTGTCCAGGGTCTCCAGCACATGCACGCCCTGGCTGTCAAAGGTGACATCGGCAACAGCTTCGGCATCGGCGCGGGGCTCTTTGCGCAGCACAGTCTGTTTTTTTTGATTGCCGTCCAACACGGTGATGGGGGCGGTCAGCATGGCCCAGATACGCTCGGTCTGGGTGATGTCCATGGGTGTTTCCCAGTAGTTATCTTTCAGGCCCACGGTGCGGGAGCCGGGAATAAAGGCATTATCCGCAACGGCGGTCTCCCCCATGGAGATAACGGGCAATAGCAGGGCAACGATTAGGACTGTTATCAGGGTCTTTTTCTTCATGATACCTCCGCTCAGCTTAGCCAAGTGGGATCGCCGTCGGTATTGCGTTCAGCGGCGGGAATCCGGCCACGCCCGTCAGCTGCATGACCAGTACGGCAATGCCCACAATGGCGACGTAGAGGGCAAACTTGTAAAATGAGATGCGCTGGATGAGCTTGAGCATATAACGAATGGCCAGGTAGCCGCTAATGGCGGCCGTCGCTACGCCCACAAGGATGTCAATTGACACAAGGGAAGAGAGGCCGCCTGCTTCGATGGAATCCTTGCCTTCCATCAGGAAACTGCCCAGGATGGCCGGCGCGCTCATCATAAAGCTGAACTTGGCAGCCGTGGCGCGGCTGAGGCCTCCGGCCACGCCGCCCAATAGCGTAGCGCCTGAGCGGCTGACTCCCGGCAGCAGCGCCACGGCCTGGAAGCCGCCCATGAGGGCCGCGCGGGGCAGGGTGACTGTATCGTTGATAATGGGCTTGCCCTTCTGCCTTTTGCCGATCATCTCGATCAGGCACAGGAAAAACGCGGTGATGAGGAAGCTGGGGCCCAAAAACCAGCCTGTGAACAGTTCATCGATGCTGTCGCCCAGCAAAATTACTGCGATGAGGGCCGGAACGGAGGCCACAAACAGCAGCAGCAGCGTTTTGTTCTTGATGGGGTGCAGGATCATGTCGATCCAGTCACGCCAGAAGATGATGGCCACGGCAATCAGCGTGCCCATATGCAGCATCACAAAGAGCGCCAGTGTGTTTTCCGTCTGAAAGCCCAGCAAACCCAGCAGTTTCTCCCCCACCAGCAGGTGCCCGCTGGAACTGATGGGTAAAAACTCCGCCAGCCCCTGGATGATTCCCATGATCGCTGAGAAAATTATCTGCATGCGCGTTCCTTTCGCGGCTGCTGTGCAGCCAAGCCCTGATACCGGCCTATTTTAACGATTTGCGCGGGAAGCGTCAATAAGACTAGAGTAATGGTTTCAGAGTATGTGCTTGCAAATGTTGGATGTACAAGAATCCTCGATTACTGTTTTTGCCGAGACCTTTGCGCTCACCTGTGGAAAATCAACCGCTTAACCGGTACCTGTCCGGTCAAGCTACGAAAGATCCTTGCGGCGTAGGCAGAACCACAGGACCGCCACGTGTGTTTCCCTGGTATTGGGGGCACAAGCAGCGCCGTGCTGTGTGCTTCCAGGTTGAACACACAACTCAGTCAGACTGTTACGAAACGCATTTCCTCTGGTCAAAAATCAATCATGAAACGCATGAAAGAGACTCTGTTTCCATGGATGATACTTCATTGCACTGAAAACGTATAAAAAAGGCAAAAAAACGGCGTTTCTCCTCGCCGAGTTTCCGCATCAGCTCATCAAAACCAAGCGCTTTGGCTGCGCGTTTCAGGTTGTAACTCAGGAATAACAGCGCGACTTCGGCTCGGACTTTTCGGCGCGTTCTCAGCAGGAAATAATAGCCTTGAAGCCCAAATTTCATCGTTCCAAAGGGGTGCTCCACGATTTGCTGCCGCAATTTGTACAGGTGCATGTTCTCACGGGTGCGTTTGTCTACTTCTTCATAGACTTCTGCGTACTGGTTTCTGGTCACTGTGCGATATGGTCTGCGGCCGCTGATACAGTCGCCACGGTGCGTACAGTTTTGGCAGGCGCTTTTATCAAAATAATTCCGGCGCGGAGCACCCTTCTTGTTATGCGGAAAAAGCTGTTTTCCGTCTGGGCACGTATAACAATCTGCGGTTTTATCATATTGAAACTTGTCTGTGTGATAGGCTTCCGGCTGATCTTTGGGATCGCTGCCGCGTTGTTTGGATACGATAGCTTTCACCTTGTAACGCTTTACCCTCGCCAGGTCTTCACCATTGTAATACCCCTTGTCCGCAAGCACAGTGAAACCTTTGAGATGAAATCGGTTCTTGACTTTCTTGACCATATTACCCAATTGGTAATTATCACTTGGATTGAGCGACACATCGAAATCCAGCACGATATGCGTCTTGCTGTCTACTGCACTTTGTACGTTATATGCCATCATGACACCGTCCCGGCTGTTCCCCATCAGCCGCGCGTCCGGGTCAACCTCACTGAGTTCATTTTCTCCGCTTTCATTCAACTGCTGAAGGTACTGTTCATACTTATCCCTGCGCGCTTTCAGATCCTGCAATCGGGTTGCGATCTTCTTCATCTCTGGCGCTTTGTCTTCACTTTGGTCATTCTTGTCCATGTCGCTGAGGTACTCTTTGATCTTTTCATCAATTCGCGCCAGGCGATCTTCCAGTTTCTTGCGGCTGAAGTTATTCTTCTTGTTATTGCTCGCCTGGATCTTCGTCCCGTCAACCGCCACCAACTCGCCGCCAATCAATTCCCAGTCCCTGCACAAGGCGGTGAAGCGATGGAAGAGTTTCTGCAAAGGACGGACATTGTTCTTGCGGAACTCCGCGATTGTCTTGTGACTTGGCCTTTGACCGCCGGTTAGCCAAATCACTTCGATATTCCGTATGCATTCATTTTTTAACTTGCGTGAAGAGCGGATGCCATTGCAGTATCCATATACGTACAAACGGCTCAACCCGTCAGCTGAATACGCGGGTCGCCCAGTTTCTTTGCTTCCTATGGCTTGGAAGCCCATCTGTTGCAGATCACATACGCTGACAAAACGATCAATGACCCGAGCCATGCTGTCTTGCGGCAATATCTCATCAAAAGATAGGAATAAGGGCTGTTGTTGGTTGATGTTCTCCGTTCGCTCCATACACTCACCGCCATCATCATTTGATGATCTGATTATATCATGTATGGCGTTTCTTGTTAATGAAAACAGGAGTTTCGTAACAGTCTGACGGTTCTGTGTGTTTTTTTGATGGGGAAATGAGGTGCAGTTTTTCCTGTTTGCTTATAAACCCATGCCATAAATGACAAAAGCAACGAAACGATCCGGTAGCGCCTGGGCATGCATACGATCTCCGGTTGTTATATCATTGATCCATTCGTTTTTTAATGACCGCATTTTGTTATGTATTCAGAAGGGGGAATCCCAAAATGCTTCTTGAAGCTCTTGCTGAAGTAGAGCGCGTCCCTGAATCCTACAGCATGTGCAAGTCCCCCAACGTTTTCAAAGCCTGTGTTGATAAGCTTTTTCGCATGCGCCATCTTGCAACCGATGATGCACTTCTTGATGGGCACACCCATGACCTGTTTAAACACCATGTTCAGGTGGTCTTGGTTGACGTAGAACTCCTGAGCGAGGAATTTTACGCTAAGATTGGCGTTGCCAATCTCCGCGTAGATCATGTCCAGAACCGACTGCGCAAGTTTTCGGTGGTAATCGATCCCCTTGTTTCCACTTGCAATCAGCTTTTCAAAGAAATCCACAACCCACTCGTGGCATGCTGTCAGGCTGGACAAAGCATTGATCTGTTCCAGGGGATCAATGTACTCACCGAAAACGCTGGCCATCGATTGTTTGGTTTCTTCCATAAAAATGATGCCCGCGATGACCAAGTCTGTGTAGACCAGCTTCGAAAAAGTATAGGAATCTTCGTTTTTCAACCACTTCAGGACGTCATTCAGCAGGCTTCGAATGGCGTCCGGATCCGTGCAGCGCAGGTGCCGGATAACGTCGCTGCGGAGCTCATGCTGATTCAGCGAAAAGGTGGGATTACTGTGAGCGATCTGCGAATAGCCCATATGCTCGTTATTGCCTGTAAAAGCATTGTATTTCAGTGCGTATATGGCTTCAAGATAGCCCTTTCGCAGATTCGCATATCCCTTTCGGATTTCCCCAAAGCCGATCCACACCTTCATGTCCAGATCCAGCAGAAGCGAGTCCCGCAGTTTTTTCGCGATCATCTCCATGTCGGATTGGATGGAGTATTGATATCCGGCATGCTCAAAGATCAGGCAGATCCGGTTGTTTCCGTCCGTGAACACCCATGCACGCGCGGAATCCTCCAGGGTGATCCGGATGGTTTCAAAGACCCGCAAATTAAAGAAATTGCCATGAATTACGTCCACGGATTCGTCGACTGGTTCCAGAATCATGACTTGATAGAGTTCGGTGGTAACGAGGACATTATACTCTTGAAAACACCGGTACACCATCTGATCGTCGCACTCGCCGTCGCGCATGACCAGCCATTGAAAAAAGCGCTCGCGTAGGAATGACTCGTTCATTCTTGCCTTATCCTCAAGCTGAGACATGTAACGGTCCCGTTTCAAATCTATATTCACGGTGTTGCACACCTGCGCGATGCTGTCCAAAAGCTCTTTGCGGTCGATAGGCTTGAGCAGGTAGTTGCAAATGCCCATACGCACTGCCGCGTGAGCGTAGGCGAAGTCCTCATATGCGGTAAGGAAAATGACCTTAACCTTGGGATAGCATGATCGCAGCTTCGAGGCAAAGGCGATGCCGTTCATAACCGGCATGCTGATATCCGACAGTACGATATCCACCGTCTCTTTCTCCAGAAAGTCCAGCGCGTCCAGCGGCAAAAGAAACGCACCGCAGATTCGCATGTTTTGGGCTTCCCAGTCGATGAGGGTCTTAAGCCGCTCGAGGACCGCCACGTCGTCATCCACGAATAAGATCTTGATCATTCGCGTCCTCCTTTTTCGATCAGTGGTGGTACGGCAGCCGGACCGTCACGGTGGTACCCTCGCCCTCCACGCTGTGGAAGGACAGGCCGTACTCCGTGCCAAAACGCAACTGAATACGCTGATGGATATTGATCAAGGCATAGTGCTGGGTATTGCTTATACTCCCCGTCAGAAGCTCGTCCAGCTTTTTCTGCGGCATGCCGCGCCCGTTGTCGCGCACCTGGAGCAGAATCACACCTTCGTTGTGGCTGCCCGTCAGCTCAATCAGGCCTCCGGATGTTTTGTAATTCTTGAGTCCGTGCAGGATGGAGTTTTCCACGATCGGCTGCAGCGTGAGCTTGAGCGCCGGATAGTCGGTGATGTTAGGGTCGATGTTCATGCTGTAGGTGAACAGGTCGCCTTGAATGCGGATCTGCAGCTTCAAATAGTCAATGCATAACTCGATGTCGTCCTGGATCGTGATCAGCGCCGCGTTCTTTTGGAGCACCTTTTTGTAGTAACCCCCCAAGTGCTCCAATGCGCTTGAAGCGTTTTCATGCTGCCCGATAGTGATCAGATAGCTGATGCTCGTGATGCTGTTGTAAAGTAGGTGCGGATTGATCTGCGCCTGCATGAACTGCAGCGCGTATTCCCGCTTTTGCCGTTGCTCCAGCCAGATCTTGTGCGTCAGGTCACGGATGTCCTGAAGCATGCGATTGAAGCTCATCGAGAGCTGCCCGATCTCGTCCTGGGACGTCACCTCGATCTGCGTACCCAGGTTGCCACTGCTCACATCCTGTGTGGCGATAACCAAGGCCTTGATGGGCTTTACGATCCTACGAGAGAGCAGTGATGACAGGAAGACGGCAAGGCCCGTAAACAGGATTCCCACCAAGAAAATCGTGGCCAGGAGCACGAAAATCCTATCATAGATCGTGTGCAGCGGGATCATGCCCACCACGTACCAATCGGGCACGTTCGCCTCCGAAACCGCGATCAGCATCTTCTGGCCGTCCACATCGTGCAGGCTAACATTTCCCGGGCTCATTTCGCGGAAAAAGCTGTTGTCCGCAACGGAGGTGAACAGCTTCGATTCGTCCACAGAGGAGATGATATCTCCCTGCCCGTTTATAATGAAGTAGGAGCCACCTACCCTTCGGCTGATCTCCGGAAACGTGCTGGAGAAGATTCCCTCCTTGACCTTGATCTGGATCGCCCCAATGCATTGCCCGGTTTCGATTTGGATGACCGACTTTTCAAACACAAGGTTGGAGGGGCCCGTTATGTCCGTGATCTTGTTCTGGATGTATTCCAACTGCGTGTATGTCTTGATCATGCCGTTGCGGTTGATTGCGCTTTTGCACCAATCTTCCTGTAAGTCGGACTCATTGGAACGTGTCAGGACTTCGGGGTATAAAAAGGTCATGCCGTTGCTGGCCACCAGGGTCATTTCCTGGGTGAAAGGTTCGATGTTGATGACCGAGTAGATGGCGGTGCGCACGTCACTCGAAAAGCCCCGCACCGGATTAACAGTCTTGCTATAATCTTTCGCAAGGGTATTCTGGAGCATGGAGGTCGTAGAGAAGGCGCGGAGGGTATCCTTGATGTTGTCAAACCGAAGCTCCACCAACCGCGCCGCCAGGTTGACGTTGTTTTGCATGTTTGCGCTCACGCTATCCCGTCCCGACAGGGTCAGCGTAACCAAGGCTACGAGCATGACGGCCACCACCAGTGTGACGGCGACCAAAATGAAATATACGAATATCCTTTTTTGAATGCTCAGTTCACGCCGCATAAGCCTCTCCTCTTTTAATCTCCACCAAGTATTATATCAAAGAGTCTTGGAATTTACAAAAATTCTGCGTGCAATAATGAAATATTTGATCACAAAACAGCGTTTTTCCATATGTGCTCGGTTTTTTCCATATCAATCAGAACTGTTATGCTATATGCTGAACTGGAAGTGGAAGATGCCTCTGTGGAAAGACTTCCGAGCAAACAAAAAAAGAAGAGGAGAGTGTTCATTCATGTTGAGAAAGAGTCTAGCTGCCTTACTCGTACTGGTTTTGCTGTCCGCGCTGGCTGTCGCACCGGCCTTTGCGGAACCCGCCGAGGGAGAGAAGGTGACGATGAACGTTATGTTCCAGGGAGGAGCGACCGGCGCGGATCGGCCCGATTTCGTCATGCAGAAGCTGACCGAGCGGTTCCCGGATATCGAGTTCATCCCCAACATCGTCATGGGCGACGAGAGCAACTATGCCACCAAGATCCGCACGTTGATTGCGGCCGGCGGCGAAGGGCTGGACGTATGGTGGGACCGCGGCGGTACCTGGGTAATGCCCGTGCTCGCCGCCAAAGCAGCGCTTCCGCTGAACGAGTATCTGGATAAGGTTCCGGTATTCTGGGATACCGTAACAAAGAGCGCAATCAAGCCGCACACCGACGGCAATATTTATGCCATCCCCTGCGAGGAAGTGTTCTGGGAGATCATCCACTACAACAAGGCGATCTTTGATCAATACAACCTCGAAGTCCCCAAGACGCTGGACGAGTTGATTGAAGTGTGCCGGGTGCTCAAGGAAAACGGGGTCATTCCCATCGTCTGCTCTGCGCTGGCTGGCTGGCCGGCCTGCATGATGGTGGAAGGCTTCGCCTACACGATCGATCCCGAGATTACCAAGAAAATCATGAATGGTGAGGCAAAATTCAGCGACGAGCCCTATGTTGAGGCAGCCAAAGCCATCAAGAAGCTCTTAGACGCGGGCGCTTTCTACGAGAATACGCCGCTGTGCGACGAGGCGGAAGCCCAGGCGCTGTTCTATTCAGGTAAAGCCGCCATGTGGCCCAACGGCTCGTGGGCGCTGGCACCGGCCTATGAAAATATGGACGGCAACTGTGATTACTTCTATTATCCGGCGATCCGCCCGGAGGACGTGGATGAGATCGGAAAAACCTGTTCCGGCGGCGTCAAAGACAACGCTGGAGCGATGGTGTATTCGGGCACCAAATATCCGCAGCTTGCCACCGAGGTGGCGGTCGCGATGTCCCAGAGCTATCAGCAGTACTTGTGCGAGCACGACAAGAGCCCCTTCGTCGTATACGATGGCGAAGCACTTGGTTGGGATATTCCCGATTTCGCGCCGCCCAGTCTGCGCCTCGTGGAGGATATGGGTAAATTCGAATTCTCCTACCCCTTTGTGCAGGATGTGATGCCAAGTGCCGCCGCTGCAACAATGTTAATGGATTCTACCAACAAGTTCTTCACCAACAGCTCCAGTTACGGTGTGGACGAGTTCATTGCGGACCTTGACCGCTCAATGCTCGAAAAATAAGGTTCGTAAACGTTCTGGGGGTGGGACGGCCCACCCCCAGCAGTTCTCTTTTTAAGTCTGCTGGAGGTATTTTATGAAAAAAGTGCTCGGGAGCAAGCTGGCAATCACTTTGTTTTGCCTGCCCGGCTTGCTTCTTTTTGTGATTTTTGTCCTCTATCCCCTGTACGATGTGATCGTCTATTCGTTTCAATCCTATGACGGCATCAATCCGGGAAAATTCGTCGGCCTCAAAAACTACATCCTGCTGTGGAATATGCCTGATTTTTGGGAAGCCAACGTACGGTCGCTCTATCTTTGTGGGCTTACGATGCTTGTAGATACCGTATTCGTCTCTATTTTTGCCCTGATTATCGTGGGTCTCAAGCCTTTTTTTCAAAAAGCGTACAAAATTGCCTTCCTGCTGCCGTTCGTGCTGTCGATCTCGGTCATTTCTCAGATGTGGCTGGCAATATACCATCCTGAATGGGGTATCCTCAATTCGGTTTTAGAAGCGGTAGGCCTTGGTCAATTCGCCCAGGGCTGGCTACTTAATCCAGATATTGCAATGATATGTATCGGGTTCGTGGGTATGTGGTGGATTTTCGGTATGCAGATGCTTTTAATCTATACCGGATACCGGTCGATTCCCGAGAACTATTTCGAAGCCGCGCAGATCGACGGCGCGAATTACTTCCAATCGTCGATTAAAATCGCGCTGCCTCTGCTGACAAACGTCATCAGACTCAGCCTTATCATGACCGCCGTCGGTGGCCTTTATACATTTCCCCAGGTGTACATCATGACCAGGGGCGGCCCGGGTGGTTACACGGAAACTTTGATGATGTATATGTATAAACAAATTTTTTCCAATCTGCGATTTGGCCTGGGATCCGCCATCGCTTTCATCGCCATTTTAGAAACTTGCGTCATACTGGGCACGATCACTTTGTTAACCCGACGTGAACGCATTCAATATTAAGGAAGAGCAACATGAAAAATACGTATGTGCGTGTGCTTAGTACGGTTCTCATGGGGTTCTTCGCACTGATTTGCGTTTATCCGCTTATCTGGCTGGTGCTCAACTCCTTTAAGCCAACGATTGACATCGTATCGGGCAAATCGTTCGGGTTGCCTGAAACGATCATGCTGGAAAACTACCGTGTCGCCATCTTCGATAAGGACATCTTTCGCTTTTTCGGCAATAGCATGATTGTCACGGTGGCTACAATCTTCCTCACGGTGGTTCTTTCGTGCATGCTGGCCTATGCCTGCACCCGCATGATCTGGAAGTACCGCAACCACGTGCTGGCATTGATTACGCTGGGCATCCTGCTTCCCTCGCAGATTGTCATCGCACCCGTATTCATCCTGATCTGCTCACTGGGGCTGGTCAACACGCGAATCGCTCTGGTGTTAACGGTGAGCGCCTTTAACCTGGCGATTTCGACGCTCATTGCCTCCAGTTTCCTCAAGAACATTCCATCAGAAGTGGAAGAGGCCGCCGTTATCGACGGCGCCGGCATCTTCCGTATCTTTTCGGCCATCATCCTGCCGATCTTGAAACCGGCCATCTCCGCCATGTCCATCAGCATTTTTCTGAGCAGCTGGAACGAGTTCATCTACGCACTGGTGCTGATCAATTCCGAGAGCATGAAGACGCTGCCCATCATGCTCATGAGCTTTTCCGAACTGCGCACCGGTATCAACTATGGCGGTATGTTTGCGGCGATGGTGCTTGCAAGCATCGTGCCGATCATCATGTATCTCAGCTTCAGCAGTCAGGTTGAGAATGCCTTGACCGCGGGAGCTATTTTGAAGTAATTTGAGGAGGAATTGTTATGCTTGATAAGGAACAAAGGTTATCTCTTTCGCGCATGAATGTCGGCGGTATCTGGGGGCGCCGGTTGAAGGACTCGGTGAATGCATGGACGCTTAAGATGAGCGACGATGTGCTCCTTGACTGCTTCAGAAAGCGGCCGGGCGTACAGGCGTTCATCGGTGAGCATGTGGGGAAATATGTAGATGGCGCGATTTTGGACAACCTGATCACGGATTGCCCGGAGTTGTGGGCAAAGGTTGACAGGCTGCTGCGGGAGCTGATTACCCATCAGGAGGAGGATGGCTATCTGGGAACGTATCTGCCGCACACGCGCTGGCTGCGCTACCCCGGAGAAGAGAGCTGTTCGTGGGACCCCTGGGTGGCAAAATATACGCTGCTGGCGCTGGCCCGTTATTATGAAATGACCCATGATGAGGTGTTTTCTAACTGCGCGCTGCGTCTTTTAAAGCTGCTGATCGAAATTTACGGCGAGAACGGCAAGTACGATCTGAACCTGTCGGATGCCCAAGCCGGCTTGGCCAGCGGCTCGATTCTCGAGGCGGTGCTTAAGTGGTATGAAATCTCCGGCAAGGAGGAACTGCTGGGATTTGCGGAGCGAATCGTGATATATTATTGGTCGGAGCAGGCGCCCAATACGCCGCATCTGCTCAAGCATATGACGCAGTTGCCTTATGGGCTCAAGACGGTCGGGCACGGCAAAGCCTATGAAATGATGAGCTGCTTTGTGGGGCTGGTCGAGTTCTCCCGGCTGACAGGCCGGCGCGAGTATCTGGATAAAGTGATCGTGGCTCGCGATCATATTGCATCGCAGTACAAGCAGATTAACGGCTGCATGAGTGAGCGGGAATGGTTCACGCGCGCTAAGAACTTCAGTGAAATGGCCGATCTTGAAAATTGTGTCGCATTTACCTGGATACAGCTCAACTCCCGGTTGTTCGAGATGACAGGCGACATCCGCTGCATAGACTATATTGAAGAGACGATGTGGAACCATATCTGCCAGTCAATCTGCCCTGACGCGAGCACATGGATCTACTACACTACGCTGATCGGACCCAAGGACTATTCTTATTGGAGCCAGCTGCCCAGCTCACCCGGCATGACAGAAATGATGTCGATTCACGGATTTTCGTACGACTACACCGAGGAACAACTGACCACCCAATATGAATCCGCACCCATTACCTGCTGCCATAGCAATGGTCAGCGCGCCCTCGGCCTGGTTCCGCAGTACGCCGTCACGGTGACGAAGGCGGGCAAGCTGTCCATCAACCTGCTGATGGAATTAAAAAAGACGCTGGATATCGACGGAAACACAGTGGACATCGAAATTAAAACCGACTTCCCGCGTTCCGGCTCCGCAAAACTGGTCATCGAATGCGAACGGCCGGTGGAAGCAATGGTGCGCATTCCCTATTGGACCGACCACGCCATGCTGAACGGATCGGCGTGCGAAGCCGATGCGTTCGAGCCGCTTTCTTTGAACGCAGGCAGGCATGAGGTGGCGCTTGAGCTCCATATGCCGCTGAGGCTGCTCAATCCGGGATACGTCAACCGCGGCAAATTTGCCATCGCCAAAGGCCCGCTGCTGTATGCGATCGACGAGCTTCCGTCCGGATGGGATTGGGATGACGTCGCGCTTCGGCTGGACCGGAAGGATCCGCTGTCCGCGCTCCGGGTCGAAATGGAAAACGGCTGGCCCCTCATCCACTGCGAGGCGTACCGCACCGAAAGCCGCAATGTTCAGCTTCATTGGAAGGACGTGCCTATGTCTTTTGAGAAACAAACCGTCACTTTGCGCCCGTTTATTTTCGCGGGCATTGGAAAGAACGTGCGGTTCGCGCAATGTTATGAAGATACTACGCTCAGCTATGACGTTGAGGAACCGTTAACCGAATACCGCGTGATGTATCCCTGTTTCTTTGTCTGACGGGGATTGAACCACCGTACATCTTTGCTTGGACATACTGAAAGGTAAGGGGGAATTTTCAGTGAAACTCGGATTCGAAACTTACCGTGACAAAGTGATGGGCTGCTGGACCGGTAAAAACATCGGCGGCGTGCTGGGCGGGCCGTTTGAAGGCCTGCGGCAGTACAACGAGGTGGATTTTTATACGCAGGACCTGACCATGGGCCCGCCGCCCAACGACGATCTGGACCTGCAAATTGTATGGCTGGCCGCGGTGGAGCGCTACGGCCTCAATGTCAACGCGTCGATTCTGGGCGACTATTGGCTCAGCTACATCATCCCCAACTGGGTGGAGTACGGCATCGGCAAGGCGAACCTTCGCGCCGGTCTGGTCCCGCCCATGAGCGGCGCGGTGGACAATCCCTACAAGGACTCCTGCGGGTGCTTTATCCGCTCGGAGATCTGGGCGTGCCTTGCGCCGGGCAACCCGGCGCTGGCCGCGAAGTACGCCTTTGAGGACGCCATTGTCGATCACGCCGACGACGGCATGCAGGGGGAAATCTTCTGCGCGGCTCTGGAGAGCGCGGCGTTTTCCGAGAGCGATCCGCGAAAGCTGATCGACATTGCGCTCTCCTACATCCCGGAAGACAGCAAGGTGGCCGAGGCGGTGCATACCGCCGTGCGCTCCTATGACGGCGGCATGCCGTTTCGCAAGGCCATCGCCGCGATTCACAACACCGCGCCGGGCACCTTCGGCGTGCAGGGCGTCACCAACGCCGAGGCGGCGCGCCGCAGCCGCGAAATGGGCATGACCAAGGTAGGCGAGCCCGGTTTTGACGCGGCGGAAAACGTGGGTTTCGTGATCGGTGGCTGGCTCTACGGCGAGGATTTCGGCGATCGGATTTGTAAGGCCAACGCCTGCGGCGAGGACACCGACTGCACCTGTGCCACGCTGGGCGCGATTCTTGGCATCATCTCCGGCGCAAGTGGGATTCCGAAGAAGTGGACCGATCCGCTGGACGACAAGATTGCCACCATGTGCATCGACAAAACCAGCCGCGGCGTATGGGTGCCCGATACGGTGACGGAGCTTACCGACCGGATACTGCGCGTCACCCCGATGTTTTTAGGTGTGAAGCTGTGCGACATTCTGCACAAAGGCGGCTATGCCATTGAGTGCCGGTCGGGCGATGCGCTGTTCTGCACGGACACTACCGACTATCAGGAAAAGATGAACGGCATGAACAAGGACCACAGCCTGCCGGTGCGTAAGCTCAGCGCGCTGTCGTCCAACGTCGCCCGGTATGCATTCCCCGCCTTCAACGCCATCGTCGATCTGGGCGATTCGCCGTTTTTCGAGTTTGGCGAAAACCGCAGCTTCACCGTTGCCGTCAAAAATGACATGCGCATGCACCAGCAGCAGTGGGCGCGCATCACCCTGTACGCGCCCGACGGCGCGGAGGTGATCGGCGCGAAGGCCTTCATGCTGCCGCTCAACAACCTCTGGGGCTCCAAGGCGCAGGCGACCTTTGAGGTCAATTTGGATCAGTTCCCCGGCGGCAAGGCCGAATTCCTGGTGGACATCGCACTGGAGGGCCGGCACTCCACCGGCGCCGTCAAGGTTGTCCTGATGCGCCAACGGTAGGCTAAGAAGGAACCGATGGAAGCCGCCGGGCCGCAGGAGAACGAGCGAATCGACCGGGCGGGACGGCTTGCGGAGCTTTGCCGAAAAAGTTTGTGGTCTGATTCCGGAAAGGGTGGAGAATAGAAATGGAGAAGGAAACCAGAATCCTTCAGGGATATGAATATGCCGGAGATGTATTTGCCGATCTGGGAATAGACGCCGGCAAGGCAGTCGCGGAAGCGCTGCTCGTGCCTGTGTCCATGCATTGCTGGCAGGGCGATGATTTTCATGGGCTGGAAGGCAACTGCGAGCTGACAGGCGGCATTGCCGTTACGGGCAGCGCGCCTGGCTGTCCGCGCAATGCGGATGAATTGCGCGCGGATATGCGTAAAGCCCTGACGATGATCCCCGGCAAAACAAAGCTGAACCTGCACGCGAGCTATGCGCAAACCAAAGGCCATAAGGCGGACCGCGACGCTTACACGGTCGGGGATTTCGCCGATTGGCTGGCCTTCGCCGCAGAAAATCGGCTCGGTCTGGATTTCAATCCCACATTCTTTTCGCATCCCATGATGGACGGCAACTTTTCGCTCGCCTCGCCGAATGAAAGCAAGCGCAGGTTCTGGATTGAGCACGGCAAGCGCTGCCGCGAGATCGGCGAGGCGTTCGGCAAGGCGATGAAGCAGACCTGCGTCGTCAACTACTGGATGCCCGACGGCTTTAAGGACACGCCTGCCGATACGGCGCTGTACCGCCGCCGCATGGCGGAGTCGCTGGATGAAATTTTCAGCGCAGAGCTGGATGAAAAGTATGTGAATGAATCCATCGAGAGCAAGCTCTTCGGCTTTGGTATCGAAAGTTATACCGCCGCCAGCCACGAATTTTCCCTGGGCTATGCCATTACCCGCGGCAAGATGTATTGCCTTGACTGCGGTCACTTTCATCCCACGGAAAGCATCGCGGACAAAATCAGCGCGGTTTTGCTATATACCAAAAAGCTACTTTTGCACACCAGCCGCGGCGTTCGCTGGGACAGCGACCATGTGGTGTCGCTGGATGACGAACTGCTGCGGATTATGAATGAGATCGTAGCGGGCGACTATCTGGACCGCGTCTGTATCGCACAGGATTATTTCGACGCGTCCATCAACCGCATTGCCTGCTGGACCATTGCGATGCGCAATACGCGTAAGGCGCTGCTGATGGCCATGCTGTATCCGCATGACCGCTTAAAGGAAGCGGAGGAAAATGGCGACTATACCCAACGGCTGGCCCTGCAGCAGGAATGCAGATCCCTTCCGTATTCGGCAGTGTGGGATTATCTGTGCCTGCGGGAAGGCAAGCTGACGGGCCTGGAATGCATCGACAGCATTCAGCGGTACGAACGCGATGTCCTGCTTTCCCGGTGAGGAGGCGGCGCAATGTATACCTAGAGAAAACACACGGGACGGCAGACTGTTACGAAACGCATTTCCTCTGGTCAAAAATCAATCATGAAACGCATGAAAGAGACTCTGTTTCCATGGGGGATACTTCATTGCACTGAAAACGTGTAAAAAAGGCAATATGGTGGTGCTTTTCCTCACCGAGTTTCCGCATCAGCTCATCAAAACCAAGCGCTTTGGCTGCGTGTTTCAGATTATAACTCAGGAATAACAGCGCGACTTCGGCTCGCACTTTTCGTCGCGTTCTCAACAGAAAATAATAGCCTTGAAGCCCAAATTTCATCGTTCCAAAGGGATGCTCCACGATTTGCTGCCGCAATTTGTACAGGTGCATATTCTCCCGGGTGCGTTTGTCTACTTCTTCATAGACTTCTGCGTACTGATTCCTGGTCACAGTGCGGTATGGCCTGTTTCCGCGGATACAGTTGCCGCGGTGCGCGCAGCTTTGGCAGACGACTTTATCAAAATAATTCCGGCGTGGAGCATCCTTCTTGTTGTGCGCAGGAAGCTTTTTCCCAGCAGGGCACGAATAACAATCCGCGGTTTTGTCATATTGAAACTTATCTGTGTGATAGGCTTCGGGTTGGTCTTTGGGATTGCTGCCGCGTTGTCTGGATACGATAGCTTTCACCTTGTAACGCTTTACCCTCACCAAGTCCTCACCATTGTAATATCCCTTGTCCGCAAGCACAGTAAACCTTTTGAGATGGAATCGGTCCCTTACTTTCTTAACCATGTTACCCAATTGGTGTTGATCAGTTGGATTGAGCGACACATCGAAATCCAGGATGATATGCGTCTTGCTGTCCACTGCACTTTGTACGTTATATGCCATCAATGACACCGTCGCGGCTGTTCCCCATCAGCCGCGCGTCCGGGTCAACCTCACTGATTTCATTTTCACCTCTTTCATTCAATTGCTGAAGGTACTGTTCATACTTATCCTTGCGCGCTTCCAGATCCTGCAATCGGGTTGCGATCTTCTTCATCTCTGGCGCTTTGTCTTCACTTTGGTCATTCTTGTCCATGTCGCTGAGGTACTCTTTGATCTTTTCATCAATTCGCGCCAGGCGGTCTTCCAGTTTCTTGCGGCTGAAGTTATTCTTCTTGTTATTGCTCGCCTGGATCTTCGTCCCGTCAACTGCCACCAACTCACCGCCAATCAATTCCCAGTCCCTGCACAAGGCGGTGAAGCGATGGAAGAGTTTCTGCAAAGGACGGACATTGTTCTTGCGGAACTCCGCGATTGTCTTGTGACTTGGCCTTTGACCGCCGGTCAGCCAAATCACTTCGATATTCCGTACACACTCATTTTTCAACTTACGCGAAGATCGGATGCCATTGCAATATCCATATACGTATAAACGGCTCAACCCGTCAGCTGAATACGCGGGCCGCCCAGTTTCTTTGCTTCCTATGGCCTGGAAGCCCATCTGCCAAAG
>Ga0209429_10000052_pt1 | contig 78390 bp, 76 predicted proteins | sample BarGraNGADG00212_3_FD_184493 | JGI IMG/M metagenome (GOLD analysis project Ga0209429, IMG submission 184493) | Arctic peat soil microbial communities from Barrow, Alaska - Barrow Graham LP Ref core NGADG0004-212 (SPAdes) (version 2) | ecosystem: Environmental > Terrestrial > Soil > Wetlands >... | reverse complement strand
ACTCATACCTGCGTTGTACCGTCATTTCATATCACCTCAATGTAGTGATTCGACGGCGTCTGTCAATATCCTTTTGGTAATTTATCCATTTTCATGTATAATTATGATTATTCAAACACCCCCTAGTTTAGCATCATAGCGATTACCAAAGGTCGCCGCTCTTCGGAGCGGCGCCTTTTTACTCCGATGTTTCGAAGGAATGTCCCAGGAATGATGCATATTCTTAAATGTTTTGAAACAAAGTGGCAGGTCCCGGAATCCTTGTTCGTGTGGACAAAAATTGGGGACAAAGCCAGACAGAGCCTGTGGATAAAATCCGATCAGTTAACGTAATATTTGCCTTTGTGAGGCCCGCAAGGGCATAATTGACCATTTCTCCTAAGAATCTGTGGATAAGACTGTGGATAGTGTGGATATCCCCGCCTTTTTGGTTTCTGCATTTCATGCAGCCGGATATACCGCATATTCGGATTTTCAATCACCGCAAAGGCAACGGGCGGGGGAAAAGGGGTGCATATTCCTTGCATATAGATGTATAAAAATGCACATAAATGATAAATATACGGTTGCACTGATGTGGATAATCATTGATGATCCCAAATTGGACAGCAGAGCATCCTCCTTGAAAATCGGTGGTCTATCGGATATACTGACCGCATCGTTGAGAAGAGGATGGTTCAAAAATATCAGGTCATTATTGGGTAAGTGGAACGACACACCGCTTCAGAAGGCAAATCCTGACTTTGCAGTCTGGAAACAGGCAAGGCCCACCCGTATGGAGTTGACCCAATGCCCATGACCATCCTGGCCGTGGGCAAGATCGCATCGCCTTTGAAAGAAGCGGCCCTGGAATATGAAACGCGCCTGGCGCGCTATGACAAAATGATGGTGCTGGAATTGCCTGATCAGAGGGAACCAAGCGCGCTTGGTCCCGCTTTGATAGAACAGCTGAAGCAGAAGGAAGGCGCGGCGATACTAGACCATCTAAAGCCCGAGGATCACGTGATCGTATTGTGCATTGAGGCAGCGCAGGTCTCAAGCGAGATCTTTGCCCAGCGCCTGTGCACGCTTCGCCTCAACGCAAAGCCACTTGTCTTCGTTATCGGGGGCTCGCACGGCTTAAGCCAGGCAGTGTTGACGCGCGCGGACGAAAAGCTATCGCTGTCTGGGCTGACGATGCCCCATCAATTGGCCCGTGTCGTGCTGCTTGAGCAACTCTACCGCGCCTGTAAGATTCTGGCGCATGAGAGGTATCACAAGTAATGCATCTGACGCAGCTCAGGCTTCACAACTTCCGCAGTTACCAGCAGGTGACGCTGCTGCCCCCGGAAGGGATTACCATCCTGGTGGGAGACAACGGCGCAGGTAAAACCAACCTGCTGGAGGCTATTCATTTATGCTGCCTGGGACGCAGCCACAGGACAAGTTCAGATCAGGATATGATCCGACTGGGGCAGGAGACCTGTGGCGTGCATGCCAAGGTGCAAAGGCAAAATGGTGTAGAAGAGGTGGGCGTACGGCTTTTTCAGCAGCATAGGCAGAAGAAGCTCATCTACGTTAACGGAAAGACCATGCCGCGCATCGGTGAACTGATGGGGCACATGACTTGTGTGATGTTTTCACCTGAGGATGTTGACATCATCAAGGGCGGCCCGCAGGGGCGCAGACGTTTTCTGGATATGCTCTTGTCACAGTGTCTGCCCGCTTACTTCTATGCTTTGCAGCATTATAACAATATCCTGAAGCAACGCAACGCATTGCTGCGGGCAATTGTCAAGGACGGCGCCGATCCCGCGCAGATGCCGGCCTGGGATGAGCAGCTGGCCTCTGCCTGCATGCCGCTGGTGCGCGCCAGACACCAAGCTGTGGCACGCCTTGACGAGTTGTCGCAAGGACATTATGCCTACATCAGCGGCAAGGAAAATGAGCGGCTGCAGATTCACTATCGCGGCAACCTGCAGGATAGCATCAAGCCTCAGGAAGATCTTCAGGCAATGTTGCGCACCAGTTTGCCCGATGATCTGCGCCGCCTGACAACCAGCTGCGGCCCCCACCGCGATGAGATTCTGATCAATCTAGACGACCAGGAGATACGTTCATTTGGTTCTCAGGGACAGATCAGGACCGCTGTGCTTGCCATGCGGCTGGCAGAGATAGACATCCTTACCAAAGCGCAAGGCGAGGCGCCCCTGCTGCTGCTTGATGATGTGCTCAGCGAATTGGACACGGGCCGGCGCAGCCGTCTCATTCTGGGCCTGCAGCGGGTGCAGACCCTCATCACCTGCACGGATCTGGCTGACGTTGAGCGAGTGCGCGCGATTTGCATTCTGCGGGTGAAGGATGGACAGATAAGCCAGGAGAGCTCAACTTAGGGAAGTGGGCTAAGTTTGACGGCTTCCCTCCAGGCTTCCTGAAAGCGCAGAGTACTTTGGAAGCGCAGGTTGCGGTCCTTGAGCAATGCGCGGGCCGCGACTTCATACAAATGAAGAGAGGCTTCCCAGCCCTCTTTTTTTTGACCTATCCAGTCGCCAAACAGGCGAAAGGCAATGGCACCCATGGCATATACGGTGGTCGTCTCATCCAACGCGGCGCCCATCTGATACGCCTCGGGCGCCAGGTAGAAGGGGGAACCCGGCTGACGGCCGCGCAAATTCAAGGCTGGCATCTGCAGGTAGTCATCGATATGGGTAAGCATCAGCTTTGCGCTCTGCGGCTGATAGATTAGCTGCGTATCCTGCAAGCCACAGACGACCAAGCCCTGCTCCTCGGCCATTACATGCAGATCCACCAAGGCATCCATCATCTTCAGGCGAACCATCAATGTTGCAGCACGCAAGCGCTCGGTGTTTTCCTTCAGCGGAGCCAGCGGCAGGCCGTCCAACCAGTCAAACAGGCAGGCAAAGCCGCTGCCGTAATCGCGCGCGCCCCGAAAAGCAGCCAGCGCCGGATGGCGCAGGGTTTCATAGCGCGCCGCAGCCAAACGCAGGTGCCGAACACTCTGCTCCCCTGTCTCCATGGATTTGAGCGTAGGCGCTCCGGCATATTTCAAGAAATAGCGCTTTTCATTATTCTCAATCATAAAGCAGAGTAAGCCTGAGTTCAGCTGATCAAACACACGCAATACGCGCCCGTAGCTTTCCACGAAGTTCAAGTCATGAAAAGCGCACAGTTGGACCGGCATGTCCCGCACATACAGGGTGATCATGTCTCGTCCTCCCGGGTGACCAGATGTATCCACTTGTCCCCGCGCAGGCGCAGATAGGCGATCAGCCATTTGAAGCTTTGATCGATTCGCGTGGTGAAGTAAATCCATTGCAGCGGCAAATGAAGAACGAACGCGGAAAGAGCGGTCAGGGGTAGCACGATAAGCCAGCCGCAGACCATGTCCACCAACATCACGAAGCGGTTGTCTCCTGCGCCGCGGTTGATGCCCACAAAGCAGGAGGCGTGGTATGAGGTGCCAACCAGGGTCGGAGCGCTGATGGCGATCATCAGGATCGCCATGACCGCTGTCTCAGGCTCCATCCGGTACAGGGCGACAAAAGGTCCCCGCAGCACAAAGACAATCAAGGCCATTAACAGACCGATAAAGAAGAACATGATCTGAATGGTTCTGGAGTATTCACGCACCAGGCGGTAGTCTTTGCTGCCCACGGCCTTACCAACCAAGACCGCTGCGCCGCCAGCCAAGGCGGAGGTAAACATGGTCCCCAGCCGCATCATCATGTCCGTGACGGCGCCTGCATTGATCATCACCCGTCCCAGTTGACCGATGACAACCATTTTGAGCATGCCCACCAGTGCCCACTGCGCGTCTGTCAGGCCCACAGGCAGGCTATATCTGCCGTAGTCTTTCCAGGCCCAGCGGCGATGTGCCAACAGATCATGCAGCTTCAGTGGCAGCGCGTCCTGCACGCGGAGCAAGTAAAATACGACCAAGCCCATCTCAATAAGCCTGGCCAGCACGGTTGCGATGGCTGCGCCCTGTACGCCCATGGCCGGGAAACCCAGCTTGCCAAAGATGAGCACATAATTGAGGCCGATGTTAGCGATCAGGGAGCACAGCGCGGCATACAGAGTAACCCGGACCACTTCCACGCCCCTGAGTATGCCGATGACAGCTGCGCTGACCGCAAAGGGCAGATAGCTCAGGCTGACGATAGGAAGGTAGATGCGCGCAAGGGCGGTCACCTCCACCTCTTTGGCGCTGATGACCAGCCGCAAAATGCCATTTGGAAACAGGAAAATTAACAGAACGAAAAACAACGCGACGCTCAGACAGGCAGCCAAAGTGACAGCGCAGAAAGGTTTGATACGCCTGACATCCTTCTTGCCCCAATATTGAGAGATCAGCACAACCGCTCCGCTGGCCAAGCCGGACATGGCAGCGTTTGAAAAGGCGGTGACGCTGTTGGATTGGGACACAGCAGCCAGATTGTAGCCCATATCGTCAAGGCGCGTCACCATCACATTGTCAGCCATCACCACCAACAGGGACAACAGGGATTGGATAGCCGTGGGAAAGGAAAGACGCAGGATGCTCCGATAAAAGGTCCTGTCCTTGGTCATGCGTTTACCTCTTCTGTCTTTTCATGAAGGTATTATAGCAAAGCCCGGGGGTGGGGTCAACGCGGCCACGCTAAAGAAAGCCCCGCGCTGCTGACGCAAACGCAGGGTCGTGCAAAGGTGTTTCAGGTTTTAACCGGGAGCGTAGGGCAGCACCGCTACGATCTTATCTTCAATGTAGATGAGGTAGTACAGGTTGTTGCCCGCTGCCAGGTAATTGTCGATGAAGGCCTGCGCTGTATTGGCGCGCACGGGATTATTGAGTGTGCCATAGTAGAACAGGCAGGTGGGGTCACAATCATAGGTGTACATGTAGACCGTGTCATTGATAAAGGTGGTAATGTTGCTGTTGGGAGTGTACGTGAGCGTTGCCAGGTCCGCGGAGATGGTGGCCACATTGTCTTTCATGACGATGTTGGAGATGTACCCCGCTGACACGCGGGTGCGCCGCTCACTGGGGCGCCGCTGCAGAAAGACCGTGTAAGTAGTCTGCCCGGTCAGCTGCTGCGCGGCATCATAAGCCGATACTGTGATCATCACGGCCTGAGGCTCATTGGTCATCTCGATGTTCTGAGATTTCTGCCCGCTTTGCACCACTTGTCCGTTGACTGTGACAACCGCGGTGGGGGAAGCAGTGACGGGTGTGAAGGTGACACGGGAAACCCATGAGGCGACTGTGAGCAGATAGGTTTCCTCGTAGGGGTCAAAGGCCGCGGGCAACATGACGCCTGTGTTTGGTGCGTTATGGATGAGGCTCACCAGGCGCTCTGGCGGGATAGCCGGTGACGGCTGTGCCAAAGCAAGGGGAACGGATGACAACAACATAAGCAAAATCAGGATCATCAAGAGCGTCTTTCGCACGGATGTATACCTCCTTCTCTTCACCGATATAACGGAGCAGACCGGGCATTTCATGCCTCAGGTGCGTACAAAAGTATCATAGATAGCAAGAATGGCGTCAGATAACTGTTCTTCATCAATGCCCACAATGATGGAGAGCTCACTGGGCAACTGGCTTATGGTTATTATGTTAATGCCCTGTTCAACCAGCGAGGTGAACAGACGCGCCGCTATGCCAAGGTGCCGGCGCATGCCCGTGCCCACTGTTGCTACCATCGCCAGATGCTCCTGCACATTGATAACATCTGGGGCCGCGACTTCCATGATGCGTTCCAGGATAGCCTCCCGCTTGGGCTTGAAGCTTTCAGTCAGCACAACAACACACATGCCGTCTATGCCGGTGGGAAGATGCTCAAAGTTGATGCCGTAGTCTTCAAAGACCTGCAGCACTTTACGCCCAAAGCCAAGCTCGTTATTCATCATGTCCTTCTCAAGGGAGATCAGGCTGTAGCCCTTCTGGCCGGCGATACCGGTTACCAGAGGCTTTTTGGTCACGCTGGCCGCGCTGTAGTGGATCATGGTGCCAGGGTGCAATGGGTTAAAGGTGTTGCGCAAGGAGGTAGGGATGCCAGCCCGGCGAACCGGAAAGACAGCGTCTTCATGCAGCACCGAGGCTCCCATGTAACTCAATTCCCGCAGTTCTCGATAGGTCATGTGCGCAATGAAACTTGCGTCAGGCACTATGCGCGGATCAGCGGAGCGGAAGCCAGTCACATCCGTCCAGTTTTCATAGAGATCCGCATTCATGGCGCAGGCGACCAACGCTCCGGTAACATCGCTGCCACCTCGCGAAAACGTGCAGATCTCGCCCTCAGGGTTGCAGCCATAAAAACCCGGAACGATTGCTTTGGCATGAGGGGCTAGCGCTTTCCCCAATTGGGTATTGGTGCGTTCATAATCTGTCAACCCATCCATATCAAAGCAAACCCCAAGGGCTGCATCCACAAAAGGCCACTGCATATAGGCGGCAAAGAGCCTGGCGCACAGATACTCCCCACGGCTGGCTGTATAGGCGCGCGATGCGCCGCCCAGAATGGCCTGGCGCTCTTCTTCCAGCCAGGTCTCCAAGTCGCTTTCAATCTGCAGCGCCTGCGCGATATCACGGTAACGCTCAGCGATCCGCTCAAACACAGACGTAATGTTTTCACCCGTCTTGTGCAGGTCGTGGCATCGATAGAGAAGGTCAGTCACTTTGTCGTCGGCCGCGGACCGCTTGCCAGGCGCGCTCAAGACCAGATAGCACCTTTCACGATCCAACTGCACGATCGCCCGCACCTGTTGCCAGGCAATCGCATTCGCCAAGGATGAGCCCCCAAATTTGGCTACTATCACAGACATCGCCTCCAAAGTTACGTTGTCACATCCTACATTGGCTGCGCCTGCCTTGTCAATCCCGTAAGGAGAGACTTGTGTGACGCTCAATGCCCGGAGTAGGGCAATTGCATACGAACTCAAGCAAGAGTACTATGCGATAGCGGACATGGCAAGCCGAGTAAAGGAGTTGAACGAGTGGACAAGGCGACGAATACGCCAGATCTACTGGAAACAGTGGAAAAGAATATCCACCCGCTTTAAGAATCTGATGAGGCTTGGGATTGACCGCTGGAAGGCATGGGAATGGGCAAACTCAAGACTGGGCTATTGGCGTGTATCCCACAGCTGGATACTGACACGCTCCCTGACAAACGAATACCTCGCATCCGCAGGATATGATGACATATCTCAAAGATACGAGGCACTGCACCAGTCTTATTGAACCGCCGTGTACCGAACGGTACGCACGGTGGTGTGAGAGGACGCCTACCCAATTAATGGGTAGGCTCCTACTCGATTTTTTTATGTTGCCTTTGTGGCAGTATCTCAATTATAAAGAGCCAGGTACTCTTCCAGTGCCAGGTTGTTGTCCCGCATGAAGATCGCGTGGGGCGCGCCCACATAGCGCACATGCCAGGGTTCTGGCAGGTACCCGGTGACATCTTCTTTGTTGGCGGTGTAGCGCATGATGAAACCATAATCCCAGCAGTGTTCCTCCAGCCATTGTGCCTGCTGGGTATCGCCAAAGAAGCGATTAGGCACCGTCAGGTCAAAGGCGAGGCCTGTATGGTGTTCGCTGGTGCCCGGGCGTGCCACGGTCTTCTCCGTCGTCTTCTGCGCGCCCTCGGCGCTCATCTGCTCTTGTGTGATGTAGGTCTGTACCTGCTCATCAAAGAGCTCCTGTTGGCGTTGAAAGGTGCGGTAGCCTTCGCTGACCTGCCAGTCACCAAGACCTGATGCGACAGCTGCCTGCAGCATCTTGACCAGCGCATCCACAGCGGGTTTTGAAGCGCGCACATTGGGATCTTTGAGGATAACCAGATCCTTTGGCACCACATCCTTGAGAAAGACCAGGCTTTGGGGGACAAAAGAGACGTCCAAAGCTTCCTTGCGGTTGACAAGCAGCGGCAAGCTGCTCTTTGAGCCGGGCAGCGCGGGCTGCGGCGTGACAGTCAAGGCGCGCGCAGTCTCTGAGTAGAGTATCTCCAGCGTCTGCGCCCCGGCCATGCCGTCAGGGTCCAATTGGTGCTGCTGTTGGAAAAGTACCAGGCTGGCCTTTGTACCGCCTCCAAAGTGTCCGTCCACCTCGCCGCTGTAATAACCCAAGTCCCTAAGTTTCTGCTGCAACAGCGAGACTTCCGGTCCGATGGAGCCGTTGCGCAGCAGCGCTTCAGTCGGCCTGGCATAGAGCGCAGGGGGTGCCATGGTCGGCGCAGGTGTGATGGCGGCCTCTGCCTCATATATGCGATTCGTGTTGTTGCCTTTCATGTAAAGGGCGGCCATAGCGATGACCATAACGATGGCTAGCGCCACCGTTACCCAAAAACCTGTCAGTTTCTTGCCCGTTTGTCGCATAGTGACCTCCCCGCGGAATAGGCTCAGTATACGGTTCAGGCTTTGCTGTGTCAACTTGCGGCAAGGTATGGACGCGTGTTAGAATGCTTTCATTATTAGAGGAGGCTTTGCTGATGCGCAAGAAGGCCATTGTTTTTGACCTGGATGGTACGCTGATCAATTCCTTACCCGATATTGCCGCTGCCATGAACAAGGTGTTGGCGGCCTACAGACTGCCCGCGCATGAGGAACGGGAATATCGGCTTTTCACGGGTGACGGAGCCAGGAACCTCACCTTGCGCGCCCTGGGCGACCGCCAGGAGATGGCCCCACAGGTTCAGGCGGCGTATGCCAAGGAGTATGGTGAAAACAGCCGCATTAACACAGCCCCCTATCCGGGTGTTGTGGACCTGCTGGAGGCGCTCAGCGGCAAAGGCCTGCGTTTATGTGTGTTGAGCAACAAGGATGAGCAGGACGCACAGCAGGTGATTGCGCACTACTTTTCGGGGCAGGTTTTCGCTATTGTTCGCGGTCGCCAGGAGGGGGTGCCCCTAAAGCCTGATCCCACAGCGCTGATCCAAATCGCTGCGCAGCTGCGCCTGTCGCCTCAAGACTTTTGGTATGTGGGCGACACCAGGACCGATATGCGCTGCGCCGGAAACGCCGGTATGGAAAGCATCGCCGTCACCTGGGGTTTCCAAACGCGGCAGGAGATCGCAGAGGGGAATCCCGCGCACTATGCGGACTCCACAAGGGAGCTGCTTGACTTGTTGTTGTCCTGACTTATACCACTCTCACTCATTAATGCTTTGATGCGGCGGATCTTTTCCGCCTTATCCTTGCCTCGCTCAATCGGCGTAGGCTGCGACTACGCCTCATTCCCTCGACTTCGATAAGTCGAAAAATCTCTCTTCGCATCGGTGCATTACTGATTTCGAATGGTATTAATACCTGTCCATCTTGCTGAAGTACTTGCAGTCCTTTAGTGTGTATTGCAGGTGTTCATTGAGGTATACCGCGCGCAAAATGCGCCAGCCGGCCAGCGGTTGAGGATGCGCGAACCGCATTTGGTAGGTGAAGGAGATCTTCTGTTCAAACATGGTATCCTGGCTCGCCACCTCGGCGCGCAGCTGATCAATGAAGCCCTGCGGCAGCGTCAAGGGAGCGGCATAATTGACAGAGTAGAGCACATACTTCTCATCCAGCATATAGACATCATAGACCTTGCTGCGGTCAAGCTGGATGGCTGCCGCCAGGCCGTGCTCCAGACCCGCGGGATACCCTGCGGCATATTGTGCCGTGATGCCCAGGAAGACAAAACGCCCATCATCTTTGGCCAGAGAAAGTATCTGCTGCTTGCTTAGCGTCGCGCTAAACAAACTACTCTCATTGCCTTCCAGGATGTCGCTTGTCACTTGCGCCTGCGGCAGCACCTGCTGCAGGCGTTTGACGGTCTGCGCGTACAACTCCTTGCCCAGGTTTTCTCTCTTGCCAAAGAAGGCGTCGGTTTCCTCCCTGGTGTAGGAGAAGGGGTCAGGGTTCACCTTGCCATCCAGACCAAGCGGATTGGTGAAGGCAAACAGCAGGTTCTCATACTCTTCCCGGACATTCGCAGCCAGTGGCTTTCCGTCAGCTATTTGGTCTCGCACGACTGCTTCACAGGTGAGCAGGCTGGTCACCTGCGGGAGATCCTGCTGGAAGCGTTTCCCGGCCAGGTAGGCACTAAAGCTTTCTTTGGACGCGAAGATCTCCGGGTGGGCAGCTACAGTCTTGCTGTAGTTGCTGCTGCTGGCCAGATTCAGCGCGCAGTCATAGATACTGTCGTAAAGTGGGACAAAATCCTGCGCGCGGTTTTTTACCAGGAAGGGGCGCTGATAGTTGCCATAGTAGCGCTGGATCGCATTGGATATCAGGGTATGAACGCGGCCGCGGTCCAGGCCTGTCTGATAGAGGTTCATATAAATGTCCAGCAGGTTCTCGCCGTTTTGCCTGATGCCGGCCATCAATTCCGCGTCATAGAACCTGAGCGCGACCCGCAGCGATTGCTCGTCTGGCATCTGTGCCAACTGCGCGGCCAGATGCTGGCTGATACGCGGGTTGTCGACGCTGGGCAAGAGGGGCACTTTCTTATAAAAGTCGGGGTCATCATAAGTCTGGCCTATCACAGATGCATCCACCGCGCCCGGAAAATTCAGTATCTTGATCCACAAGCTGGTCTCTCTGACCGCGAATACCAAGAGAAGCATCAGCAGGATGCTCGCAAGTGACACGCGCACCTGGTGCCCCAAACGATAGTGCTGCTCCAGAGCGAAACCGACCTCGCCCCAGATCTCGCGCTTGTCCTGCAGTTTTTGAATGAGTTGGCGGAATTGATCGGCATGGGCTTGGTCCAGCAGCTGATCGGCCTGGCTCAGCGCCGAGGTGAGCGTGCTCTGGGATGCTCCCAGCACCTTCATGACTTCGTCCGGCGCCATGTCCTCTACCCTGCTCAAGGCCCAAGCTGCGCGGGCAAGCTTGTTCAGTTTTAGAAAGCCAGCCGGCAAGAAATCAAGCAGCTGCGCATCCTGCGCAACGGTAGGCGTGGCGTGGCGATAAAGATAACCCAGTACGTCTGTTTCGCGCTGTGGCTTCTGCAGCGCGCGTTTGCCTGCGCGCACGAAAGTATTGCGGCTTTGCGCGTAGGCCTGCCTCTTATCCAGCGTGCATGCCAGCGCAAGCGCGAGCGCGCGATCGCGCATTTGAAAGTAAACCTCTTGTGTGAGGGTCTGCGCTTTCTTGGCCTTATCACTTGTTTTCATGATGTGCCTCCTTTGCCAGTGACACGCCAAATATGCCTGCGTAGATAGCCGATCTCTTTTGTGATATTATAGCACAAAAGAAGGGGGCTTGCATGTGCGGGGACGAAAAGATCTGGGTGATTATCAACCTTCATCATCAGCTAAGGGCGGTTATGCGTACATGGGGGAATACTATGTCCCCATTTTGCAGGGTAAGCGGCTGCTGCGGCACAAACTGCAGCTTTGTGCTATATCCGCGCTGAAAGTGCTGTGTGTCTATGGGATGGGCAGCGCGAACTCGCCCGGTTTTCGGCAGATCTACGTGATGCTGCCCTTTCTGGCCTTGGTGTTTTTTGCCGGCTGGGGACTGATCAGCGCTTGTTCGCTCTTTTCATGGAAAGACGCCATGACAAAGCGTCAGTACCAGGCCAGCGAGAAACCGCTTGCACAAGGTCAGCGCATATTGCCCTTTATGTGTGCGGCACTCATTCTGGCTGAGGTGATCTTTCTCTTGCTTGGGGGCGCTATCCAAGGTGAATGGCTTGTTCTTTTGATGGCTTTTCTCTTGACAGGGCTAAGTCTCTCTACGTGCCATGTGCTCGCGCTCGGGGCTCCTGTCAAGCAGGCGCAAGGCAAAGCCCCCGATACCGACGTGCGCCTGCAGGCGGAAGATGGATGAAATTGGCGCAACTCAAGATTGACATCTCATCCTTGAATGGGTATACTCACAGAATAATTGCAGGAGGATTCATGCCAAATCTACGGTATCCCTGCAGAAGATAAAAGGAGGAAACTATGAAACTGCGCAAAACCGTTGTCGCCCTGATCTTGGCAGTAGCCATGATGGCGTCTTTCGTCCCGGCTTTCGCCCAGACGACTGACACCCCCCTGGTGGTAGCCTATGAGACCTTCAGTGAGAAGTTCAGCCCGTTCTTTGGCGAGACAGCCTATGATATGGACGTAGCGGGGCTGACCCAGCTGGGTCTAATGACCACTGACCGCATGGGCGGCATTATCTACAACGCCATTGAGGGTGAGACTGTGCCCTACAACGGCAAGGACTATCTCTACACCGGCGCGGCTGACCTGTCCGTCAAGTTCGACGCAGAAGCCAATGTCACCACCTACACCGCCAAACTGCGCGAGGACCTGAAGTTCTCGGATGGTGAGCCGGTGACCGCTGATGACATCATCTTCTCCTACTACGTTTTCCTGGATCCGGGCTATGTCGGCTCGACCAGCCTCAACTCCTATCCTATCATCGGCCTCAACGACTACCGCACGCAGACGACCAGCGCAGTGTATGAGAAGTATGGCAAGCTGGCCGATGATTTGTTCGCGGCAGGCGTTGACCATGTGTGGGCTGAAGGCGATGCCTGGACCAAAGAACAGCAGGAAGCCTTCTGGAGTAGCCTGAAAGCCAACTGGATGGCTGATGTGCAGTCCATTGTTGACACTGTATTTGCCAATTATCTTGCCAATGCGGAAGAAACCATTGGCTACACCGCAGAGGAAGTAACTGCCAAGGAAGAGCTCAAGACCGCTCTGGGCATCGCGCTTTGGGGCTTTGGCGAAGTGAAGGACAAGGTGCTTACCACCAAGTCCGGCAAGACCTTTGACCTTAACGCAGAAGTGTATCCCACCATTGAGGACTACTACAATGAGACCTATGCGGCTTACGCGGGCAATGTGGTCGACTATGCAAGCGTTGAATCGCCCAACGGCGTGGACGTCTTTGGCCAGACCAAGGAAGCCTTTATTGGCAACTGGGGCCCCAAGGATGACTCCATGGGCGGACAGGGCGTGTCCAACATCGCCGGCATCAAGAAGCTGGACCAGTACACCGTGGAAGTCAAGACCGTGGGCTACGAAGCCCCTGCTGTCTATTCCATCCTGGGCATTTCCATCAGCCCCCTGCACTACTATGGCGATAAGGCCCTGTACAACTATGAGAACAATCAGTTCGGCCATCCCTTTGGCGATCTGAGCATTGCCTCCGCCAAGACCACCCAGCCCTTGGGCGCCGGCGCCTACAAGTTCGTCAAGTATGACAACCGCGTTGTCTACTTTGAGGCTAACGAGACCTACTACAAGGGCGCACCCAAGACCAAGTATATCCAGTTCAAGGAAACCGCTGCCGCGGAAGTCCCCACCGGTGTCAGCAGCGGCGTTGTGGATGCCGGCGAGATGGGCGGCACCAAAGCCAATTTCGAGACCATCGCCAAGCTCAATGACAACAACGAAGTCACGGGCAACGTGGTTACGACCTCCAAGGTGGATAACCTGGGCTACGGCTATATCGGCATCAACGCTGACACCGTCCTGGTGGGCGCCGAGCCGGGCTCCCCTGCCTCCAAGAACCTTCGCAAGGCCTTGGCGACCGTGTACGCCGTATATCGCGCTGTTGCCTATGATAGCTACTATGGTGAGGCTGCATCCGTCATCAACTATCCCATCTCCAACACCTCCTGGGCGGCACCGCAGCCGACCGATCCCGACTACAAGGTGGCCTTCTCTATCGACGTTGATGGCAAGGACATCTACACCTCCGACATGACCGCCGAACAGCGTTATGAGGCTGCCCTCCAGGCGGCCAAGGGCTTCCTGGTCGCGGCTGGCTTTACCCTGGATGAGGCGACCGGCAAGTTCACTGCCGCGCCCGAAGGCGCAAAACTTGCCTATGAAGTCATCATCCCCGCCGGCGGCAACGGCGATCACCCCTCCTTTGCCGTACTGACCGGCGCCAAGGGTCTGCTTGAGAAGATCGGCATCACCCTCAACATCAACGATCCCGCTGACACCAACATCCTTTGGGACGCATTGGACAGCGGCAAGCAGGAAATGTGGACGGCAGCCTGGGGCGCTACCATTGATCCTGATATGTATCAGATCTACAACTCCAACAACATCATCGGCAAGGGCGGCACCGACTCCAACAACTACCACCTCGCCGATCCGGTGTTGGATAAGCTGATCGTGGATGCCCGCCAGTCCGATGACCAATCCTATCGCAAGGCCGTGTACAAGGAAGCGCTTGATCTCGTCGTTGACTGGGCAGTGGAAGTTCCCGCCTATCAGCGCCAGAACTGCATCATCTTCAGCACGCAGCGCATCAACATTGACACCGTCACCCCCGACATCACCACCTTCTGGGGCTGGATGAATGACATCGAGCTCATCGAAATGAAGTAAGACTCCTTGGTCTAGCCGGGTTGGGTCGACGCAAGCCGACCCAACCCGGGTATTTTGTTAAAGAAGAGGAATCGCATGTCCAAGTTTATTATCCGCAGGATCGTTCTGGGTGTTCTCATCATCATCTTTGGGTCCTTCGTTGTCTATTCAGTGATCAGAAGTCTGCCCTCAAGCTATGTAGAGAATATCGCGCGCCAACGCGCCACGATGCCCAACAGCAAAAGCTACACTGAGTGGCTGGTGCAGCTTAACGCGCTGTTCAGGCTCGATACGGACGTCTTCACGGGATTTTCCGGCTGGCTGGGGGATGCCGTTCGCGGCAACTTTGGCGATTCCTGGCTATACAACATGTCAGTGACGCAAAAATTCAGCAATGTTATCCCCTACTCGATAGCGCTCAACATTGTCACCTTCTTCCTGGAGATCATGATCGCCATCCCGCTTGGCATCATGGCTGCCAGCAAACAGTATTCAAAAACCGACTACGCCATTACCTTCTTTGCGCTAATGGGCATCTCATTGCCCAGTTTCTTCCTGTCAACACTTCTGAAATACGTCTTTTCTATCAATCTGGGCTGGTTTGACCTCTACGGGATCGTTGGGCGCAACTTTGAGCAGCTCAACACCTGGGGCAAAATTCTGGATATGACCCACCACATGGTCTTGCCTGTGGTGACGCTCACCATGCTGAACATTGGCGGCTTGATGCGTTTCACCCGCACCAATATGCTGGAAGTCCTCAACGCTGACTATATCCGCACCGCGCGCGCCAAGGGCCTCTCCGAAAAAACTGTCATCAACAAGCACGCTTTCCGCAACACGCTGATACCGCTTGTTTCCTATATGAGCTACCTTTTGCCCAGCATGTTTGCCGGCTCCATGATTACCGAGACACTGTACCAGATCCCCGGCATCGGTTACATCGCTTATAATGCGATGAAGGCCGGCGATATACCCTTTACTATGTTCTATTCGGTCTTCATCATCGTGCTCACGCAGGTTTCCCTGATGATCGCCGATATCATGTACGCCGTGGTTGACCCGCGCGTGCGGATCAATTAAGGAGGTGCCAGATATGAGCGAAAAGAAACCGGATTTCCGGTCAATCGATCCCACACCAGAGCTGAACCAACCGGATAAGAGTCTGCAGAATGCCGCCCAGGGGATGCTTGGCGACGAGCAGCGGGTCAAGGTGCTGTCTCCCGGTACGATGGTGTTCAAGCGTTTCATACGCAACCGCTTGGCTATCACCGGTCTCATTATTCTGATCGTCATGTTTGTCTTTTCTTTTCTGGGCGGGTTGGTAACACCCTATCGGCAGGATCAGACTTTCTTTGCTACGGAATCCATGCTCAAGGACTACGCCGGCGGCACGCGCAACACGGAACTGCGCTATACCGTGGCCCAAGGGGAGAGTTTTTCCAAGGGCGCTTATGCGCAAATGATACTGGCCATCAACAAAAAGCAAACTACCTTCAGTTCCGGCGGTAAGAGTTACATTCTCGCTCAGGCTGGACAGGACTTCTATACTGTGCAGGAAGTGAAGAGCATTGCCAAGGTGTCCACATTCAAGAACCTATTTTCCTACACCCCTTCCAAGGATTTTGATCTCAGCGTCGGCTTCAAGACTGCCTTTGAGACTGCCTTCAAGGCAGGCGCGGACAGTTTCAGCACGGAGGGCACTGGCTACCAGATCATCCGAAGCAGGGGAGAAGCCAACATTGGCAAGGCAAAGCAAATAGCGGTCGCCTCCATGAACAATTTTAACGCGGCGCAGCAGTCAGACATCGCCTTTATCAACAGCTTCCCCTTCCGTTTGGCAGCAGAGCAGGCTATGGCAGCCGGTCAACCGCTGTTCACTGTAGACGGCGTCAGCTATGAGCTGGCAGACCAGGAAGGCAGCCATCGGATCAGCCGCGTGGACGCGGCCGGACCACAGCTTTTTGCCGTTGTATCGGACTATATCGTCAATGCTATATCGCCTGATGTGTTCTTGACGCTGGATTTCAAGGCCGCGGCAGTCGATGCCATCATCAGGGGCGAGCCCACCTTTACATATGAGGATGTAGTTTACACCAACTCACTTGTGCATCAAACCTACAACATCAAAAGCCAGGTTAACGCCCACGTATTTGATATGTACCATATGCCTGACGCCAAGCACCTGCTGGGTACTGACCAAAACGGTATGGATGTGATGACCCGCCTCATGTTTGGCGGCCGTATCTCGTTGATGGTCGGGTTTGTGGTGGTGATACTGGAGATCCTCATCGGCGTGCTTATCGGCGGCATTTCCGGCTACTTTGGGGGCTGGGTGGATACCATGCTGATGCGCTTTATTGATTTGTTCAACTGCATCCCCTTCTGGCCTATCTTGATCATCACAGGCTCGGTGATGGATTCGATGGAGATCAACCCTTACTTGCGCATTTTCCTGATGATGTTCATCCTGGGTCTTCTGGGTTGGACAGGCATTGCCAGGGTAGTGCGCGGGCAGATACTCGCGCTGCGTGAGCAGGATTTCATGGTCGCCACCGAGGCAACCGGCATCCGCGTATCACGGCGCATAGGCAAGCATCTGGTGCCCAACGTGATGCCCCTGTTGATCGTGCAGGCCACGATGGGTCTGGGCGGAATCATTTTGACCGAAGCCACGCTATCTTTCCTGGGCCTGGGCATCAAGCACCCCCTGGCAAGCTGGGGCAGCATCATCAATGCGGCCAGCAACCCCTATGTGATGACCAATTACTGGTTCATTTGGCTGCCTGCCGGCCTGCTGATCCTGCTGACAGTGCTGGGATTCAATTTCGTAGGTGACGGCCTGCGCGATGCCTATGACCCCAAGATGAAGAGGTAAATAAGAGGAATGACACAGGATAAAGGCGAAAAGGCTGCGGGCAAGAACGTCAACTACCTGACCGCGAAAGAAGCCAGGCACATCTCCCAGCGCAACCGCAAGATTACCAACGAGATCGAAAAGCATCGCAACCGCAGAAATGTTCCGGAGTCGGAATACCTTACCACAATGCATGACAGCAACAATGTGGTGGAGTTTGATGATCTGAAAACCTACTTTTTCACCGATATTGGTGTGGTCAAGGCGGTTGACGGTATCAGCTTCAACGTGCCCCTTGGCAAGACCGTGGGCGTAGTGGGGGAAAGCGGCTGCGGGAAATCCGTGACCAGCCTTTCCCTGATGCAGCTGGTGCAGCGCCCTCAGGGACAGATCGTAGGCGGGGAGATCCGCCTGAATTTGGGGGACAAGGCGGTCAACGTGGCCAAGATGCCCTCACAGGCGATGGAGAAGATACGCGGCAACACCGTATCCATGATCTTCCAGGAGCCCATGACCAGCCTGAACCCCGTCTTTAACATTGGTATGCAGATCGAAGAGGTCATCGCGCTACATAATCCTGAGATGAGCAAGGAGCAGGTCAAGACCCGCTGCATTGAAGTATTGGACATGGTGGACATTGCCAATGCTGAGGGGGTGTACAGGATGTACCCCCATGAACTGTCCGGCGGCATGCGCCAGCGCGTGATGATTGCCATGGCCCTGGTGTGCAACCCCCGGCTCATTATTGCGGACGAACCTACCACAGCGCTGGACGTCACCATTCAGGCGCAGATACTGGATCTGCTGCGCAGCTTGAAGGACAAGATCAACTCCTCCATCATGCTCATCACGCATGACCTGGGTGTCATCGCTGAGATGGCCGATTTTGTGGTCGTCATGTACGCGGGCCGCATCGTAGAGCAGGGAACGGCGCGGGAAGTTTTCCTCCATCCCTCCCATCCCTACACGGTGGGGCTGATGGCCTCCAAGCCAATTGTCAACCGTGATGTGGAGCGCCTCTACAGCATCCCCGGCTCCGTGCCCAACCCTATCAACATGCCCAGCTACTGCTATTTCAGGGATCGCTGTGACCGTGCCACTGAGCGATGCGCCGCGACTTACCCCACGCAATGGCACATCTCGCCTACCCACTCCGTAGCCTGCTACCTGTACGAGGAAATGAATGATGCAAAGTAGCTTTACAATAGATAAGGCGCCCGCTCAGGCGCAGAAATCAGACGCGCTGATCGAGGTCAAACACCTCAAGAAATATTTCCCCATTCGCTCAGGCCTCTTTGGCCGTGTGGTGGGTTCCGTCAAAGCGGTCGATGATGTCTCCTTTTCCATCAAGCGGGGAACAACCATGGGCCTGGTGGGCGAAAGCGGCTGCGGCAAAACGACCGTGGGCAAGACCATCCTGCGCCTGAATGACAAGACCGAAGGCGAAGTGCGCTTTGAGGGCCAGGATATCTTCAGCCTCAGTCATGAGGATCTGCGCCATGTCCGTCCGCATATCCAGATCATCTTCCAGGATCCCTACTCCAGCCTTTCCCCGCGTATGCCGGTAGGTGAGATCATCGGCGAGGCTGTCAAGGAACATGGCATTGTACCTGAGGCAGAGTTTGACGATTACATCACCCGCATCATGCAGGCCTGCGGTCTGCAGCCTTATCACAAGGATCGCTACCCGCATGAGTTTTCGGGCGGCCAGCGTCAGCGCATCTGCATCGCCAGAGCCCTGGCACTCAACCCCGAGTTCATCGTCTGCGATGAGCCGTTATCCGCACTGGATGTATCTATCCAGGCGCAGATCATCAACCTGCTTTCCGACCTGCAAAAAGAGTTTGGCCTGGCCTATCTTTTCATCTCCCATGACTTATCAGTGGTGGAGCACATCTCAGACACCGTGGGGGTGATGTACCTGGGCAGCATGGTCGAATACGCTGAGAAGAAAGAGATCTTCGCCAACCCTCTGCATCCCTACACCAAAGCGCTCTTCAGCGCGATCCCTGTGCCTGATCCCACCGTCAAGATGGATCGCATCATCCTGGAGGGCAGCATCCCTTCGCCAGCAAACCCGCCCACTGGCTGCAAGTTTCATACGCGCTGCCCTCAGGTGATGGAGCGCTGCAAGACAGAGATACCTCACGAGATCAACATCGATGGTCACCTTGTCTCCTGCCACCTGTATGACCGAGGTGTCCAATGAAAAGGAATCGCAAACAACTCCCAGGTGATGATGGACGCGTCATTGCGCCCATGAACGTTGAAGGCATGCCCTGGTATGAAAAGGCGCCTGCGATGACCGCAAATATCAGCGGTGAAACGCTGGACAAGCGCCAGACGCGCTACGCCATCATGGGGGCCCTGAAAGCCTCTTTGCTGCTGGCAGGGGTCTTTTCTGCCGGGCTCATACTCTTTGTGCTGTTTTGCACAGAAATCTGGCTGAAGTAAGGCAGTGCTAAACAAACTGCGCCAGAAGAGCGTCCAGCGCCACCTGGTCAAGTGCCCGCATTGCGGGCGGGATGTCCTTGATCACATGAATGTTTGTCCTGTGTGCGAGGGGGTGCTTCAGCCACTTATGCGTGAAGCCAAGTCCGATGAGCAGCTGCGGAATACCAAAAACACCTTGCGCATCATCGGTTTTGTCATCGCAGCCGGGCTGTTGCTTTGGCGCCTGCTGGCAAAGTAAGCAGGGGTCGAACCTTTCGTCCGGGCGCAATTTTCGCTTGCTTTATGGTGCGCCGTGCGCTATACTCAGGCACGGAAACGTGCTTAGCAAAGTAATTCAGGAGGTAGTGGTATGGCTTATAAGATTTCTGATGCGTGCATTGCCTGTGGCGCCTGTCAGCCGGAATGCCCCACGGAGGCTATCACCGAGGGCCCTATCTATGTGATTGACGCTGACAAGTGCATCGACTGCGGCGCCTGCGCCAATGTCTGCCCTGTGGATGCCCCGGCTCCGAAGTAATCCCACACCAAGACTGAAGACAGAGCCTTTGACGGTTCTGTTTTTTTGTGCCCGTATCTGTTAAGATGGCAGCGGAGGCAATTATGAGCGAGCAAATAGAAGAGCGGCTTGAAGATCTGCAGCTGTGCGGCTTGCAGATATACACCAGGGGCAAGGCAAGCGCCTACACTACAGATGCGGTGCTCTTGGCTGACTTTGCGCAGCTCAGACATCAAGAGCGCATCTGCGATCTGGGCACTGGCAGCGGAATCCTGCCTTTGTTGCTGTATGGACGCGAAAACGCCATTCAAGTTACCGGTATCGAATTGCAGGAAGACCTGCTCATCCTTGCCCGGCAGAGCATCGCGCATAATGGCCTTGAAGGTTACATCCGCGTCATCCAAGGGGATGTCAGGGATGTTCGTACCCTATTGCCCCAGAAGGCTTTTAGCCTGGTGATCTCCAACCCACCCTACTTTCGCGATCCTGCGGGCGACCCAAGCAGGCATCAGAGCCAATGCAGTTTTCATGATATCGCGCTGGCCGCCGCCTGGCTGCTCAACAATGGCGGCAGGTTGTGTGTCTGCTGCCCTGCAGAGCAGGTGCTGCAAATGGCGGAGGTCTTGCAGGAAAGGAGATTGGCGGTGAAGAGGCTGCGCTTTGTGGCTTCATTTGCGGACAGGGCGCCTTATCTTTGCCTGGTGGAGGCAAGGCTGGGAGCCAAAGAAGGGTTGGCAGTGCTGCCACAGCTGCACCTTTACGATGGTCCCGGGCGCCTGAGCCAAGCGGCCAGAACCATCTACCACATGGAACAGGAATGGGGGGAGACAAGGTGATCCTGATCGTAGCCGAGAAACCCAGCGTGGGCCGCGATATCGCCCGGGTGCTGAAATGCGCTCAAAAAAGTGAGGGATGCCTATCCGGTGACACCTATATAGTCACCTGGGCCTTCGGACATCTGGTAACGCTGGTTGAGCCTGATGAGCTGGATGCGCGCTACAAGAAGTGGCGCGCTGAGGACCTACCCATCCTGCCTGATAGTATCCCCACCAAGATCATTCCCAAATCCAAAGAGCAGTTTGTCATTATTAAAAAGCTGATGCTGCAAAAAGACGTGGAACGGATCATCTGTGCCACTGATGCCGGCCGCGAGGGCGAGCTGATATTTGGCCTGATATACGAAAAAGCCGGCTGCACCAAGCCAGTTGACAGGTTGTGGATCAACTCCATGACCGATGCGGCCATCAAGGAGGGCTTTGACAGCCTGAAACCGCGCAGCGCCTATGCGGGATTGTATCAAAGCGCCCTGTGCCGCAGCCAGGCCGATTGGTTGGTTGGCATGAATGCCAGCCGTGCCTTCACTGTCAGGCACCAGTCGCTGCTCTCCCTCGGCCGTGTACAGACTCCCACCTTGGCCATCCTGGTGCGCCGTGTGCAGGCTATCCGCGATTTCAAGCCCGAGGAATATTATACGCTGAGCGCCGATTTTGCGGACTACAAGGGCCAGTGGTTTGACCCCGCCATCCAGGATGAACGCATCAATATCCGCCTGCCCAACAAGGATACGGCAGACGAAAAGGCCAAGCGGGTGCGCAGGCAGACGGCACAGGTCACTTCTGTATCCCAGGAGGAGAAGCGCGAGCTGCCGCCCCAGCTGTATGATCTGACCAGCTTGCAGCGAGACGCCAACAAAAGACTTGGCTTCACTGCTGACAAGACACTGAAGACCGCCCAAAGCCTGTATGAAGTCAAGAAGGCGCTTACCTATCCGCGCACAGACAGCCGTTACCTGCCACAGGATATGATATCCACAGTGCACAAAACCATGGAGGCAATGACGCAGGGCTTTGCTGACCAGCTGCGGTACATTCAGAGATCGTCCGGTAAGCTGCCCTACTCTAAACGCGTATATGATGACAGCAAGGTGTCCGATCATCACGCCATCATCCCCACGCCGCAAAAGGTGGATATGGAAAAGCTGACAAGCGATGAGCGAGCGCTTTACACTCTGGTGGCAAAACGCCTGATCGCAACCTTTTGCCCTGCGTACGTCTATGAGGCAACAAAAGTAATCACCCTGGCGGCGGGTGAATGCTTCAAATCGACCGGCAAGACAGTTTTGATACCTGGCTGGAAACAGGTGTACCAGGATCAGGATCAAGAGGGTGAAGAAACCCAGACACTGCCCAAGCTCCAAGTGGGCGACCGGCGTCAGGTGGAGTCAGCCGCCGTTAAAAAGGAAACCACCAAACCACCTTCGCAGCACAATGATGCCAGCCTGCTCCTGGCCATGGAAAACGCAGGCAAGGAAATAGAGGATGAGACCCTTCGGGATCAGATGAAAGGCGCGGGACTTGGGACGCCTGCCACGCGGGCAGCCATCATAGAGCGGCTCATCCAGGTGCGTTATGCCCAGCGTCGCGGCAAGGCTATCCTTGCCACCACGAAAGGTGAGCAACTGATCGCAGTCTCCCCTCAGGAGATCTCTTCTCCAGAATTGACAGGCCGCTGGGAGCTGGCGCTGGAAGAAATCGCCAGGGGACAAGGGGATGATCAGCGTTTCATGCAGGGCATCCGCAAGCTGACGGAGTTTCTGGTCAACTATGCGCGCGATCAGCAGACGGGCATTGTCTTTGAAAGGGAAGTACGGGGGAAGGGTGGTAAGGTTCGTGCCGCTTCCAGTACCTTGCCCGGCGTTGTGTGCCCGGTTTGCGGCAAACCTGTCCAGGAAAACGATAAGGCTTTTGGGTGTACCCAGTGGCAAAACGGTTGTCCATTCACTTTGTGGAAGGATGCGCTCACGCGCGGCGGCGGCCCCAGGCTCAACGCGGCTATCACCACCAAACTTCTCAAAGATGGGACGGTGCAGGGCAGCACCGGCTTGATCAAGCTGGAGGAGAGGCAGATACGTTTCACCAAGACAGGCGCGCAGCTGCCCAGCGTATGCGTTGACATCCGCTACCAAAAAAAGCAGGCTTAGCAAGCCGCCTGACCCTTTCCCCAACCACAAGGGGATGTGGTCAGCGTTGCAATGGGCGACCAGCTGTGGTATACTCCGCATGCATTCATTGAACTTTCAAGGAGGATCATCATATGGCAAAGGGCAACCAGTTTAGCGGCTTTGGCGGCGGCAACATGCAGCAACTGATGCGCCAGGCGCAGAAAATGCAGGAGCAGATGGCCAAGGCGCAGGAAGAGCTGGATCTGAAGGAATATGAGGCTTCAAGCGGCGGCGGCATGGTCTCCTGCCGGATATCCGGCAAGCGGGAGCTGCTTTCCCTTACCATCAAACCCGAGGCGGTTGACCCGGATGATGTGGAAATGCTGCAGGACATGATTATCGCAGCTGTCAATGAGGCCCTGCGTCAGGGCGAGGAAACCCGTGAGAAAACAATGAGCGCTATGGCGCCCGCGGGCATGGGCGGCCTGCTGTAATGAGCTCCTCATTGAGCCCTATTGATGCCATCGCCTCTGAGCTGGCCAAGCTGCCCTCCATCGGGCGCAAGTCCGCGCAGCGCCTGGCCTACCATATCATTTCCATGCCGCTTGAAAGCGTTGCGCAGTTGTCAAACACGCTGCTTGAGGGACGCCGGGCAATCCGACTGTGCGATGTCTGCGGAAACTACACAGTGTCCGCCTTGTGCAGCGTCTGTGAAGATGAACAGCGAGACCGCTCGCAGTTGTGTGTGGTGCGGGATCCGCGTGATGTCGCGGCCGTTGAGCGCATGCATGACTTTCATGGCCTTTACCACGTGCTGCACGGCGTGCTTTCGCCCATGGATGGCGTGGGCCCGGCAGATATACGCATCAAGGAGCTGTTATTGCGCCTGCAGGATGATATTGTCAAGGAAGTCATCATTGCCACCAATCCTGATATAGAAGGCGAGGCGACCGCAGCCTACTTGGCCAAGCTGATAAAGCCTCTTGGTTTACGGGTCACCCGCATCGCCCACGGCGTGCCGGTGGGCAGCGATTTGGAATACGCTGATGAAGTGACCTTGTCAAAGGCCATGGAAGGCAGGCGGGAGCTGTAATGCTGACCTTTTTTTATGGCGTCATGGGGTCCAGCAAAACAGCGCAGCTGTTGATGCAGCGCTACAACTATCAACAGTTGGGGCTGAAGGTGGCCCTCATCAAGCCTTCGGTTGATACACGCGCAGGGTCCAACATTGTCTTTTCCCGCGTCGGCCTGCAGGCTGAGGCAGAACTGGTGCTGGAGCCCCATCACAGCATCAAGGAGCAATTGCTCTGGCTTGCGGCGCAAAACGCGCATAGTGACTTTCAATATGTTTTCATCGATGAGGCACAGTTCCTGTCAGAAGCGCAGGTGCAGGAGCTGGCTGATATCTCAGACAGCCTCGACATTTTCTGCTATGGATTGAAGACCGACTTCAGGGGCCAGTTCTTCCCCGGGTCAGCCGCGCTCCTGCGCCTGGCAGAGGTCATTCAGGAGGTCTCCGGCGGTCTCTGCTGGTGCGGCAAAAAGGCGACGATGAATACACGCGTGGATGCCGGGGGGCAGGTCATCAAAGAGGGCGCGCAGGTGATGATCGATAACCATCGGCAGATACGCTATATCGGCCTGTGTTACGAGCACTGGCACAAGGGTGTCTCGCATGCCTGAGTTATTGTCAAACCCCGTCCTGATGGCCCTTGCCGCGCTGCTGCTTGTCGTGCTTGTGCTTTTGATCTTCGTTTTAGTGCGCCAGTTCAAACTGTCCCGTCACACAGAGGCATTGCAGGCGCGCAGTGAAGAGACCATCACAACGTATATCGAGCGTTTGACGCAGGAGACGGAGCTCAGGCGCGACAATGCCGCGTCTCGTGACCTGACCCTGCTGCAAAATCTGGTGCACGACAGCCAGCAGTCTACCGCGTCGCGCGTGGACGCCTTGGGGATGCGCGTGGATCAGTCTGGGGTCAGTCAGGAGGACAGGCTGCGAAACATCTCCAAGGTGCTTGACGAGCGCCTGAGCGTCAATGACCAGAAGGTTGAGCGTATGCGCGAGACGCTTTATCAGGGCGTGACCAAAATGCAGCAGGAAAATGCCCTGAAGCTCGATGAGATGCGCAAAACCGTGGATGAAAACCTGCACAACACGCTTAACAAGCGTCTTGGCGAAAGCTTTCAGCAGGTCAGTGAGCGGCTTGAGCAGGTCTACAAGGGCCTGGGCGAAATGCAGACGCTGGCAAACGGTGTGGGAGATCTGAAGCGCGTGCTGACCAATGTCAAGACGCGCGGCACCTGGGGCGAAGTGCAGCTTGGCACGCTTCTTGGCGATATCCTCACCCGAAGTCAGTATGAGCAGAATGTCGCTGTCAAGCCGGACAGCAGTGAGCGCGTGGAATTTGCCATATTGCTGCCCGGCCGTGAAGAGGAGCAGCCCGTGTACCTGCCCATCGATGCCAAGTTCCCCATGGAATCCTATGAGAGACTGCAGCAGGCACTGGACAAGGGCGAGAGGGCGGAAGTGGACCTGATGACCCAGGCGCTGGCGGCCGTGATTAAGGTAGAGGGCGGCCGTATAGCATTCAAGTACATCCAGCAGCCATACACTGTCGACTTTGCCATCATGTACCTGCCAAACGAGGGGCTGTACGCCCAAGTGCTGCAAGTGCCGGGATTGGTGGAGGGTCTGCAGAGACAGCACCGTGTCATCGTTGCCGGGCCCACTACACTTTCTGCGCTGCTCAACTCGCTTCAAATGGGCTTTAGGACACTCGCCATTGAGAAGCGGTCAGGCGAGGTCTGGAAACTGCTGAGTCTTGTTAAGGCTGAGTTTGGACGGTTTGCCGATATACTGGACAAGACGCAGCAGCGCCTGCGTCAGGCCAGTGAAAGCATAGAGGATGCCACCCGAAAAACGCGCACCATTGAGCGCAGGCTTAAAAATGTGGAGAGCCTGGAAGGCGTTCCTGATGTGATCGGGCTTTTCAGCGAAAATGATCCGGAAGCAGAAGAACAGGGAGGGTGAACCATGGATCAGTTGGATGATACTCAAAGTGTGGGAAAGCCGCAATTCAGGTTCGCGCACAATAACTTCAATGTTGTCGACCTTGAGAAGTCCCTGGCTTTTTACAAAGAGGCGTTGGGGCTTCAGGAACTGCGCCGCCGTGAGGGGGCGGAGTTCACGCTCGTCTTCATGGGCGATAATGCCGGTGGACACCAGCTGGAGCTGACCTGGCTAAAGAACTTCGACAAGCCCGCTTACAACCTGGGAGACAACGAGTTCCACCTGGCTTTTGTGACGGATGACTATCAGGCAGCGCATGCCCTTCATGAGAAGATGGGCTGCATCTGCTATGAGAACAAGGGCATCTACTTCATCGCCGATCCTGATGGCTACTGGCTGGAGATCATCACCAAGCGCTAAATACACATCGAAAATCAACCCTTGACACGATCACAAGAAGTGTGGTATTTTATAAACGTTGGTGAGTAACAACGCCATTACGACACCCGAAAAGAGGTCAGTCTTGATCCACTCAGCTCTGCACCTGAACAACCTCCTGCTTATTAGCGGCCTTGTACGAATTATTCGCAAGGCCATTTCGAGGTTGTGCCACAGACAGAGTAGGTATTTAGCAGCATCCGCGTAGGATCGTACAGAAGCTGAACCCCTGTTACCGTGCACAACGGAACAGGGGTTTTTGTATAGGAGGACTAAGGCATGCAGTTACGAGGCGCACAGATCCTGATGGAAGTCCTGAGCGAGGAGGGCGTTGACACCGTTTTTGGCTATCCGGGCGGCGCGGTGCTGGATATCTATGACGAACTCTACAAAGCTCAGGATCGTATCCACCACGTCATTACCTGCCATGAGCAAGGCGCGGCGCACGCTGCGGATGGATATGCCCGGGCGACTGGGAAAACAGGCGTAGTCATCGCGACTTCCGGTCCCGGCGCAACCAATCTGATCACCGGTATTGCCAATGCCTACCTGGACTCAGTGCCCCTGGTGGCTATCACCGGCAACGTGGCTGTCAGCATGTTGGGTCGGGACAGCTTTCAAGAGGTGGATATTATTGGTGTCACCATGTCCATCACCAAGCATAACTATATTGTTAAGGACGTGAAGACCTTGGCTGCCACCCTGCGCGAGGCTTTCCACCTGGCCGTCTCTGGCCGGCCTGGGCCTGTCCTCGTCGACTTTCCCAAGGATGTCCAGCAAGGCGTTTGTGATTATGTACCTGCAAAGTCCGTCCCCGGCAACGGACATAAAAAGCCGCTGCTTGCGGACCTTGAACGCGCAAAGGAACTCATTGCGGCATCCCATCGACCCTTTGTATATGCGGGCGGCGGTGTGGTGACTTCGGGTGCCTCCAATACCCTTGTCCGCTTCGCGGAGGCGCTGCACGCCCCGGTAGGAAGCAGCATGATGGGCCTATCTGCCATGCCCCAACGACACCCTCTTTCCCTAGGGATGACGGGCATGCATGGCCGTTTCGCAGCCAGCAAGGCGATGGCCGCCTGTGACCTGCTGATCGCGGTGGGCACGCGATTCTCCGACCGCGCTACAGGCAACAAGCTGTCCTTTGCTAACGGCAAGACCGTGCTCCATCTGGATATAGACAACGCGGAGATTGGCAAGAATATACCCGCTTATGCCTCGGTTGTGGGCGATGTGAAGGAGATCATGGAAGCGTTGCTGCAGATGGGGGTGCGCCGGGAGCTTAACGGCTGGCAGCGAGAAGTGCAGGAGATCATCGATATGTCTGACAATCATTTGAGTATGGACATGACAAGACTGAACCCGCAAATGATCATCCAACAGGTCAATAAGCTGGCCAAGGACGACACTGTCATTGTCACAGATGTGGGTCAGCACCAAATGTGGACTGCACAGTACTACAGATTCCAGCGCCCCAGGACCTTCATCACATCAGGCGGTCTGGGCGCGATGGGTTTTGGTCTGGGCGCTGCCATTGGTGCTTGTTTGGGCATAGGGAAGCAGAAGACGGTGCTGTTTACCTCTGATGGAAGCTTCCACATGAATCTGCAGGAATTGGCCACCGCCGTTACCCAGCAGCTGCCCCTCATCGTGATGGTGCTCAACAACAGCGTGTTGGGCATGGTGCGCCAGTGGCAGGCGCTCTTCTATGACAGCCGCTATTCCCAAACCACCATGGATGGCCGTGTGACTGATTTTGTCAAACTGGCTGAGGCCTTTGGGATGGAGGGCAAACGGGTAGAGGATGTATCGCAGCTTGAGGACAGACTGAAGTGGGCTTTCGCGGCTCAGGGGCCGGTGCTGCTGGATATGGTGATCGACCGTGATGAGAAGGTATTGCCCATGATACCGCCAGGCGGCTCAATCGACCAAATCATATTGAGGGGGTGAATTGCATGCCTGTTGAAAGTTTTACCTTGGCGATGCTGGTGAATAATCACGCGGGTGTCCTGACCAGGGTGTCAAGCCTCTTTGGCCGCAGGGGCTTCAACATCGAGAGCCTTTCAGTGGGGGAGACCCAGAACAGCGAAATCTCGCGCATCACCATCCGTACATCGGGCGATGACCGCCTGCGCGAGCAGGTCGTCAGGCAGTTGGAGAAACTGCACGACATGCTCGTGGTAGAGGTGATGGATCCTGAGAAGACCGTCACCCGCGAACTGATGCTGATCAAGATGCAGATCGGACCGGAGAAACTGGGGCAGGTGCAGGAGGCGGCCAAGGTCTTCCGCGCCAAGATAGTCGATCTGACACCCACCTCGGTCACGGCTGAGATCACGGGAGAGAAGTCCAAGCTGGATGCGTTCATTACCTGCCTTGAACCCTATGGGGTCAAAGAACTTTGCCGCACAGGTCTGACCGCGATCGGCCGGGGCGAATATATGCTGCGTCAGCAGCAGGAGGAGTAGAACAATGGCTCAGATGTACTACGAAAAGGATTGCAGCAAGGACCTGCTCAAGGGGAAGAAGATCGCCATCGTGGGCTATGGCAGCCAGGGACACGCGCATGCGCAGAACCTTAGGGATTCAGGGATGCAGGTGGTGGTGGGGCTCTATGAAGGATCCAAGTCCGCTGAACACGCCAAAGCCGCCGGCTTTGAGGTGCTCAATACGGCAGATGCCGTCAAGATGAGCGATGTGGTGATGATCCTGGTGCCTGACGAAAAACAAGCGGCCTTGTACAGGGACAGCATTGCACCATATCTTCGCCCCGGCATGACGCTGGCCTTCGCCCATGGTTTCAACATCCACTTTGACCAGATCAAGCCGCCCGCTGATGTTAATGTCATCATGATAGCGCCCAAAGGGCCCGGTCATACAGTGCGCACACAGTTTCAGGAAGGGAAGGGTGTGCCCTGCCTGGTGGCCATCCAGCAGGATGCTACCGGCGATGCCCTGCAGATTGCATTGGCCTATGCCTCAGGGATCGGCGGCGCCCGAGCGGGCGTTCTGCAGACCAGCTTTCGTGAGGAAACCGAGACCGACCTCTTTGGCGAGCAGGCCGTTCTATGCGGCGGCGTGACCGCACTGATGAAGGCGGGCTTTGATACCTTGGTAGAGGCAGGCTATCAGCCTGAAAATGCCTACTTTGAATGCGTGCACGAGATGAAGCTGATCATCGACCTGGCGGTAGCGGGCGGTCTGAGCTTCATGCGCTACTCCATCAGCGACACGGCTGAATACGGTGACTACACCGTTGGCCCGCGCATCATCACGGATGAGACCAGGCAGACCATGAAGCAGGTGCTCAAGCGCATCCAGGATGGCAGCTTCGCCAAGGACTGGATAGAGGAAAATGTTGCCGGGCGGCCCAATTTCAATGCCATGCGAAAGGCAGCGCAGACCAGCTTGCTGGAACAGACCGGTGCCGACCTGCGCGAAAAGATGAGCTGGAAGAAACCCGACGCCGCCGCGCAGGAATCCGGAAAGGGGCAGTAGAGCATGCACTCAGACATGATGAAAGCGGGGGTACAGCGCGCGCCGCAGCGATCGCTGCTCAAGGCAGCGGGCGTCACCGATGAGCAGATCAGGCGGCCGTTGATCGGCATCGCCAATTCCTTCAGCGAGGTGGTACCCGGGCACGTGCACCTGGATAAGGTCGCACGCGCGGTCAAAGACGGTGTGCTGATGGCAGGCGGCACCCCGCTTGAGTTCAACACGATCGCCGTATGTGACGGCATAGCCATGGGACACGAGGGCATGCGCTACAGCCTTTGCACAAGGGAGCTGATCGCTGACAGTATCGAATGCATGGTCAAGGCCCATTGCTTTGACGCGATGGTGTTTATCCCCAGCTGCGACAAGGTGGTCCCCGGTATGCTCATGGCGGCCGCGCGGCTGGATCTGCCCTCTGTGTTCATCTCTGGGGGGCCCATGCTTTCGCTGGATATGGGCAAGGGCTACCTGGATCTTAACAGCGTTTTTGAGGCGGTGGGGTCTGTCAACGCGGGCAATATGACTCAGGAAGATCTGGCACAGGTGGAGGAGGACGCCTGCCCGGGCTGCGGCAGTTGCTCTGGCATGTTCACAGCCAACTCCATGAACTGCCTGACAGAGGCGCTTGGCTTGGCGCTGCCTGGTAACGGGACGGTGCCCGCTGTCTACGCCAAGCGTCTGCGCCTGGCAAAAGCCGCCGGTATACAGGTTATGGCGCTGCTGGAACAGGGCCTCAGCGTCAGTGATATCCTGACTAACGCAGCGCTGGAAAACGCGCTGCGGGTGGACATGGCGCTGGGCTGCTCCACCAATACCGCACTTCACCTGGCAGCCATCGCGCGCGAGGCTGGACTTGAATACAGCATGGAAATGATCAACCGCATCAGCCAGACCACGCCGAACCTCTGCAAGCTGGCGCCCGCGGGCAAACACCATGTTCAGGATCTTGATCGCGCTGGCGGTGTCTACGCAGTGATGAAAGAGATGTCAAAAGGGGGTCTCATCCATGAGGACTGCCTTAGCGTACAGGGCATCACGGTGGGCGATCTGATCCACAAAGCCAACAACCTGGACACAAGCGTGATCCATCCCTATGATCAGCCTTATTCCAATCAGGGAGGCCTGGCTGTGCTCTATGGCAACCTGGCGCCGGACGGCGGCATCGTCAAGCAGAGTGCCGTCGCGCCAAAGATGCTGAATCATAAGGGACACGCCAAGGTCTTTGACAGCGAGGAGGCAGCCGCGGAGGCGATTTTCCAGGGGCAGATCGTCAAGGGTGACGTGGTGGTCATCCGCTATGAGGGGCCCAAGGGCGGCCCTGGAATGCGCGAAATGCTGGCAATCACCTCAGCCATCGCTGGTATGGGTCTGGACGAGGATGTGGCACTGATCACAGACGGACGTTTCTCCGGCGCGACACGTGGCGCCGCCATCGGCCATATATCACCTGAAGCTGCGTCCGGCGGCATCATTGGCCTGGTGGAGACGGGCGACCTGATCGATATCGATATCCCGGGCAAGCACATCAGTCTGGTGGTGGATGAGCAAACATTGCTGGCGCGCAAGGCTGCTTTTGTTCCACCTCAGCGCGTCAAACCGACTGGCTACCTCAGGCGCTATGCCGCAATGGTTTCATCAGCCGACAAGGGCGCTGTGCTGCGGGCGGAAGGAGAAGACAGTGAAACAGATCAAGATATTTGACACCACGCTTCGTGACGGCGAGCAGGCGCCCGGCTGCAGCATGGACCTGGCAGAGAAACTGGAGATCGCCCTGGCGCTTGAGAAGATGGGCGTGGACGTCATCGAAGCGGGCTTTGCCATCGCGTCAAAAGGTGACGCGCAAGCCATCAGCGAAGTAGCCAAGGTGATCAAGCATAGCACCGTCGCCAGCCTGGCCCGCGCTACCAAGCAGGATATCGACGCCGCTTGGGAAGCGGTAAAGCATGCGGCTCACCCGCGCATCCATACCTTCCTGGCAACTTCGCCAACGCATATGGAGTACAAGCTCAAGATGTCGCAGGAAGAGGTGCTTAGGACAATCTCTGCCATGGTCGCTTATGCCCGCAGCCTTTGCCCGGATGTGGAGTTTTCTGCCGAGGATGCTTCGCGCAGCGAGCCGGCTTTCCTGGTCAAGGCCGTGGAAGCCGCTATCCAGGCCGGCGCGAAGACCATCAATATCCCTGACACCGTGGGCTATGCCTTGCCTGAGGAGCTGGCCGGTCTGATACGTTATCTCAAGCAGAATGTGCCAGGCATAGAAAGCGTGGACCTGGCCTGCCACTGCCACAATGACCTGGGTTTGGGAGTTGCCAACACCCTGGCAGCTGTTGATGCCGGCGTGACACAGATCGAGTGTACCGTCAACGGCATTGGCGAGCGCGCAGGCAACGCAGCGCTTGAAGAGATCGTGATGGCGCTGCACACACGCAAGGACCTGCTGCAGGCGGATTGCCGTATCGATACCACCAAACTCTATCCCACCAGCCGCCTGGTCTATCACATCCTGGGCTTGAGCGCGCCCATCAACAAGGCGATCGTGGGGCGCAACGCCTTCGCGCACGAGGCGGGCATCCACCAGCATGGGATGATGGCAAACCGAGAAACCTACGAGATCATGACGCCTGAATCAGTTGGTTTGTCGCAGAACAAGATGGTGCTGGGCAAGCACTCAGGCAAGCACGCTTTAGAGCGCGCCTTTCATCAGATGGGTTATGAGCTCAGCCAGGAGGAGATGGATCAGCTTTTTGTTCGCTTCAAGGCTCTTTGTGACCGCAAAAAGACAATTTCCCCTCGGGATCTTGAGGCACTTATCAGCCATAAGGATGAGCCCGTGCAAAAGGGCTTCAGGCTGGACAAATATACAGTCAACTCAGGCAATGTGGTTTCTGCCTCAGCAGTCGTTCGGCTGTTTGACGGTGAGCAGGTAGTCCAGGAGGTGGCGGTGGGCAATGGACCCATCGATGCCGCGCTAAATGCCATCGACAAGTTAATGCCGGCAGGGGAACACACGTTGGTTGACTACGCCATTCAGACGATTTCGGAAGGCAAGGACGCGCAGGGCGAGGCCATTCTCAAGATCAGCTATCCGGGAGGTACGGTGACCGGGCGAGGCTTATCAACTGACGTGGTGGAGGCAAGTTTGCTGGCTTATGTCAATGCCATGAACAAACTGCTGTAAGGAGGAGAAGGTGAAGATCGAGATATTTGACAGCACGCTGCGCGATGGAGCGCAGGGGGAAGGCATCTCCTTCTCACTTTCCGACAAGCTGTCCATCGCCAAAGCACTGGATGACTTTGGTATGGACTATATCGAGGCGGGGAATCCCTTTGCCAATCCCAAGGACATCGCTTTCTTTGAGCGCATGAAGCAGGAACCCTTGAAGCACGCGAAAATCTGCGCCTTTGGCTCTACCAGGCGCAAGAGCACACGGGCAGCGGATGATCCCAACCTGCAGTCCCTATTAGCGACCGGCACCCAGACAGTCGTGATTTTTGGCAAGTCCTGGGATCTGCATGCGGAGAAAGTCCTGGGCGTCTCACTCCAGGAGAACCTGAACATGGTGGCGGAGACGGTCGCTTTCCTAAAGTCAGAGGGTCGTGAGGTCATTTTTGACGCTGAACACTTTTTTGACGGCTACAGGCATAACCCTGGCTACGCGATGGAAGTTTTGAGCAGCGCCAAAGCAGTCGGTGCCGACCTGTTGTGCCTGTGTGATACCAATGGCGGTTCTCTGCCAAGTTTCCTGGCGCAAAGCGTTAAGGCCGTCTGCAAGGCTTTCCCCGATACGCGTATTGGCATCCATTGCCACAATGATATCGGCTGCGCAGTGGCGGGTTCCCTGATGGCGGTAGAATCCGGGGCGGTTCAGGTGCAGGGTACCTTCACCGGGATAGGTGAGCGCTGCGGAAATGCCGACCTCAGTATTATCATCCCCGACCTGAAGCTGAAGATGGGCATGACAGACACAGAGGGGGATCTTCAGAAGCTGACCGTTACCGCTGCCCGTATCATGGATATCGCCAATCTGCCCATCCCAAGCGGCAAGCCCTACGTGGGGCACAGCGCCTTTGCCCACAAGGCGGGGATGCATGTCGACGGCGTGCAGAAGATCAGCCGGTCCTTTGAGCACATTGATCCTGCCCTGGTGGGCAATGCCAGGCGCTTCCTCATGAGCGAGGTGTCAGGCCGCACCACGGTGCTGACCAAGCTGACTACCATCGCGCCGCATCTAAACAAAGATTCGCCCGAGACGGCCCTGATCGTCAAACGGCTCAAGGACCTGGAGCAGGAGGGCTTTCAATTTGAAGCAGCAGATGCCAGCTTTGAACTGATGATGCTGCGGACGCTTGATCGCTTTATGCCGCACTTTCAACTGGGCATGTACCGCACGATCGGAGAGTTTCCGTCCCATGACAGCCAAATCAGCGCCTCAGCCATGCTTTCCGTGCAGGTGGATGGCCTGCGCGAAACCACCGCTGCCATGGGCAACGGCCCCGTCCACGCGCTGGATACCGCGCTGCGCAAGGCGCTTTCCGTCTTTTATCCTGAGCTTGCCAAGGTGCGTCTGACGGATTATAAGGTGCGTGTTCTGACTGGTGAAGAGGCAACTGCCTCCAAGGTACGCGTGCTGATAGAGTCATCAGATGGGGAACAGAGCTGGATCACGGTCGGCGTATCCACAGATATCATCGCAGCCTCCTGGCAGGCGCTGTCGGATTCCATTGAATACATACTGCACAAGAAGGAAGGGCTTTTCATATGGGCATGACCATGACACAAAAGATACTCGCCGCGCACTGCGGTGCCGAGACCCTCAAGGGTGGCGACATGATACTGGCCGACCTTGACATGGTGCTGGGTAATGATATCACCGCGCCGATCGCCATCAATGAATACAGGAAGGCCGGCTGCGGGCAGGTGTTTGCCAGAGAAAAGATCGCGCTGGTGATGGATCACTTCACGCCAAACAAAGACATCAAGGCGGCTCAGCTGACACAGCAAGTACGTTCTTTTGCCAAGGAACAAGGCATCCTGCATTACTTTGATGTGGGCCGCGTGGGTATCGAACACGTGCTCTTGCCCGAGCAGGGAATGGTGACAGCGGGAGACCTGGTCCTTGGCGCGGACAGCCACACCTGCACCTATGGCGCGTTGGGCGCGTTCTCTACAGGTGTCGGCTCCACGGATATGGCTGCAGCCATGGCATATGGCAAGGCTTGGTTCCGTGTGCCGGAGGCGATCTCCGTTGTGCTCAGGGGCAATCCCGGCCCCTGGGTGTCGGGCAAGGATGTGGTGCTGCACCTGATCGGGCTGATCGGTGTGGACGGCGCACTCTACCAATCGTTGGAGTTTTCAGGACCTGGCATCGCCAGCCTGACGGTCGATGACCGCCTGTGCATCTGCAATATGGCCATCGAGGCAGGCGCCAAGAATGGTATCTTCCCGGTTGACGAGCAGACACTAACCTTTCTCAAGGACCATAACGCCAAGCCGCTAAAGGTCTACAAGACAGACGCCGACGCTGTGTATGCCCGCGTCATCGAGATCAACCTCGACCAGGTGCCGCTGACCGTGGCCTTTCCCCACCTGCCTGAGAACGCGCGGACATTCAAAGATATCCCGGATGATTTGCACATCGATCAGGTCGTCATCGGTTCCTGCACAAACGGCAGGCTTTCAGATATGCGGGCGGCGGCCTCCGTCCTGAAAGGCCGCAAGGTTTCGCCCGATACGCGCACCATCATCATCCCCGCCACCCAGCAGGTCTATCAACAGGCGATGCATGAAGGTTTGTTTGACATTTTCCTGGACGCAGGATGCGCAGTCTCAACGCCCACCTGCGGGCCTTGTCTGGGCGGCCATATGGGGATCCTGGCCAAGGGGGAGCGCTGTGTCTCAACTACCAACCGTAACTTCGTGGGTCGCATGGGTGATCCGGGCAGCGAGGTCTATCTGGCAAGCGCTTCCGTCGCCGCGGCCAGCGCTGTTATGGGCAGGCTGGCTTCACCCCAAACACTGTAAAGGAGGAAGAAAGATGTTACTGCACGGCAAAGCCCATGTATACAAGGACCATGTGGACACGGATGTCATCATCCCCGCGCGTTATCTGAATACCGCCAATCATCAGGAACTGGCCAAACACTGCATGGAGGATATTGATCCAGGTTTCATCAGCAGCGTACAGCCGGGCGATATCATCGCGGCGGGCGTCAACTTTGGCTGCGGCTCCTCACGCGAGCACGCGCCCATCGCCATCAAGGCGGCCGGCATCTCCTGTGTGGTAGCCAAATCCTTTGCCCGTATCTTCTATCGCAATGCCATCAACATTGGCCTGCCCATCGTCATCAGCGATATCGTCATTGATGCCGGAGATGAAGTCAAGGTGGATCTTGCCAATGGTTTCATAGAGAACCTTACCAAGGGTGTGAAGGCTGAGATCTCACCCTTTCCGCCTTTCCTGCAAAACGTGATCGCCTCAGGCGGCCTGATGCAGGCGATGAACGGTGGTATGCTGTGAACTTTCATATCGCGGTGGTTGCGGGCGATGGTATCGGGCCTGAGATCACGGATGCCGCTATCCAGGTGCTGGATCGCATCGGTGAGAAGTTTGGGCACTGCTTTGATTTTGAGCATGTTCTGGCGGGCGGCTGCGCCATTGATAAGTTCGGAGAGCCTTTGCCCCAGGCGAGCCTGGACGTCTGCCTCAAGGCGGACAGCGTGCTGCTTGGCGCGGTGGGCGGCCCAAAGTGGGATACCCTGCCTGGGCACCTGCGCCCTGAACGCGCGCTGCTTGGCATCCGCAAGGCTCTTGGGCTCTATGCCAACCTGCGCCCAGCCAAGCTCCTGCCTCAACTGAAGGACGCAAGCCCCCTGCGGGCGGACATCGCCGCGCGCGGGTTTGACCTGCTGATCGTGCGTGAATTGACTGGCGGCCTTTACTTTGGCCCAAGCGGCCGTAAGGATTCTCCCGAGGGTCAGCAGGCTTGGGATACGGAGATCTATTCTGTGATGGAGATCAAGCGCATCGGCCGCGTTGCTTTTGAGGCAGCGCGCAAGAGGCGAAAACAGCTGGTTTCCATTGACAAAGCAAATGTCATGGAGTCCTCCAGGCTCTGGCGCGAGACCATGCACAATCTGAGCCAAAGCTATCCCGATGTGGCCTTCAGTGACATGCTGGTGGACAACGCCGCTATGCAGTTGGTGGGCAATCCTGAGCAGTTTGACGTGGTGGTCTGCTCCAACCTCTTTGGTGATATACTTTCTGATGAGGCCAGCAAGCTGACCGGCTCCATCGGTCTGCTGCCCTCAGCATCCCTGGGGGAGAACAAGCGCGGCATGTACGAGCCCATCCACGGCTCCGCTCCTGATATCGCGGGCCAGAACCTGGCCAATCCCATTGCCACGATCCTCTCCTGCGCGATGATGCTGCGTATGTCCTTTGACTTTCCAGATGAGGCGGCCGCCATTGAGGCCGCTGTTGACCAGGCGCTGTCTTCCGGCGTGCGCACAAAAGACATCGCCCATGGCGGGCAGTATATTGCTTGTGATGCGATGACCCAGAAGATACTGGAGAACATTGCATAATAACTGACAAAATGCATCGCTGATAAAGCCGCGCATCGCGCGGCTTTATGCATTTATGTTGAAAAGACGTTTAGCTTATTTCACTTCGACTGTCCAGCCAAAACTGTCTTCGATCTGGCCCCACTGTATGGCCGTTAGGCTGTCATAAAGCTTCTGGCTGAGCGGGCCGGTCTCTCCGGTGCTGATCGTCATCACATGGTCTTGATAGCGCAGCCTTCCAACGGGAGATATGACGGCAGCGGTGCCTGTACCAAAGACCTCTTCCAGCGCATCGCTGCGCTGCGCCTCCAGCAGCTCTTCCACGCTGATCCTGCGCTCCTGCACTGGGATGCCCCAAGACGCGCACATTTTGATGACGCTGTCGCGGGTGACACCTGGCAAGATGCTGCCATTGAGCTCTGGCGTGACGAGGACGCCGTTGATTATAAAGAAGATGTTCATCGCTCCGACTTCTTCGATGTACTTGCGTTCAATGCCATCCAGCCAGAGCACCTGTGAGTATCCCGCGTCATGCGCCTTGACCTGGGCAATCAGGCTGCACGCGTAATTGCCGCCCGTCTTGATGAAACCCATGCCGCCCCTGACAGCGCGCACATATTCATCCTCGATCCAGATACCCACGGGGGACATACCGCTGGCATAATAGGCACCCACAGGTGAGAGAATGATGATAAACAGGTAAGTCTTGGAAGGCGCAACGCCCAGGAAGGCATCGGTGGCGATGATGAATGGACGTATGTACAGCGATGTGCCGGGATCGCTGGGTATCCAGCCTTCCTCCACCTTGACGATGGCTTTGACAGCCTGGAGGAAGTCTTCCTCAGGCAGGCGAGGGATGCATAGACGCTTATTGCTGACATTGGCGCGTTTGGCGTTCATGTCCGGGCGGAAAAGCAAAGCCCTGCCATCCGGTGCGCGGTAGGCCTTCATGCCCTCAAACATCGCCTGTCCGTAATGAAAGACCATGGTGGCAGGGGACAGGGAGAGGTTGGAAAAAGGTTCGATGCGGGGGTCATGCCAGCCCTGCCCTTCGGTATAGGACATTAGAAACATATGGTCGGTGAATATGTGCCCGAATCCCAGCGCTGAACCGGGCGTGGGCTTCTGTTTGGGTGCGGTGGTCCGGTTGATCTGGATATCCAGCATCTTGCTACCCCCTCTTCGAGATACTTCTATTATAGCCCTGCTCACCAACAGCGTCAAACGCACAGACAGCATCTGTGTACATTTTCTGGTTTTTTGTGTGCACTTTCATTCGGCTGTGGTATAATCCCGACAGGACCCATTACATGAAAGGCAGGGTAATGTTATGCTTAAGCTCAAGGATAACCTCTATTACGTCGGCGTGCAGGACGAGAACCTGCGCACTTTTGATATCATCATGTCCACGCCCTACGGCACCAGCTACAACGCCTACGTAATCAAAGGCAGCGAGAAGACGGCGCTGGTGGAAGCCTCCAAACTTGGCTTCTCGCAGGAGTATTTTCAGCGGGTTGAGGAAATCGTTCCCATCAGTAAGGTTGATTATCTGATCATCAACCATACCGAGCCTGATCATGTGGGTTCTATCCCTTTGCTGCTGGAGCGAAACCCCAACATTCAGATCATCGGTACTAACAGCGCCATCACTTTTATCGCCAACATCATCAATCATCCCTTCCAATCCCGTGTAGTCAAGAAAGGCGACACGCTGGACCTTGGCGACAGGCAACTGGTATTTTATCCTATGCCCAATCTGCACTGGCCAGACACCATGTTTACCTTTGATACGAAGGAAAAAGCGCTGTTCACCTGCGATTCCTTTGGCTCGCACTACGCGTATAAGGATGTGCTCCTCAGCCGCATGGCGGACAGAACAGCCTACCACCAATCGCAGTTCAACTACTTCCAGGATATCATGGCTCCCTTTGTGAAACCCTTTGTCATCAACGGCCTCAAACTGGCACGCGAGCTTGCGCCGGAGATCATCTGCACCGGCCACGGCCCCGTGTTGGATACAGATATCGCCTTTACTTTTGATCGCTATGAGCTTTGGTGCAAGCAAGAAGAGAAAACGCATAAGTCCGTTGCCATCCTCTATGTGAGCGCTTACGATTACACCAGGACGCTGGCTGAGACCATCGCCGCCACCATCCGCCAGGAGGGCATCGAGGTCAAGCTGATGGAAGCGACCAAGACCGATAAGGCGGACATTATGTCGGCGCTTTCTTCCGCGGACGGCCTGCTGTTTGGCTCACCCACCTTCCTGGGTGACATTCTCAAGCCCATCAGCGAAACGCTTAGCCAGCTTTATCCCTTTATGGTTTTGGGTAAGCTTGGCTCAGCCTTCGGCAGCTACGGATGGTCGGGCGAGGCGGTGCCTTTCATCGTGGAGCGACTGAAGCAACTCAAGATGAAGACTCTTGACGGCATCAAGTTCCGCCTGCGCCCCAGCGAAGAAGAGTTGGAGCAAACGCGGGAGTTCGCCCGCCAGTTCGTTAAGGAGCTCAAATAAGCAGCCAAAGGAGAAGAGGCCATGGCAAAGTTCGCTCGCTATCCCTGCCATAACTTCAGTGTGCAAGCGCAGCCTGGGCATGATGATGCCTTGTGGGAAAAGGTGCCCGCGCAACCCCTTTGTGATGTCATGACAGGAGAGTCACCTTTCCTGGCGACAAGCTTCCAGATTTTCCGCGATGACAAGCAGCGATTGCTTTTCATCCGCTTCCAGGGTGAGGATGATGAGATTCATTCTTCCTTCAAGCTGCTGGATGAGCCCTTGTACCGTGAGGATGTTTTCGAGCTCTTTCTGGCTGAGGAAGACGATCTCCAACGTTATAAGGAACTGGAGGTCAGCCCCTGGGATGTACACTTTGATGGTCAGATCAGTTATCTTGCGGACGGTTCGAGGCGGCTTAATTGCAGTTGGGACATTCTGGGCTGGAAGACAGATACCAAGTATGAGAAGCATAAGAATCGCCTGACATCGTTGTGGACACTGCCCTATACCGCCTTTGCCTTCCAGCCATCCCCCGGCAAGCCCTGGCGCTTTAACGCCTTCCGCATTGACCGCAGCGTAAGGGGCGTATCGCTGCAAGCCTGGCAAGAGACGGGACAGGCCAATTTCCACGTACCTGAGCGCTTTGGATATCTTGACTTTGAGGCCTGAACAAACGCCGGAGGATATCCCATCGGGCATGCGTGTCCTGGTGGAAGAGCTCAAGATGCTTACCGGGCTTAGCTTGGCTTGCGGCAATGCCAATCAGAGCGCCAACTTCCATATCGGCCTGGCAAGAGAGGTTCTGCGATCCGATAATGGCTTTGTGCCTTCGCCGTTTCCCATTAACCAGCGCAGCCTTTTTGACCTGGCCTCGCTGACAAAACTCTTTTGCGCCATTGCGGTGCTGCAGCTGGTGGAAGCGGGCAAACTCTCCTTTACTGACAACGTAGGGGAAATGGACTCGCGTTTCACGAACCTCCGGCAGGCCACTCTTTATGAGGTCCTTACGTATCAGGCGGTGCTGCGTTCACCTGAGCGCATCGACGAGCAGCCGGATGCCTTAAGCGCAAAGGCGCAGGTTTTCCAGATCTATCTCGACAGGGGACCTGAGCCGGCCAGGCTGTACTCCGACATGAACGCGCTGGTGCTCAAGTATCTGGTGGAGACAGCAAGCGGCCTTGCTTTCAGCGACTACCTGCAGCGGCATATCCTGACGCCCTGCGGCATGGTGGAAACCTATGCGCAGGTACCACAGGAACGACTGCAGGACTGCCTCAATTACAACTATGAGCATCATATGATGGCGGGCAGGGCGGTGCTGCTTGACAAGGTCATGCCCGGACTTCCCCATGACCCCAAGGCGCGTCTGCTTTCGGAGAATGGCAGAGACCTCGCAGGCCATGCCGGGCTCTTCAGCAGTTTGCAGGATATGGTGCGGCTAGCGCAGGGGATGCTGCAAGGTGTCATACTATCGCCGGGGATGCTGCATGAGATGGGTCGCAATCGCACCGGGCGCTATGGCAAGGACATCCGTTATCGGCAGTATCTGGGCTATCTCTGCTTCTCCAAGAGTGCGGATCAGAGCCTCAGTGAGGTACCCGCTTTCATGGGCGAAAGGGCCATTGGCCTCAGCGGATACACAGGCAATCATTTCGCGCTGGATCCTGAATTGGGGGTCTTTGATATCTTTCTGGGCAATCGCTGCCATAACCGAGTTGCCTTGATAGAGCCGGCCCAGGATGCAGCGCGCTATCATCTCAGCCCGGAAGGCGCCGGCCAGATCCCTTGGCCGGACGGCAGGCTGGTGCAGTCCAGCTGGCGCTACGTGCATCAAAAAGACAGGCTCCTGCACACACCCTGCTATCATTACCTCAAACAAGAGGGTTGGCTTGCGCAGGCGCAGGCGACACCATAAGGAGGAGAAACTATGCAAACCGTACCCTTTGGGAAACTGGGCTTCGACGTATCCAGGCTGGGCTTTGGCATGATGCGCCTGCCCACAGTGGAGAACGAAGCGGGCAAACAGGTGATCGACCGCGCCGAAGCGATACGCATGGTGCGTCACGGCATAGATCAGGGTATCAACTATGTCGACACCGCCTATGGTTATCACGATGGTGAGAGCGAGATCGTCACCGGTCTTGTCCTGAAGGATGGATACCGTCGGAAGGTGAAGCTGACGACCAAGCTGCCCCAATGGCTCGTTCATGAGTACGCGGACATGGACAGACTCCTTGATGAGCAGCTTAAAAAGCTGGACCAGCCCTACTTGGACTTCTACTTGCTGCACGCGCTGGGCCGCGATTCCTTTCATAAGCTGCAGGCGCTTGACTACAAGCGTTTTGTCAAGCAGGCGCTCAAGGACGGGCGCATCAAGCACATTGGTTTCTCCTTTCATGATGACGCGGACGCCTTCCTGGAGATCATTGACGATTACGATTGGGATCTGGCGCAGATACAGTTCAACTACCTTGACGATGAAAATCAGGCGACCGAGAAGGGCCTGCGCTATGCAGGGGAAAAGGGCATCAACATTGTTGTCATGGAACCTTTGCGCGGCGGCGCGATCGCAAGCCCGCCCAAGGAGATCACCGACATGATGGCGGCTAATGGGCGAGGCTATTCACCAGTGGAGTGGGCCTTCCGCTATGCGGGCAATTTCCCCGAAGTGGTTACTATCCTAAGCGGTATGAGCAGCTATGCGCAGCTGGAGGATAACCTTGATATCTTCAAGCGCATCAAGGTTGGTTCTTTAAGCGAGAAAGATCTGGCCTTTGTGAAGGAGATCAAGGGTAAGTACCTGTCACGCATCGGCATCGGCTGCACGCGATGCAACTACTGCCAGCCCTGCCCCCAGGGCGTGCAGATCCCGCGTATTTTTGCTGCCTACAATGAATCCTACATGTTTGACAGACCGGAGAACCTTGTCCGGGAGTACCGCCAGATCGTGAAAGACAATGCTGACGCTTCCCTATGCGTCAGCTGCGGCCAGTGTGAGGAGGCCTGCCCGCAGCAGCTCAGGATCATTGACCTGCTGCAGATGGTGGATCGGGAGGCTTAAGTGAACCCACAAATCTACGGTATCCTCATCGCCTTCGCGCTGGCTTTGGGCCTCTGGATAGGCACGCGCGAAGAGAAGCGCCTGGGTTTGCCAAAGGAGACGGGGCTGGATATTGTGCTGTATGCACTGCCGCCTGCCCTGATCGTGTCACGGCTCTACTACGTTGCCTTCACCTGGGATAGTTTCAAGGATGATCCAATATCCATGCTCTATTTCTGGCAGGGTGGCCTGGCCATCTATGGCGCCGTCATCGGCGGGGCGCTGGGGGTGTGGTGGCTGTCCCGGCGCAAGAAGATACGCTTTGCCAAACTGGCTGATATGGTCGCGGCCCCCCTGCTGCTGGGACAGGCGATAGGCCGCTGGGGCAACTACTTCAATGGCGAGGCGTACGGCTATGCGGTGACAAATCCAGCGTTTCAGTTCTTCCCTTTTGCAGTGCGGATTTCGGGCTCCTGGCATCTTGCCACCTTCTTTTATGAATCCCTGTGGAATCTGCTGGGCTTTGTGTTTCTGTACCTGAACAGGAGCAGATTTCAGCGTCAGGGCAGGCGCGGTCATGTGCTTTTATGGTACTTTCTGTGGTATGGGCTGGGCCGCATGTGCATCGAAGGTCTGCGGACGGATAGCCTGATGGCAGGGCCCATTCGCGTGTCGCAACTGCTCAGTTTGCTGCTGTGCGTCTTTGCGGTCATCAAGATAATTCTGGATTTCAAGATGGAGTCGGCCTACCTGGTGTTTCCCCTGTTTGCCTTGTTGCTGCCCTTCCTTTTGCCTGGCTGGATCGGTATCGGGTTAAGCTGCCTGGTCTTGATCTCAGCGGGTGCTGTGCTCTACATGCGCTATCCAGCACAGGGCAGTATCCTGCCATGAGGCAGACTATCTACCGCGCCGCGCTGCGCCTGCTGCCAAAAAACAAGTCGGTTTTGCGCAAGACGGGATCCGGACTCGAAGACTGGCGGGAAACCAAACTTTTAACGCTCTTGCAGCGCCACAAGGCGCAGGGCGCGGAGCTTCGCCTGTTCGAATTTGAAGGCCAGGATATTGATTATCTCTTTGGAAACGTGGCGCGTGGCAGGGTTTTGCAGCCTGACACCGCCTTCCGTTTAGCCTCCGTCTCAAAGCTGGTCACAGCGGCCTGCGTGCTCAAGCTGGTGGAACTAGGCAAGCTGTCACTGGACACTGATGTCAATGAATGCTTGCCTTATCGCCTGCGCCATCCGGCAGCGCCAGAGATGCCTATCAGCCTGCGGATGCTGATGAGTCACACGGCAGGGTTGCGCGATGGCGAAGCCTATCATGAGGGCCTGAGGCAGGAATCGCCGGCGGACCAAATCCTCGCAGGGGACAGTTATCTGGACAGCCTGCCCGGCGAAAGCTGGAGCTATTCCAACTTAGGCGCGGGGCTGGTGGCCTGCGTGATGGAGGCAGCGCTGGCACAGTCTTTTGAGAGCATCATGCAGCAGTATCTGTTTGAACCTCTCGGTATGGAGGCCAGCTTTTATCCCCAGCGCATCAGGGGTGAACTGGCCGATGCGTGCCGTGTGATGCCGCCACAGAGGCATGCAAACTTTGATGCCGCAGCCAGAAAGCAACGTCCCCTGGGTAATGCCGATACGCCTGATCCCCTGCAGCACTATCATCTGGCGCAGGGTAATTGCTGCATGAGCGCCAAAAATCTGCAGCGCCTCCTTCTGGCTCTGATGCGTCCCGGTTTTCTTGGTCAGGATAGTCTGGACACCATACATGAAGCGCAGGCCGGCTTTGGCGCGCGCTCAACTCACCTGCGGCAAGGCTTGGGTGTATTTTTGCTGGATGACCCTACTATCAGCCCTTTAACCCTCTACGGGCATCAAGGGAATGCCTATGGCGCTGTCCATGCCGCATTTTATGAACCTGTCAGCGCTCGGGGCATGATTTTCCTCAGCACTGGCGTGAGTGAAGCGCGGCGTGAATTCCTGTGTGATGTGGTGGAGGATATGCTGAAGCTTTGCTTTGAAAGGGAGGACGCATGGTTGAGGACATAGTGAAGGAGATCAGAAAGCAGCGGGACAGTTATCTGGTGTTGCTGGTTTCCGGCTTCAGCTTTCGCGTTGCGGCTGCTTTGTTGCGCGAGCATCCCCTGAAAATGGGGCAGACACTTGACTTGGAGCGTTATCAGGAGACACTGCAGCGTGACACCTATCCCTTTGCCATGGAAAAAGCCGTGAAGCTGCTCAGCCAGCGTGATTACAGCCAGCATTCGCTGCAGGAAAAGCTGCTGCAGTCGGGCTATGATGAAACAAGTGTCGGCAAGGTCACTGATTTCCTGGTCCAGAGGCATTATCTGGATGATAAACGCTATGCGGAAGCTTTTCTCAAGCGCAAACAAAGCAAAAGCGGTTCCGGCAAGATAGCGATGGAACTGCGTGGCAAGGGCGTGGATCAGGAGACTGCCGCGGAAACGCTTGAACTTCTCTCTCGTGAAGATGAGCTGGAGGCGGCCAGAATACAGGCTGTAAAATATCTGGCTTCCAAGGCCCTGGAGCCCAGGGAGGCCTACCGGCGCACGATCGCCTTTTTGGCCAGGCGCGGTTACCGCTATGAGCTGGCAAAAGAGGCTTACGCATTGGCCACGGGGGTGACGGAAGACTGGGAGTAGGCAGCAGCAATTGAGGTTGTCAAGAGACATACATCCTTTGCGCCCGCCTCCGCAAGCGCCTTGGCACAGGCCCGCGCCGTGTGGCCGGTCGTGCGCACATCATCCACCAGCAGGATAGACAGATCCTTTACAGGCAGGACAACTCTGAAGGAACCCTTCACGTTGGCTTGCCTTTTCTCGTGCGGCAATGAGGATTGGCGCTTTGTGTTGCGCAATCTCTCAAGCGCATCGATGGTTTTCAGACCACTTGTCTGACCCATACGCTCACAAAGAAGAGCGGACTGGTTGAATCCTCGCTGCCGCAGGCGGCTCCTATGCAGGGGAACCGGCACCATGCAGTCAAAGTGCCTGCCGTCTAGGCAATCCAGCATGCCCTCAGTCAGCGGTATGCTTGCCAGATAGATGCCATTGAACTTAAGCTGCACCACCAGGCGCTGAACCGCGCCATGATAGTGAAAGGGGGAATAGGCCGCAGCCAAATAGGCCATGCCGCCTTGTGCGCAGTAGCGGCAGGGATCACCACCATGCAAAGGCGAGAGACAGTGCGGACAAACACCATCCCTGACGCGCAGGGACAGGAGATCAGCCGCGCAATGGTCGCAAAGAGCTGCTCCTTCATCGATCATGCGCGGCTCATCACAGGCCAGACAGCGTACCTGAGGGAAAAGCAGGCGCAGAAAGTTTTCCTTAAAGCGCATGTTCGGATCCGGGCATCTGCATCAGCCGCTCTGAGAGCATCGTATAGCGCTTGTTGTAGTGGTTGTTGCGCACCATTGCCGCGATGGCCTCCTCATAGCCCACCAGGACCACCAGGCTGCGGGCGCGGGTCACGGCAGTATAAAACAAGTTGCGGTTGAGCAGCAGGTGGTTGCCACCCACGACAGGCATCACGACAGCCTCAAACTCGCTGCCCTGGCTTTTATGTACGGACAGACAATAAGCCAATTCCAGTTCATCCAGCTGTGCGTACTCATAGTCAACGGTCTTTTCATCATCATAATGCACCGACAGCATACGTCCCTCCGGATCAAGCTCACGGATAAAGCCCACATCTCCATTGAATACGCCTTCACCTTCCAGGCCGCTATCCAGGCGCCAAGGCAGGGAGTAGTTGTTGCGCACATGGATGACTTTGTCACCCATGCGAAAAACACTGTCCCCAAAGACGATCTCGGGCTTGCTGGTGTTCGGTGGATTGAGCGATGACTGCAGCAACTGGTTCAATTGATGCACGCCGCAGCCGCCCTTCTTGGTGGGGGAAAGCACCTGTATTCCTTTGCCGGTGTCCTTTTGTTTCATATACTTTGGCAGTCGATTTTGACATAAGTCCACAATACTGATGGCAACTTCGTCCGCGGAACGCTTACGTTCAAAGAAGAAATCGCCGTCCTGCCGGTTAAGCACAGGCAATTCGCCCGCGTTGATCAGATGGGCATTGTGGACGATCATACTTTGGTCGGCCTGGCGGAAAATCTCATTGAGGCGCACCTGGGCGATACGATGTGATGACAAGATGTCCCCCAGGACATTGCCGGGCCCGACTGAGGGCAGCTGATCCTTGTCACCCACCAAAATGAGGCGGGTGCCCGGTTTGATCGCCCGCAGAAGACTGCGCATCAGAAAGATGTCCACCATGGACATCTCATCGATGATCAGGCAGCTGCAATCCAGGGGATCTTCCTCATTGTGCAGAAACTGACCCTCCTCGCCGCTGAACTCCAGCAGACGGTGGATCGTGCGTGCTTCACGTCCTGTCGCCTCGCTCATGCGCTTGGCGGCGCGCCCAGTAGGTGCCGCAAGTTCCGCTTCCTCCTGATCGCCCAAGACATGCAAGAGGCAATTGATGAGGGTGGTCTTGCCAGTGCCAGGGCCGCCTGTTATGATCAGCACGCCTGACTGCGTTGACTGTACCACGGCATCGCGCTGTGTCTGGCTGAAATTGATGTCATTGTCTTTTTCAAAGTTTGTGATCTGCTGACGCACATGCTGAATGATCATCTGCTGGGAAAAGCTGCTCAGTTGTATCAACCGCTTGGCGATTTCCTTCTCGCAGGAGAAGGCATCAGGCAAGAACACCCCCTGCTCCTCGCCTACCTCTTCGATCATCAGTTCCCGCTTGAGCAGCAATTGGTGCAGGCAGGTGTCAAGCAGTTCCTCCGGGGCGCGCAACAGCGCAGCGGTCTTGTCGATAAGCGAAGTTCTAGGCAGCCAGGTATGGCCCTGTGACAGGGAGGATTCGCGCAAGACGTACTTGATGCCGCTGCGCAGGCGGTACTGTCCGTCCTGCGGAAAGCCAAGCGAGAGCGCGATCCTGTCTGCAGTCAAAAAGCCAACGCCCTCAATATCGTCAATGAGTTGATAGGGGTTGTTGCGAATGATCGTTTCTGCCTGTTCCTGGTATAACTTGCTGATCTTGACTGAGAGCGCGGGGGAGAGGCCATAACTCTGTAAAAAAACCATCGTTCGTCGTAATGCGTGCTGCTCGGTATAACTGCGGCTGATCTGTGCGCTGCGGGTTTTGCCGATGCCACTGATTTCCATCAGCCGCTCGGGATGGCTGCTGAGAACCTCCAGGGTTTCCAACCCAAATGCCTGCACGATCAGGCGCGCTGTGCTAGGGCCCACCCCCTTAATGAGACCGGAGCCCAAATAGCGCTCGATGCCGCGCAGAGTTGTAGGTGTCTCGATACTGCAGGCTATTGCCTTGAATTGCCTGCCATAATGGGGATGTTCCGTCCAAGAGCCACTGAAAATGCAGCTTTCACCGGCGCTCAGCTCCGGTAGGCTGCCAACCACAGTAGTAGTATCCCCTTTGGCTCGCACTTCGATCACCGACCAAGCGTTGTCATCGTTGCGAAAGAGGGTGCCCACCACAGTGGCGCGCAACTCTTCAGACATAGCGCTTGCCCAGTATGTCAGACCTCATCCCATATCCTTTTAGCGTTTTGCAGGCTGACCGCGGTGGCATACTGAGGATCTTCAAGGCCTTCAAATTCGATGACAATGGGGCCGGTATAACCAACCGTTTTCAATGATTTCAGTATCGCGTGGATATCCAGATCGCCTTGGGCTAATATCGCGCCGCGCAGGTACTTGCCCCCGCGGGAGCGAAACCAGCTGCCCGCGCAGTCAAACTGCGTGCAGTCACCCGGATCACGGTGGCGGACATAGAAATCCTTCAGATGAACCATCTCACAGCGGTAGGCCAACTGAGCGGCCGCAACCACCGGATCCTCATCCACACAGATGATATTGCCTGTGTCCAGCAGCAGACCGTAGTTCTCGCTGCCCACACCATTGAGGACACGTTCCACACGGTCGCAGCCGTTGACGAAGAAGCCATGGTTTTCGATCAGCGTCTTGACGCCGCGCGTTTTGGCATACTGGCTGATGCGCTGAGCGGCATCGATCATCTGGGGCAGCAGGCTGTCAAAGTCCCGCAGCGTGTTTTGGTTAAGGGGACGCCGGAACGCTGAGATGTCATGGCGCATGCGAGGTAAGCCAAGCTCAGACGCGATGTCCACTTCATGGCAGACGCGCTGTATCTCGATCTCCTTTTCCTCGCCCTGCTTGAGCAGGTCGGCCAGGACAGAGTAATTGACCAGTTCCACCCCGGCATCCGCAGCGCGTTGTTTTACCAGTTTTATCTGCTCAAGATCAATCTTGCCGGTGATGGGGTCATCAAAGCGAAAGGAGAAGGGGACAAGTTCCATGCACTGCGCGCCTTGCACGGCCGCCCAGTCGATTGCTTCAAGCAGGGTCAGTTTCCCTTGCGCGATGTCCCTGTCCAGTGAGTAGGAGCTGATGCCGAGTTTCATATCTGGGTCCTCCTGATTAGGTTATTCGTTCGAGTCTTCTGCCATGCGCCGTGATGGCTTGCGTCCTGAGAAGTTCTGCAGGTTGCGCCCATAGCCATCCACGACCTGAGTCATGATCTGCGACCAGGGTATGGGGATGCTGGCCTGCGCGGCCAGGCCAATGCGCCGGGTGCCTTCCGGATCGTCAAGAGCCCCCTTTAGGACCTTGCAGAGATCCTCCGCACTGTCCCTGCAAAGGAAGCCGTTTTGTTTATCCTGGATGATTTCGGCAGCGTCACTGCCTGCCACCAGCACTGAGGGGGTGCCCAGCACCGCGGCTTCCCTGACGACCATGGGAGCGTTATCATACAGCGAGGGAAATACGAAGAGGCACGCGCGCGCGTAGAGCGCATCCAGGACAACCGCGTCCGCGATATGCCCGGTGATGATAGCGCAGCTTTCAAGGCCAAATGCCCGGATCTTCTGTTGTACCTCATCCATGTCAGGGCCCATGCCTGCCAACATCAGACGGAAGGCCTGGCCCTGCCTGTTGAGCAAGGCAGCTGCCTCCAGCACACGCAAGAGGTTCTTCTTCCAGTTTATCTGTCCCGCGAACAACAGCAGGGGTAAGTCGCCAAGGCGGTAGTCCTCCTCAAGCTTCTTGATGGCAGCAGGGTTTGGCTGGCGGAGGCTGACACCGTTGGGCATGACGTGCAGTGTGCCGGTATAGCCGTAATCGCGCAGCACCTGTGCTGTTGCTTCGCTGACTGCCCAGACGTCATCACATTTCTCATAGAAGGCTACGATGTTGGCTACAACCAACCGGGCCAAGGCCTCTGACTTGGTGGCCTTGTAGAAGTCATCATAGTACTTGGAGTGAAAGGAGCCGATCAAAGGGATGTTGCGTCGATTAGCCAGACGCAGCGCCTCGCGTCCCGCGCCAAAGGGCGCATGCGCGTGCACGATATCCAAAGGTACCATGGCAACGCGCTTGCGGTAATGTACATCGTTGACCGGAGTACCCGTTCTGTACTGCGGCGAAGTAGGGACGCGGTAGCTGATGTAATCGATAAGCTCAAAAGGATAGTTGCCGCGGTGGCCGGTATTGTCCATGGCGGCTACCACGCTAACCTGATGCCCAAGCCTGGACAGTTCGATGGCATAGGCATGCACCACCCGGCCAACACCATCAACGATGGGCAGGAAAGTGTCGCTGAACTGACCAATGCGCAGCGGTGCGGCATTAAACGTTTCCATTGACTACTCCGCCTCCCAGAAGAGCTTGAAGGTTTTGATCTCGAAGGGTTTGAGCTCGAAAGTCAGATGATGGGCTTCATGCGCGACCGGGGCGTCTTCTTCCTCCATGAGGCTGCATTCGCCGGCCTGTGCCAGGGGCAGGGCAAAGTCAAGCACTGCGTGAGTACGGCGCCCGTAGGCTTCGTACACCCTGATGATGGTGGCATCGCCGTCCTCAGCCTGCTTGACCACCTCAATGACCGCGCCGGGTTGGTTTGAGCGCACGAAGGAGAAGGTGGCAGGCAGGCTGCCGCCCTTATTATCCTTGACAAAAGCCTGCGCCGGATTATTGAGCTGGTAGGCTTGCGCCAACACGCCTGCTTCCTGCCAACTGCCTTGATGGGGCAGCAAGGCGTAGGTGAAGACATGGCGTTCCTGATCGGCAACTGGGTTTGGATAGGTGGAGGATTTAAGCAGTGACAGGCCTATCACGCCATCGTGGACTGAGGCGCCGTACTTGCAGTCGTTGAGCAAACTGACGCCATATCCATCCTCAGCCAGATCCAGCCACTTGTGATGGCAGACCTCAAAACGGGCAAAATCCCAGCTGGTATTGAAGTGCGTCGGGCGTTTGACATGTCCGTACTGTATTTCGTAAGTGGCATCAACTGCCAATACATCCACAGGGAAGAGCGCCCTGACAAACAGGTGTGTCTGATGCCAGTCCCAGTCATTCTCAAAGTCGATGCGTGGATTATCGGCGTAGAGGATGACGCGCTGATTGACGTTTGAGTCCAAGTAATGGCGTTTGATCTCGATGACACAGCGCACAGCGCCATTCTCCAGCACACGCCAGCTTTGTACATCGTCTATGGGCCAAGCATGCTGGGTGTAGTAGTTATTGAGATCCCAGGCGTCATAGTTGTGTGGCCTGTCTTCATAGCTCATCAACTGGTTGCCAAGCCCACCTGCTTTGAGCACCTGGCGGTCTGCCTGTATATCATAGAGTGACGTGATCTGCATCTTTTCGTCAAAGGTGAGCTGATAGTAGGCGGTCCCAAAGCGCCTGCCTTCAATGACAGCGGTGACGGCCGGGTCTGCCCCTGTGGTCAGGCGCAGGCGCTTATACCCCTTGGGCGGTATTGCTCCCAAGGTGAACAATCCGCGTTCATCCGCGCAGGCTTGCGTAGGCAGAGCGGTGTCACCATCAAAGACCAGGGCAGTCTGCCGGCAGTCGGGTAGAGGGAAGCAGATCGGCGCGTCATGCGGAAAGCTGCCGGGGTTATAGACCACCAGGTCGCCCGCAGCACCTTCAACCTGCGCCGTCAACAGCCGCAGGGCATCACTTTGCATCTCTTGGCTTTCCTGCTCAAGACCTTCGTATTCGATTCTTGAGTCCTCGTAGACTGCCTGGATGGAGGAGCCAGGCAGGATATCGTGGAACTGGTTGCGTAATATGACTTCCCAGCCCTGGTTGATACGCTGTTTGGGATAGGGATGGTTGAGCAGTTCATCAGCCAGGCTGCTGTAGAGCTCGGTATTGAGCCAGGCGAACTCGCTTTTACGGTTGAAACGCTTATTGCGGGCCATCGTGGTATAGGTGCCGCGGTGGTACTCCAGGTACATCTCGCCCACCCAGGTGGGAAGCAGGGGATTGTTTCTGACCTGCGCATCAAGTTCGTGAAAGAAGGTACGCGTGTCGCACATCAGCGTTTGCGGGCAGCCAGGGATCCCGGTCCTGAGACGCTTGTGCTGCTCCAGCATCGCGCGCGTGGGGCCGCCTCCGCCATCGCCGTAGCCGAAGCTCATCAAGGCGATGGAGGATATGTCCTTCTGCTGGTAGCGCTGCCAGGCACCCATCACCTGATTGGCGCCAAGCTGGGCGTTGTAGGTGGTAAAGTGATCATTGCTGTATTGAGTGCGGGTTGGGTGGGTGTTGTAGTCGCAGCTGGGGGAGAAGTGGGTCAACAGTTTCGTGCCGTCAATCCCCTGCCAGAGGAAGGTATCATAGGGCAGCTTGTTGAGTTCATTCCAGCTGATCTTGGTGGTCATGAAGTAGTTGATGCCTGATTTCTTGAGGATCTGCGGCAGGGCTGCGGAGTAACCAAAGACATCAGGCAGCCACAGGATCTCATTGTCGCGCCCAAACTCCTGGCGGAAATAGCGCTTGCCATACAGTATCTGCCGCGTCAGTGCCTCGCCGCTTGAAAGGTTGCAGTCTGCCTCCACAAACATGGCGCCTTCGGGTTCCCAGCGCCCTGCGGCGACTGCCTCCTTGATGCGCGCGTATACTTCGGGGGCGTTCTTTTGTACATACTTGTACAGCTGGGGCTGACTGGACATGAAGGTATAATCCGGGTACTCCTCCAGGTGCTTGAGCACAGTGGAGAAGGAGCGCAACGCCTTGTCCTGGGTGACCTTGAGCGTCCATAGCCAAGCCACGTCAATGTGTGTATGGCCCACACAGTAGATCTTGGGAGCCTTATCGTGGCATAGCTTGCCGTAGAAGTTCTCGCGCAGCCAGGCGCGCGCGGCAAGGACTGAGTTGTGATAAGCGAGGCTGCCCATCTGCCGTAAATCAAGCAGGTTGACTGCCTGGGTAAGGGACTGGATGATGAGCGCATAATTGTCCTCATTGCGGTCAAGCAGTCCGGCCACATCAAGCGGTGCTTTGAGGTCAAAGTACAGGCCTTGGCTTTCAATATCCAGCGCCGTCAGTTCACCTTTCAGGTTCAGGTCGCCTTCCCCAACGCCTGAATAGGCGCTTAGCATGATTTCATAGGTCTCTCCAGCCTGCGCAGCGCCTGACAGCAGGACATCCCGATGGTTTACGTCCAGGCCCTGTCGCATTTGGCCGTTGACATAAACGCTGAACTGCGGGTTGAGCGCATCCCAGCCCAGGCGCCCCGTTTGCAGACAGAAATTGACAGGCAGTCCTTTAAAGTTGTCCGGCACGGTCGGTGAGCACCTAAACCATGCGTAGCTGTCATCCTGCTGCCACGGAGATCTTAAGGGGTCATAGGGCAGCCATTGTCCTTCTTCAGGGGGCGCCAGCAAGCGCTTCTTCACTGGATGGTCCAGCACTTCATAGGCGCTGACCTCCGCCTTGTGCATAACTGTCTGAGCATCCAGAACCTTGAGTATCTCACCGATTCTTTCTTCAAAGAAGATCACAGCTGCCTCCAATATTTCAGGCGAATCACGCCCCGGAATGCTTTGTGCCTTCTCATTATATAAGAAAGCCGGCTTAAGAGCAAGATAGGCCGAAAAGCGGTTGACTTTGAGGCACTGTCGGGGTAAGATTGCCTTGAGAGATTACGGGAGGCACATATGGAAGAGAAGAAGAAGACGCTGGTCGTGGGAGTCATCGGCGCGGACGTCCATGCGGTGGGCAATCAGATACTTAGCTACGCTTTCAGGGAGGCGGGATTCAATGTAATCAACCTGGGGGTCATGGTTTCCCAGGAGGAATACATTGAGGCGGCCATTGAGTCGGACGCTGACTGTATCGTGGTTTCCTCGCTATACGGGCATGGAGAGCTTGATTGCCAGGGCTTTCGAGACAAGTGCGATGAAGCGGGGCTGATAGGCATACCGTTGTATGTTGGCGGCAATATTGTGGTGGGCAAGCAGAACTTTGAGGAAGTCAAGAAGCGTTTTGAAGCCATGGGTTTCAACCGCGTATTTGGGCCGGGGACAACGCCCGAAGAGGGGATCGAGGCTCTGCGTGAAGATCTGCTGGGGGAAACCTGATGCACCCGGTTCTGCTGATAGACTTTGGATCCACCTTCACTAAGGTATGCGCCGTTGATGCGGAGGAGCGCAGGGTGCTTGGGAACGCCCAAGCCTTCACAACGGCAGCGACTGACATCGCTATTGGGTTGGAAATGGCCATGGCACATCTGCAGCAGGCAACAGGCCTGCTTGATTATTCGGCGCGTCTGGCCTGCTCCAGCGCCGCGGGCGGCCTGCGCATGGTGGCCTGCGGTTTGGTTCCGGCGCTTACTTCCAAGGCGGCGCGTTTTGCAGCCTTTGGCGCGGGTGCCAAGATCATCAAGACCTTTGCCTATGAATTGACCAGGGACGATGCTGAGGAAATCAGGCGGATTACACCGGATATTCTGCTGTTGGTTGGCGGAACTGACGGCGGCAACAGCGAAGTAGTGACGAAGAACGCGCGGGTGATCGCAGGCATTGAACTTGATTTCCCTGTAGTCTACGCAGGGAACCGCGCGGTGAAAGAAGATTGCGTCAGGATCCTGTCTGATTCCCCTCACCCTGTTCACACGGCGCCTAACGTGATGCCCGTTTTTGGCAGTATTGATGTTCAGCCGGTGCAGCTTGTTCTGCGTGAGATCTTCCTCAAGAACATCATTCGCTGCAAGGGACTGAGCAAAACTGAGGCCCTTCTGGATGGCATCCTGATGCCAACGCCGGCTGCGGTGCTGACAGCCCTTAGTTTGTTAAGCAACGGTACACAAAGCAGGAAGGGCATCGGAGAGCTGGTTGCGGTCGACTTGGGCGGGGCAACGACAGACATCTATTCAATTGCTTCGGGTCTGCCAACGCAATCAGGCACCTTTTTGCATGGTCTGGCAGAGCCATATGTTAAGCGCACTGTGGAAGGCGATATTGGTATGCGCTTCAGCGCTCACGGTGTGGTGGAAGCCGCAGGCATGGAGGAATTACTGCGCTTAAGCGGACTTTCGGAGGATAAGGCAAAGGCACTGCTAGCCAAAATTGCGGAGGATCCTTCTGCTCTGCCGCAGGATGAGGATGAGCGAGCGCTTGACTTTGCCTTGGCCGTGCTTGCTATCCGCTTAGGAATAATGCGCCATGCGGGCACCCTGCAGGAGATCTACACACCATTGGGGCCCATGTATCAGCAAGTTGGCAAGGATCTCAGTCAAATCGATCGGATCATCCTGACAGGGGGAGCCCTGATATACTGCGACAAATATGCCACTATCGCGCGGGAAGCCGTCCAGGTGGCTGATCCGTCGGTTCTTATTCCCAGCAGATTCAAACTCATCCGCGATCAAGGCTATATACTGTCTGCCATGGGACTATTGGCTGGCTACAATCAAGACGCGGCCTTTGAAATATTGAATCAAAACTTTGGAAAGGAAGAAGCGTATGCTGCTTGCCAATAAGAAATGGACCCAAGAGGATTTCCTGGCTCAGCGGGAAGAGGTGCTGCAAGGTTGGCCCACGGGTAAAGAAGTAGATCTGGAGGAAGGTATCGCATTTCAACTGCAGATCCCCAAAGGAAAACGTTTTGTCACGAAGCTTGATATCGCCATGGCGGAAGGGCGCACCTTGATACAACCCCGCGCCGGCGTGCCGCTGATCAATGAACACATAGCGCTCTTGCAGCATCTTGAGACGGTAGGAGAGGCTGATTTGCTGCCAACCACCATTGACAGCTATACCCGTCTCAACCGCTACAAGGATGCTGACCATGGCATCAAGGAGTCGATGGCGACTGGCAAGGCCATGCTCAACGGCTTCCCGGCGGTCAATTATGGCGTGAAAGGCTGCCGTCTGGTGACCAGCGCGGTGGCATCGCCCGTGCAAGTGCGCCACGGAACACCTGACGCCCGGCTTCTGTGCGAGATCAGCCTGGCCGGCGGTTTCACCAGTTTCGAGGGGGGCGGCATCAGCTACAACATCCCCTACTGCAAGAATGTGCTGATGGAACAGACCCTTCTCAACTGGCAGTATGTTGACAGATTGATTGGTTACTACGAAGAACGCGGGGTTTCCATCAACCGCGAGCCCTTTGGTCCCCTGACCGGCACCCTTGTCCCCCCCTGCATATCCAATGCGGTCGCCATTATCGAATCGCTGCTGGCGGCGGAGCAAGGCGTCAGGAACCTGACAGTCGGTTATGGGCAGTGCGGCAACCTGGTACAGGATGTGGCTGCCATCCATGCCCTTGAGGAACAATGCAAGGAGTATTTGCTGCGATTTGGCTACATGGACTGCAAGGTGTCCACCGTGCTGCACCAGTGGATGGGCGGCTTTCCGCAGGACGAGGCAAAGGCCTTTGCGGTGATTTGCCTTGGCAGTGCAGTGGCAGCGCTGGCAAAGGCGACCAAAGTGATCGTGAAGACACCACACGAGGCCATGGGCGTGCCTACCAAGGAGGCTAACGCTGCTGGCCTGCGTGCGACCAAGCAGACGATCAGCATGCTTGCCGATCAACGCATGATAGCAGAGGCAAGCCTGCAAAATGAAATTGACATCATCAAGGAAGAAACGCGCTGCATCGTCGAAAAGACGCTGGAGTTGGGCGAAGGTGACATTGCCCTAGGCACCGTGCGCGCCTTCCAGGCGGGTGTGATAGATGTGCCCTTTGCGCCCAGCCGTATCAACGCGGGCAAGATCATGCCCGCGCGGGATAATGATGGGGCGGTGCGCTTGCTTGACACAGGGATGCTGCCCTTCACGCAGGCGCTGAAAGAGTATCATCGCGACAAGATAGCCAGTCGCGCCAGTGTGGAAAACCGCGACGTATCCTTCCAGATGGTCATTGATGATATTTATGCGATTTCCAAGAGCTGCCTGGTGGGCAGACCCAGAAAGTAAGGAGAGCCGATGATGAAGATCATGCGGGTGCTTTGCGCCAAGGGGCGTACGGGGTTTTATTTTGACGATCAGAAGGCAATCAAGGCCGGAGCCCAGGGTGACGGCGCGCTCTACATCGGGGAACCTGTTACCGAGGGTTTCAGCCGTATCAGGCAGGCAGGCGAGGCGATTTCCGTCATGATCGTGCTTGAGGATGGGCAGATCGGCTGGGGTGACTGCGCGGCTGTACAATACTCAGGCGCTGGCGGCCGTGATCCGCTTTTCCTGTCAGAGACTTTCATTCCTTTGATCGAAAATCACGTAGCTGCGCAGTTGGTAGGCCGACAGGCTGACAGCTTCAGGCAGCTGGCAGGCGAGATCGACACCATGGCTGTAGAGGGCAAACGTCTGCACACAGCGGTACGCTATGGTGTATCACAGGCTATCCTGGACGCGGTTGCCAAGGCGCAGGGGCTTAACATGTGTGATGTGATCGCCAAGGAATACGGCACGAAAGTGCAGGAGACGCCTCTGTACATTTTCACTCAGTCAGGGGATGACCGCTACAATAACATCGACAAGATGATCATGAAGGCGGCTGATGTGCTGCCGCATGGCCTGTTCAACAGCGTGCTCAAGACCGGTAAAGAGGGTGAGAAGCTGCTGGAATACGTGCGTTGGCTGCGTAAGCGCGTGCTGGATCACAGCCCCTATGAGGGCTATCATCCTGTTTTCCATATTGATGTATATGGCACTATCGGTCAGATCTTTGGCGATGATCAGTATGAACGTACGGCCATCTACCTGGAAACACTGTCAAAGGCAGCCAAACCTTTCCGTTTGCGTATTGAAGGGCCGATGGACTCCGGCAGCCGCGAAAAACAGATGCAGGACTTGAGGGGTTTGCGTGAAGTGGTGGACAGGATGGGTGTTGAGGTTGAGCTGGTGGCTGACGAATGGTGCAACACGCTGGAAGATGTCATCTACTTTGCCGATAACAAAGCCGGGCACATGATACAGATCAAAACGCCCGATCTGGGCAGCATCCATAACACGATAGAGGCGGTGCTGTACTGTCAGAAGTTGGGCATCGGGGCCTATCAGGGCGGCACGTGCAATGAGACAGACAGGTCCGCGCAAGTTTGTGTTCATTGTGCGTTGGCAACACGCGCGGATCAGATACTGGCCAAACCTGGTATGGGGGTGGATGAAGGCTTTATGATCTGCTACAACGAGATGAACCGTGTCCTGGCCTTGCGCAAGGGCGGTATCGGGGTGTACCGGTAATATGCCAGCGCAAGTAGAGCAAAATCCACTTTACTCATATTACTTCGCGCCTCGTGGTTATGTGCGCATGGTGCAGCTGGGCACGAACATCGCCCAGCGCCACCTGTCGGCATTCGACAGGTTGATCGGTATTGTAGGCGATGCCGGCAGCGGTAAGAGCCTTCTGATACGCGGCATGTTTCCGGGGCTGGAGCTGACAAATGACGACAATGGCGTCAATGTACGCCCCTTGCCGCTATTGGACATTCAGGAGAACGGTTTTTACCAGGCGCACACCTATCACCTGGATATACGTTTTGAAGAGGCCTTTACCCAACTGCACATTTTGGCCGACAAGATACAGGAGGCCATTAGCAAGGGACGCCGCGTGGTTGTGGAGCACTTTGAGAGGATCTATCCCCTGCTCAACCTTAACGCGCAGCTCCTCATCGGCATAGGGGACGAGGTGATCGTCAGCCGGCCTACCATCTTTGGACCGGTACCGGATGATTTGGCGCGCATTGTGTTCACGTCCATCAAGTATCGGCGTATGGCACACACGGCTGAAGACCTGACTGAGCGGTTCCTGCGTATCCATCACATACACGAATACACGCATGGTGACATTCGCCACGGTTTCATATTGCGCTTTCCCCATGAGTTGGCTTTTGACGTGCGGGAACTGGAAAGTTATGTGCTGGACATGATTGCCAAAGACCTGCCCATCAGCTTTGCAGACGATCAGCATATCACAATCGGTAAAGATCTTCATCACTGCACGGGCCCCAGGATGCACGTGACTTCAACTGGCAAGATCGAGAACTTTAGGGTGCTGCACGAGAGTTATTATGATGAGTTCACGGAGTCTTGGCTGCTGGTTGGCCTGGTAGGCGAGTTCACGCCAAACATCAGGGATCTGAACTACATACTGCCCAATTAGGGCTACTTCACACCAGGTTGTGCTGCTTCCACTTACCGCTTCTGAACCTGAGCACGAAGAAGACCGAGCGCACGATCCAGTCCACGTACATCGCGTACCAAAGCCCGTACAGCTGAAGGTGGAAGACATAAACCAGCAGGTAGGAGAAGCCTACCCTGAACAGCAGCATGCTTAGGATGCTTGAGTACATGACGCTCTTGTTGTCTCCGGCAGCGCGCAAGGTATTGGGTAAGCCAAAGGCCAGCGGCTCAATCACAAAGTTGAGCACTGCATATATGCGTATGATGATCACAGTCATGTTCCCGGCTTCCATGCTGAGGCCCAAAATATCCACAAAATCATGCACAAAAACAAATAGAAGGAGCCCCATCACTGCCTGCGCAGCGTAGTGCAGCCACAGCATGCGCTTGGCGTTGAACTGCGCCTCATCAAAGAGCTTAGCGCCTGCGCATTGGCTGATGATCGTTATAGTTGCCAGGTTGATCGCGTTACTGGGTACGTTAATGATGCTGCTCAGCGTGTTGCTGGCCGCATTGGCCGCGATCATGGCGCTTGAAAAGCCCGCAAAAATCGTTCCTATCGCGAGTTTGCCTAGGTTGAACAGGAAGTTCTCCGCTCCGGAAGGACCAGCGACCTTGAAGATCCGCCGATCAATGGAGAATACCAACTTCAATTTGAAAGGTCTCCGGTAGTGGATCGCTGAGTGTTTGTTGAGCAAAATGCGTGTTACAATGAAAACGCCTGCCAGACGAGAAATCAGTGTGGCAAAACCGATGCCCAGCACACCCAGGCGAAAAACGCGGATAAGCAGCAGGTTGAGCAGCACCTTGACCGCATTCATAATGAAGGATGCCACCATGGATGAACGGCTGTTTGACTGGGCGTACAGCAGGCTGGAACCGCAGTAGTACAGGGCATAGGCAGGGTAGGAGATGGCTGAGAGCGCAAGAAATTGAATCGCATATGCCATGGTGTTGCTGCTTACCTTGGGGTAAATCGCGCGCAACAGACTTTGATTTGCTATCAGCGCTGCAAGGGCGACTACCGAAGAGAACATCAGCAGAATCAGCGCAGTCTGATTGGCCGTGGTGATCGCGCTTTCGCGGTCGCGCTTGCCGATATACTGCGCGGCGATGATGGAACCGCCCGCGCCTATGGCCACAAAGACCTGCATCAGCAATAGGTTGATCATGTCCACCAGGGAGACGGCGGCGTAGGCATCCTCGCTGATGGAGGACAGCATCATGGCATCGATGAAGGCTACCGCTACAATAATGATCTGCTCAATGATGAGGGGGATCAAAAGCTGGATGAGCAGCTTGTGCGAGAACTGTATGTAAAGTGGATTATCCTGCGGTTTGACCCATTTGGAAAGAAGTTTTGGAACCGGCATTCAGCGCTCCTCCCTTCGCTCAAAGAGCAGGATATTCTCAACATCAGCGGTGTGGCAGAACATGTCAAAGGGACTGCATACGCTGGCGAAGTATCCCCTCTGGCAAAGATACCTCGCATCCCTGGCCTGGGTGCCGGGATGGCAGCTGATATAGACTACGCTGCGCGGTGCGGCATCGCAGATCGCCCGCAAAACTGTTTCCTCTGTTCCCTTGCGCGGGGGATCCAACACCACGATATTTGGGCGTTGTCCCTCCTCTGCCACCAACTGGGGCATCAGGCGCTCCGCTTCGCCCTCCAGGAAACGCAAATTGCTAATTCCGTTGCGCGCGGCATTTTGACGCGCGTCCGTTACGGTTTGCGGTACGATTTCAATGCCGATTACCTCCCGGCAATGCGAGGCAAACAGGGTGCTGATGGTACCTGCACCGCAATATAGGTCAACAACCAGGTCGTCTGGCCTGGGAGCGGCCAGTGCCAGGGCCTGCAGGTAGAGCCGTTCAGCCTGATCAGCATTGACCTGAAAAAAGGAAAGAGGCGATAGCTGGTAGCTGTAACCGCAAAGCCTGTCTTCCAGGCGTTCCTTGCCCCAGAGTACTCGATAGTCGCTGCCCATGATGGTATTGCCGCGCTTTGTGTTTGAGGAGACGCACAGCGACGCCAATCCTGGCAACCGTGCCTGAAGGATGTCCAGCAGTGCCTGTTGATGCGTGATCTCCTGACCGTTGATCACCAGAACCACCATCACTTCGCCCAGCCTGGATATACGGGTCATGATGTGGCGGACAAGACCGTTATGGCTTAGCTCATTATAAGGAGCTATACTGTATTCGCGCATCCACTCAGTCACGGCCAGGCCGGCGATATCGCTCTGAGGCTTGGCGATCAGGCAGGCCTTTGTGGGAATGATTTGGTGGCTACGCCGCATATAGAAGCCGCTGACGGGGATACCATCTTGCAGCGACACAGGCAGCGAGGTCTTGTTGCGGTAGTGCCAGGGATTTGCCATCCCCATAACGGGCGGCACATGGATATCCAATCCACCGATGCGGCTTAGCGCATCCTGGATGTAATTGCGCTTGAAATTCAGCTCTGCCTCATAGCCCATGTGCTGGCAAGAGCAGCCTCCGCACTTGGCGTAATATGGACAAGGGGGTTCAACACGATGGGGACTGGATTCCAGCACGCTTATCAGTTTTCCAAAGGCATGGGACTTTAGGGTCTTGACGATCAGTGCCTGGATTTGCTCGCCAGGAAGCGCGCCGGGGACAAAAATAACCCGGCCCTCATGCCGGCACACACCCTCTGCTTCCGCGCCAAAGCCTTCGACGCTTAGTGTCAGCACATCGTTCTTCTGCATGCTTCCTCGAATACTTAGTACTCTTTTCCTTCGTATTGGCGGCAAATGGTGTACTTGGAAATCGCGCTGCGGCTGGCCCAACCCGCTGCAGCGCTGATGATATCAGAAATGTAGCTGGGCAATACGCGGTTAAACTTGATCTCCATGATGATCTGATTGCTTTCTTCAAAGGCGGGAACAACAGGCAGATGCGGGTCAAACATATCTATCTGGAACAGGCCGGAGCGCAGTTGCTTATCAAAGGTGATGCGCACCTCCTCGGCGGGATGGATATACGCTTCGCGCACATAATCCACCACCACCACCGGATGGAGCAGATGTAGGCGCATCTCGCGGAATACATCCCTTAACAGACCGGAGTCTGTATTCTCAAGCCCGGCCGGGTCACCCGCGATCAGTTGTTCGCACAGGTCCCTGCTGATGGGTGTAGAGCGTTTGGAGATGTAGGTGTCGATCTTGCTCTTACACTCCATGCGGATGATCTTGTCAGAGTAATTGTAAATTCGGATGCGATACTTGTCGCGGTCAGCCACACCGGAAATCTTGTCACGCAAGGCATCATCAAATACGCTGTCAAAGTAGAGCGAGCGGATATGGTACTCATTGTTCTCATCGGCATGTTCATCGGGCCACAACAGCTTGGAGAGCAGGCGGCTGAGCACCTGATACTGGCTTTGCGAGATGTAATATTTCAATTCGTGGCGGACAAAAAGGGCCATTTGGCTAAACAGCGCCTTCGTTTTGTACCGAGACCAGCGTGGCATCGTGGACGCCCTGGATGTCCAGCATGTGGCTGACAATATCGGTGCGCTGATGCAGGCGCAGGTCAACAGTCATCTCAGCCCCCGCGCGGGTGATGGTCTTGGAGCGGACGCGATGGGCGCGCACCCCGCGATGCAGCTCCGCATCAATCTCCTGCTCAGCGGAAGGATCGTAGTGCACCACTAAAAGATAGTTCTCATTGGTGCGCAGGTGTACAAAAGACACTCCCAGCATGATCACTGAAATGCCCAATACCACTACGATGGCCACAATATAGCTGCCCGAACCTATCAGGATACCCATGGTGATCGACCAGAACATATAGGCAGTATCGATAGGATCCTTGACTGCGGTACGGAAACGGACAATGGAGAGAGCGCCGACCATGCCCATGGACAGTGCGACGTTGGAGCCTATGGCCATGACAACGGGCGAAGTGACCAATGTCAGCAGGATAAGCGTTGTGGAGAAGGCCGGGTTATACAGCACGCCTTTGTAGGTGCGTTTGTAGACCAGGGCAATGATCACACTGGAAATCAGGGAGAACAGAAGGACCAGCGCGATATTCTGGGGGGTGAAGTTGGCAAACTGACCTGACCACCAATCGCTGGTAATAAGATCAGATTTTGAGTTGATGGGTGCTGTAGTCAATAAGGCGAGCGTAGTCATAAAATCCTCCATTGCTTAAGGTGGTGGCATGCCCATTATACCGCAAAGCGCTGCAAAGTCCAGCTTTATGTGAAGGAGCTGTAACAATCCGTAACAATCATGGTTTATCTTGAATGACTACCGGATAAGGCCCTGGGTATAATGAAAGTGAACGCAGTGTTCAACATGGAAAGGTGGTAATGAGATGGCAGTCGTAACCATTACACAGCAGAATTTTGAGCAGGAAGTGCTCAAGTCGGACAAACCCGTTTTAGTTGATTTTTGGGCCGAATGGTGCGGCCCCTGCCGCATGGTTTCGCCGATTGTCGATGAGATCGGTGAGGAAACACCCGGTATCAAGGTTGGCAAGGTCAACGTAGATGAGCAGCAGGCGCTTGCCATGCAGTTTAGCGTGCGCAGTATCCCGACCCTGATCGTTTTCAAGGGCGGAAAGATTGCCAAGACCGCGGTTGGTGCGCGCCCGAAGGCAGCAATTTTGCAGATGCTGGACTAAGCAGGCAGCCTATTTCAAAACCCACTGGCTCTTGCCGGGGGTTTTTATTTTTACGCTTAGTTCGCCAGCCTGTCGATCAGCGAAACTTCGTGCGAAAGATGCAGCAGTTCCTCAGCCAGCGCCTGTGAGCTGAGCCAGGCCTGGCGATATTCCGGGCTTGCCAGCAACAGGGGCATACGGTGGTGGATGGGGGAGACGAGGTTGTTGGCCTCCCGGGTGATGATGATAAAGCGGGGGAGAGGTGAAGTGCGCAGGAAGAAGCCCGCCATGTAGAGCAGCCCACCTTCTGCATGATGGAAAGTGTGAGGTTTCTTATCCTTTGTCCACTCATAGAAGTCGTTGGCTGGCACCAGGCAGCGAGACTTTTCCAGCATCGGTGAGAACAGCAGGCTGGTCTGTGCACCCTCGCTCCTGGCGTTGAGCAGCAGGCCCTTCTTGCTGCTGAGCTGCATGCCAAATATCATGGGTGCCGGGCCATCGGGCCCTATCACAGGCACTGTTAGCGAGGGGACGATTCGCCCCTGGGCGATACCGGCCTGTGGGAAATTGGCAACAACCTGGCTGATGATGGCCTGCATCTCCATACTCTCATCAGGAAGCACGTGGTAACTAGCGCACATTGCCTTTTTCCTCCACAAACCAGCGGTCCTGATCATCTTGGAACAGATAGGCTTGACTGGAGCCGATGCGCAGCGTGTAACGCATCCCTTGGCCGCCTGTTTTTGTCGCCACAGCCTGGAGGCGCTCCAGCAGGCGGTCGACCCGGTAGGTTTTCCCCCTCAAGGTCAGTTGCTGAGGTGTTGCCTGGCCCTGTTCATCGTAGGTCACCATCACCTGCACATACATTCGGCTGGGCATATTTTATCCCCTTCCATGCATCGCAGCAAGGGGCTGCAGCGCATGGTCATCCACAGGATTGATCCCCGTCAGGGCCCTGTCGCACAATAGAAGGCCCCGCTGCACGCAGGTGTGCCCGTAACGCTGGCGTATAGCGTCCAAAGTCTGTTCAAAGCACTGCGTCTTGACGCGCCTGGGATCGCTCCACAAGGGCAGTTGGACATTATACTGGCTATCCTTGAGATCGCTGCCCCGCACGCCAAGCGACCGCAGGGGCAGATGCCAGGGGTAGCTTTGATCAAAAAGGTCCAGCGCGGCCTGCGCGATCTCATCTGCGATATCACTGTTTAGGGAAAGGCGGCACTGGCGTTCAAAACTCTTGAGCTCAGTATCGCGCATCCACACCGAGACCGTTCGGCAGTTCATGTGATGTGCCCGCAGCCTGGCGGCCACGCTGTCGCTGAGCAGATAGATGATGGCTTTGGCCTCCTCCTGGGAGGCGATATCGTGGGGCGGTGTGGTGCTGTTGCCGATGGATTTGACGTCATCGGCCTCATCCATCTGCAGCACCGGTTCTTGATCTTCACCTCGGGCATTATGCCAAAGGGTCTCACCGTTTTTGCCCAGTGCACCTCTCAGCAGGCCCAACTGGGAGTTTGCTATATCGCCAATGCTATACAACCCCAACTCGTTCAAGCGATGCTTGGTGGCGCGGCCGACGAAAAGCAGGTCTTCCGCCGGCAGCGGCCAGATCTTCTCCCGGAAGTTCTCCTGCGTGATCAACGTGGTGGCGTCAGGCCTGCGTATCTCAGAGCCAATCTTCGCAAAGATCTTGTTGAAGCTGACACCAACGGAGATGGTGATGCCCAGTTCCTCTTTGGCGGCCTTGCGCAGTTCGGCTGCGATCTCTTCACCTGAAAGGGCATGCCAGGTGACATCCAGCCAGTTCTCATCCAGCCCAAAGGGTTCCACCTGGGAGGTATAGCGACGGCTGATTTCCCGCATCTTGCGTGAAAAACCCAGGTAACGCCGTAGATCGGCAGCGACCAGGATCAGATTGGGGCACTTTTGTTTGGCTTGCCAGATGGCCTCTCCTGTCACGATGCCGCAAGCCTTGGCCGCGTAGGACTTGGCCAGCACAATGCCGTGGCGCAGCTGTGGATCCCCACAGACGATCACGGGCTTGCCCTTAAGGGAATGATCAAACACACCTTCCACCGTGGCGTAGAAGTTGTTGCAATCGCAGTGTAAGATCGTTCGCCTCATCGTTTTCACTCCAATAGAACATTTGTTCTCATATGGAGTATAGCAGGCTGAGACGTGGAATGCAAGGGAGATGGGGAACAAATGTTTGCTTATATCCAGCCCTACTTCTTGATCTCTGGAAGGCTGGCTGCCGCTACGCTTTGCCCAACCCTTCTGCTCTTTTCATCGGGAATATTCAGGCTGATCTGCTGCGCAAGCTGGGGGAACTCCTTGTCCAGCACTTCCTTCGCCTTGCCCAGCAGCAGCGTACCGCCTTCGCCGGAAGTGACGCGTCCCATGATCAGCACATGCTCGATCTCATAAAACAAGGCGTAGTAAGCGATCGCGTAGCCAAAGCATACGCCGATCGTTTCAAAAATCCTGGGAGCCAGGGGGTTGCCCTTCTCCATCTCATCCTGCACCACTTTGAGCTTCTCCGCAGGGGATAAGCTCTCAACCAATGTGATACCTGCCATGGGTGCCAGCTTAATGACGCCGTCCTGGCTGAAGTACTTAACCCCGCAGCCAAAGTCGCCCGACCATTCGTCCACCATAGCCTGCGGATTGATGTCGATGGGCACAAAGGCCAACTCATTGAGCCAACCCATGATGTGGGTATCCTTGTTGACATAGCCGCCCGCCTGGCTGGTACCCATCGCGATGCCAAGCACATTGCCGGCTTCCAGGTTCATCGCACCCGCCAGGGCTGTTACATCACCGTCGTTGGCAACCACCAGCGGTACGTCGCCAATGGCTTTGGCAACATCAATGTAGATGCTCTTGATCTTGCGCTCGAAGTCTTCCTTGCCGACTTTGAGAAACAGTGAGGCCGCCATAGTGCGGTTATCAATATATACGCCGGCGCTGCTAACGCCAATCGCGTCAACGCGAGGCATATGCGCTGCTGCTGCCTTCAACGAAGCCAGGATGCCCTCGTAGTGGTAATCAGGATCTTCTGTTGTTTTCGGGAACCAGATCACTTCCTCAGAGAACACCGACTCGCCATCTATGACCGCTGACACCTTGCGATCGCTGCCGCCCGCGTCAAAGCCGATACGGCAGCCATCCAGATGGCGGCCCACAGCACTCGCCCCCTCAATGGCCGCTGCAATCTCGTCAGCATTTTCGTAATAGGCAATTTCAAAAGGGTGTTCAAATACGCTGGCCATGCAATCTTCGTCAAAAGCCCGCGTGCCGCCGGGCCGGTATATCTCTTTCAAATGCTCATACAGCGCCCTGGAGCCCGAGATCTTGATCTTATAACCGCCCCGCATCCACAGCAGGCCTTTGACAATGCGCTCCAAAAGCACAACGGTGCGCTGCGTTTGTATGCCTTGAGGAAAGATCTCCATCTCCCAGGGGGAGGTAAAGCCACCGCCGCGCTCAATGGCACACACAAAGCGCTGCGACTTGTCTGATGCCCGCACATCAGTTTGGTAATCACGCACCGCTGCCGACATCGGCTGAAAACCAGGATCCAGAATGGCCTGAACCTTTAAAACTGACATGGCTTATTCTCCCTTAGCGTATTTGAGCGTGCCACGCACGAAGACCGCACTGACCTGGCAGGCATCATCCATCAGGATGATATCGGCGTCTTTGCCTTGTTTGATGGAACCTTTGCGGGCGCTCATGCCGATGCAGTTGGCGGCGTTGAGGGAGGCTGCATGCACAGCGTCCAGCATCGACAAGCCGGCATGATCGCGTAGGTTCCTGACCGCGTTGTTGAGCTTGAGCACACTGCCGGCGATCGTACCATCTGCCAGACGGCACTCAATGCCTTTGACGAAGATGGGTTGGCCGCCCAGCGTGTACTGGCCATCAGAAAGACCGCCCGCGCGCGTGCAATCCGTCACCAGGACAAGCTTATCGCCTTTTGCGGTGTGCAGGAAGGCAAAGAGACCAGGATGGACATGGAAATTATCAGCGATCAGCTCACAGCTTACCTGCGTGCTCAGCGCCGCACCCACAACACCAGGACTGCGGTGGTTCAGGCCGGTCATGGCGTTGAACAGGTGCGTAACATGGGAGGCCCCCGCGCGGATCGCCTCAATGGCTTGTTCGTAGCTTGCGTTGGTGTGACCGATGGAGACCACGATGTCGCTTTCCTTGGTCAGCGTCTTGATAAAGTCAATGCCGCCTGGCATTTCGGGTGCAACCGTGATAATCTTTATGATGTCTTGGTGCGCCAGCACCATCTTGGCATTGGGGGGAATGATGTTGTCGGCTGCCTGCGCGCCCTTCCTTTGCGGATTGATGAAGGGTCCCTCTGCGTGGCAGCCAAGTATTTCGCTGCCGTCAAAGTCTGCCGCCTGGCTGAGCGGCTTAAGTTTGCGCACTGTGTCAAAAGCTTTCTCGATCTCCTGCCAGGAAACCGTCAAGGTGGTGGGCAGGAAGCTGGTGACGCCGTTCTCAAGGATGCCCTTGGCAAGTTTTCGCACACCCTCCTCGCTGCCGTCAGAGGTATCCTCTCCCCAGTAGCCGTGGATGTGGACATCCACCAAGCCGGGTGCTACATACCGCCCTTTGGCATCGATGACCTCGTCTGTCGTGATTTCGTCAATCTCAACGATACCGCGCAGCTTCTCATCAAAAAGAAGGGCCTTGCCCCGTATTTCGCCATCCTCCGCCAGGATAATGCCATTCACAATTGCTTTCAATGGAGGCTCCTTTGCTCATCAGTCAGTCAAGGCATGTCGTCGCCCCTGATTATACCCACAAAATGCGCTCAAATCAACCATTTGTAGGTCAATCTTTTGATGCAGATCATGACACTATACACCTTTGCTTGGGAGGAGATTGGTGTCTTGATAAATGTGGAGAAGGCGTCGGCGCCGTGTTCATCAAGCCATCAGCAGCCATTGGATAGGGTATATGAAAACCGATCATCGAGTTGGATGCTCGCTATTATACAGGACAGGTGCGGACTGAAAGGCGCCGAAGGCATGTTGTGAGCGTATGGGCAAGGCGGCTTTCGCGTGCCGCGGCCTGATTTTCCGCTCAAATAGTCTTGAACAAAAAACTTCCCTGGCTATCAAATGATAACCAAAGAAGTAACGTTGGAGCTGATGCGGAGATTCGAACTCCGGACCTCATCCTTACCAAGGATGGCGGTATAGTTTTGTTTGTTCAAGCTCTGTCTATCCGTTTTTGATAGCGCTCAGAAAATGTTACCAAAAATGTTACCAGGCTGCAAAAAACTCCTTCGCTTTGTCGGCTGAGCTGGCCTGTTTTTCTTTGGACAGGTGGGTATAAATTTTCATCGTCAGGACCGGTGATGCATGGCCCATCCATAACTGCGCGGTCTTGACATCGACACCGGCATCGTATAGAAGGGACGCAAAGGTGTGCCGGAGATCATGGCAGCGGAACTTGAAAGGCAGCCATACTTTTTTTGTTCCTTTCCAGCGTTTAGAACATCCATTGATTTCTTCCTCACAGGCGTATAGGAAGCTCGTATAAGCGTTTCTAAGGGCCTGTAGGGATAGGGTGACATTACTTCTTGCGTTTGATCGCGTAGCCCTTGCAGCTGCTCAGGAAGGGCAGCAGCGGGGGCATGATGGGGATGGTACGCGAACCTGCGGCAGACTTGGGATCTCTTTCCTCGCCCTGGTTCACGACATAGCCGATTGAGCGCGATACGGTCAGCGTACCGGCTACAAGGTCAACATCCGTATCCACATTGAACGCGGCAACTTCGCCCCGGCGCAGACCGGCATAAAGCATCAGCATGGCAGCCAGACCAAAGCGGTGTCCCGCTTTGGCGACTTTGATAATCACATCTGTTTCCGCTTTGGTCAGTGCCCGGTGTGTACCATCTTTACCCTTTGGCAGCACAAGGCCAACAGTGGGGGAGAACTGGATCAGACGGTTATCAACGGCGCTTTAGAATATGTTCCTGATCGTGGCGGCCGTCTCCCGGATGGCGTCTCCAGATTTACCCGCCCTGCCGTTGATAATCTTCTGCAGATCGGACTGAGAGATCGCTTTCAGTGTCCGGCTGCCAAGAGCCGCGCTGAGCCGGTCAACCTCATACTGAAGCGCTTGCAGCCGTTTGGCTGACACGGTCCGAGCCTTGTAGGTCTGCAGCCATTCATCGGCCCAAGCGGCCACCGTCCTGCTTTGCTCGTCCATCCGCAAGCACATAGCTGCCTGCGCCAGGAAGTCCTGCTTTTTGCGCCCCGCTTCCTGTTCAGTTTTGCCGTAGACAACCTTCGGCCTTGAAACGCCATCAAGATCTTTATAGTGAAAGTGCTTCGGGATCAGGCCGCTGCTGTGGCGGGCGGGACGCTGTTTTGGATGCTTCGGATTTGGTTGATTTGCGGCAGGAAGCTGAATAATTTTCTCACTCATACGCCGTAACGACTACATATGTCTTTTCGTTATCTGATTCGCCAATCTCATCGATTACAAATGTAGCAGTCTCGCCATAATCCTCGAGCTTTTTCGGCAAGCAGCCGATGTACCCAATGGATGAAACTTCAAAACGGCATTTATCACAATCGAAACTCACGGAGACCTCCTCCCCCTCCTCGCACAAGGCCATGTTATCCTGAGCTTCCTCCCCTGAGCTGGCTGTGAGTCGTCCGGTGCCAAGCGCCTTGCCGCGGGCCTTTGGGCGCGGCTCCCGATAAAAGCCAAGGTTGTATGTAATCTCTTTTTCTTCAGAGAGTACTGAAGAGACAGCGCCATATAGGGGATCGCCCCGCTTCAAAAAATCGTGCAGCATTTCCTGCATTTTCCCGCGATACACATATCCGAGCAGTTGATTGTTTGACCAGAGTTGTATAGCATGTGGGTCATATTGATTTGTCGGTTCAGGAATAAACTTGATCAGGTCACCAGGATGAATTGAGCTGAAATCCCGAACGACTACGCTTTCCATTGCAACATCCACTTCCTGATATTGGTAAGCAATCGGGACGCCAAGCATATGCTGCGGGATTTTTGGTGAGCTGCTCGCTTTGTTGGCCAATGCTATCAGGGGTTGATCGGGATGACTTGAACCAACATAAGGGCTTGCCGGTTCTTTCATCTTGATACCGATATACCACATTGAAAAAAATAGCACGGAAAGAAAAGTGAAGAGCATTGTCTGGAAAATGTCATTTCCGGTAAAGAGTCTGTACACGCTGTAACACACAGCCAGGAAACAAGACCACCTGTAAATCTTGCCAACCATAACTTTTCCTTTTCAGGCGTCAAACGCCCTTGTTCCGTGCTATTTGTACAGTTTGCCCTTACGGCGTGGAGAAACGCTCCGCGTACAGGCGGCGAATGAACTGGCTGAGCAGCGGCGGATTGGGCTTGCGGTGACGATTGACATAGTCCAGGCCATAGCCATACTCGAAAATCATCTCCGTGATGAAGGCGCTGTGGATATGCTTCCACGCTTTGTCCCAGGGGCTGAGGCGGTATAGCAGCCAGGCGCGCATGCGAGCGATCAGTATGAGCTGACTATGCATATCGTCATGCAAGTCACCAGGCAAGATGAGTGGCTCGCGCGGCAAAGCCAGCTCCATGACAGGCGGTAAGCCCGACGCGATGCGCTCCGCCTCCTCCAACGGGATGTCGTTGTAGACGTCATTGCCTCGCAGGTGCCGCAGCTCATGCTCATAGGTAAGCTGGTGCTGCACAGCGGAGTGCCGGGCGTTAAGGTAGATCATGGGGTCGCCGTTCTCGTCCACGGCAGAGAGGCCGCGCACGGGGTAAGGCAGGTCGATCAGGCGGGCTTCGATGCGGTCCAAGCGGCTACTCCTCCCCTTCAGGCAGCTTGCCGCGGCTTTCCTTCTCCAGCTGAGCTATGCTCTTGCCCGGCGTGGGCAGGTTTTCGGGCATGGTGCCGCCCAGGTCTTTGATGGTCTGACGGACCTTGCTGCCGACCTCATAGTGCGTTTGGTTGGCGGCGGCCTTGCCCCGGATGTTCTCCCGGCGCAGCTTCTCATCGGTCTGCGTGGCGCGGAAGAGATTGGCGGCCAGCTCCGTGCTGCCCATGTGGTCAAGGATTTGCTGGCTCTTCTTCAGCCCCTTGCGGGCGTGGATCTCCTTAGCGCCAAGGCCGCCGTAGAGCCCCTGGTAGCCCTTGTTCTGAAAGACGGCGTAGTCCAGTGCGGTCTCAACGCCTGCGTCCTTCGCTGCTTCGGCCAGCGACTTGTTGTGCGTGGTCATCTCGCGCCGGATGGCCAGGCGCTTCTGCTCTTCACTAAGGCGATCATACCCGTCGATGAGCTCCTGCTGGCGCGTCTTGACGGCAAAGTAAGTCTGCCCCACGGCGATGACCTCCTTGCGGGGGTCGCCGTTTTGCACGATGAGGTAGCAGGCGTAGCGGGAAAGCCGGTAGTCGTCAATCTCGCGCACAGCGCCGGAGCCGATATCAACCATTTTGCCGACGTCGGGAAAATGGTCTGATACCGAATTGCCGCTGACCCTGCAGGCCTCTTTTGCTTTGACGATCACCGTGCTGAAGTGTTCCCACTTTGTGTACTCCAGTACAGGCTGCAGCTCACGGGCGTACCAGAACTCGATGCCCTCATCCGTCAGGTGCTTGATTCCCTCAAAGGTGGATTCGCTGTAACGGCTCAGATCCTGCATATTACTCCTCCCCCTCGCGGCGCTTGCGGAAGTTCTCAAGCAGCGCGGCCGCGTCCAGAAGATCCTGTTCGGTAGCGGTTTTTCCGGCGTCAAACAGGATGCGCATGCCCGGCTGGCGGCGCAGCTGCTCGCGGAGGGCCATCACGTCGCCGTTGGACTCGAAAGAGACGACCTCGGGCGTGGGGTCGTCACCATTCATTGGGACATCATACCCCATCAGCCAGCTCACGCTCACTTCAAGTACTTCGGCAATCTTGTATAGGTTTCGTTGCTTAGGTTCATACTCCCCGGACAAGTATGTGCTGATAGAGGACTTGCCTATCTCTGTTCTTTCGCAGAGATCAACTTGCTTTATCCCCCTAAGCTCCATCGCTTGTTGCAGTCGGGAAGCCACGCTTGCTTTGTTCTTCATATTAGCAGACCTCCTTCTGCTGCACATCATAATGTAAGGGTTCAGAAAACGCAACACAATGATACGCCCTCACCAAGAGTCATTAAAGCGTTTCAAGGAGAAGATACGTGAATTGACGAGCAGAAAGCAAGCAAGACCTGTGGAGCAAATCCTAAACAGGATAAAGCAGTACACAATGGGCTGGCTAGGCTACTATGCGATAGCGGACATGGCAAGCCGAATCAAGGAGTTGAACGAGTGGACAAGGCGACGAATACGCCAAATCTACTGGAAACAGTGGAAAAGAATATCCGCCCGCTTTAAGAATCTGATGAGGCTTGGGATTGACCGCCGGAAGGCATGGGAATGGGCAAACTCAAGACTGGGCTATTGGCGCGTATCCCTCAGTTGGATACTGACACGCTCCCTCACAAACGAATACCTCGCATCCGCAGGATATGATGACATATCTCAAAGATACGAGGCACTGCACCAGTCTTATTGAACCGCCGTGTACCGAACGGTACGCACGGTGGTGTGAGAGGACGCCTACCCAATTAATGGGTAGGCTCCTACTCGATTGCTGCCTAATGAGGACTGCCCGTCATGTTACCAATAATGTTACCACGGTGCTATATAATGGCACATAATCACGTCGATAAAGGCAAGAGCTGACGTGCATCGTGCCATAGAAAAAACCTTGATTTCCCTAAGGATTTCAAGGCTTTTCATTTGGAGCTGATGCGGAGATTCGAACTCCGGACCTCATCCTTACCAAGGATGTGCTCTACCAACTGAGCTACATCAGCAACGGGTGTGATTATACCTTCTGTTTCTGCCAAATGCAAGCAGAAAATTTCCGTGGCGGCAGTGTTGCGAGTGGAACCTTTCCCGCCACGAAATGCCGATCTTGTCAGGTCCAGAGGCCGTCAGGATAAATGCCCTGGAGGGTCAGCTCACGAAGCGCCTGCTCAACAGCAGGGCGATCAGAGGCGTTTGTCACGCCATACCACTTGTCAATTGAGCGCAGAACCTTCACCGTGATCTGCTTCTGTTTGAGCAGTTCACCAATCACGTTTGGCAGATATAGCTCGGCTTTCAAAGGATTGGACTTCATTGCTTCATGGTAGAACAGGGGAAAGGCCGTTTCCAGCAGCGCAATGAAGCCAGGCGTCAGTCCCCAGATATTCATCGAGACAGCCGTATCCTCCGGTAATCGCTTATAGTTTTCTCCATCTTCTGTGAAAAGCGGCCCGTCCAGAGACGATATGACATGAGTGAGCTCAACAATGCCATCCAAATAACCTTGTGCGTTGACTTGACATTGGCCGCGCGAGACGTAACCATTTTCAGACAGAGTGTTCATCAGGGAAAAACCCACCATGGCATAAGCGCCAGGTTTGGGATCGGACTTGAGGTAGCTATAGAGCTGGCGCAGCGCATCCCGCCCGTAGAGATCGTCCCCGTTGATAGCACAAAACGGCGCATCGATGACCTCCTTGCAGCAGAGTATGGCGTGCCCCGTTCCCCAGGGTTTTTCCCTGCCGGGTGGTACAATCAGCCCGAGGGGCAAGCTATCCAACTCCTGCATGACATACCGCACCTCCATACGGTCCTCCACATGTCTGCCCACCAGGTCCCGGAAGTCCGCATGAATGTGTTGATTGACAATAAACACAACGCGCCTGAAACCAACCTGAAGCGCGTCATAAAGGGAGTAATCGATCAGGCTCTCGCCATGCAGGCCAAAGGGGGTCATCTGTTTCAGACCGCCAAAGCGGCTGCCAATGCCTGCCGCCATCACAACCAGTATAGGCTCCTTCATTTCAAATCGTCCTTTCAAACATGATCTTGTGGGAAGTATACCGTAAACCATTGGTTTTGAAAAGCCTGCCCGGAAGGAGAATTGACGTTCGCGTGAAGTTAATCGATTAAAAGCAATTGCCAAGCAAGCCTTATTCATGTAAAATACTGGTGGAGGGATATCGATGCAAGACGAACATAATCAGTACTATCAGGTAAAGGAAGAAAGGCGTCAGGCCAGGCGCGATCGACTGGAACTGGCCGCTGGCATGTCCGATTTTTTTGGCGTCATTGTTGGCGCCATCGCGATACTTCTGCTCATTTTACTGATCATCAGCCTGCTCAACTGGCTGCAGCAGGACATTTCTTCTTCTTTTACGATCCTCAATTCGCGTTTGTGAGGGATCGGACATGCGGCTTGACGAATTGAATCTACACTATCACGAGCAGCTTGCGGCGCATCCTCTGGTTCAAGGAAAAGTTCTTGTGACTGGGGAGGGCTTGTGCTTCAGGCCGCGTTTGATGCTGGTGGGCGAGGCACCTGGCGAGCAAGAAGCTTTGCAGAGGCGCCCTTTTGTTGGGAAGGCAGGCAAGATGCTGGATACATTTCTTGAAAGTCTGCGTATTGCACGCTCAAGCATTTACATCACAAATACTGTGAAAATCAGGCCCACCCTGCAAGGTCCCTATGGACGACTGTCAAACCGGCCTCCCACCCCAGATGAACTTGAGCTTTTCCTTCCCTGGCTGATGGCAGAGACAGAAGTGGTCAGCCCAAAGCTGTTGGTGACGCTTGGAAATACACCACTGAAGGCATACCTGGGAGAGCTTGCTGTGGTTGGGCGTTATCATGGACGAAGCGCGCTGACACCAAAGGGAATTCCTCTGTTTGCTCTCTATCACCCCGCAGCTGTTATATACAACCCTGCGCTTAAGTCTATTTACGAGCACGATTTGTTGCGGCTAAAGGAGCATCTGGCATCAAATCATGCTGCCGCGGCTGAATAGGCAGGTTTTTTTGTTTATCCGTCGAAATGATATGGTATGATATAGGCGACAGAGGGGGGAATAGTGTGGAATTTATGATTAATAATTTGCCGATCATCATCTGCGGGGTGCTTGGCATCATCCTGCTGTTTGTTGAGATGTTCACGCCAGGCTTTGGCCTGGCAGGCACTTCCGGCTTTTTGCTAATGGCTGCCGCCATTGTGCTGACCTGGCTTGACTACGGGCCTATCGCCGGCCTTGGGGCAACAGTGATAGTAATAGCCCTAACTGCAATCATGGTCACCGCATCGCTCAAGTCCGCTGCCAGCGGGCGAATCTCCAAATCGGCACTGATCCTTAAAGACGGCCAATCAAGGGAAGAGGGTTACCGCACCAGTGATAACCTGGAGCGATACCTGGGCAAGACGGGCACCACCAATACGGTATTGCGGCCCTCAGGAAGCGCTGACATTGAGGGCGAGCGTGTTAATGTAGTCAGTATGGGAGAGTTCATTGATAAAGGTGTCACCATCCGCGTAGAGCACGTAGAAGGCGCGCGGGTACTGGTCAAGCGCATCAGCCAAGGCTGAGGAGGAGATAACATGCTTGGATTTACTATGCCAGAAATCTTAACCGGGGTCATCATCATCGCCTTCATCTTGATTGTCGCAGTGTTCCTGCGCTATGTTCCGCTGGGGCTGTGGATCCGTGCGCGCGCGTCCGGTGTTCCTCTCACCATCATCACCCTGATAGGCATGCGGCTGCGCCGTATCTCACCGCCGCGCCTGGTGGATGCACTCATCACGGCCAGTAAAGCGGGTCTTGACATCAACATGAATCAACTGGAGAAGCACTTCCTTGCGGGCGGCAATATCGAGCGTGTTGTCAAGGCCCTCATATCCGCCCAACAGGCAGGCATCAAGCTGAACTTCCAACAGACTTGTGCCATTGACTTGGCTGGCCGTGATGTCCTGCAGGCAGTGCAGATGAGCGTTATCCCCAAGGTCATTGAGATACCCCCGGTTGCCGCCATTGCCAAAGACGGCATTGAGCTGCGCGCCAAGGCAAGGGTCACCGTGCGCACCAACATCCAACAGCTGGTCGGCGGCGCTGGGGAAGAGACCATCATTGCCCGCGTGGGCGAGGGCATCGTCACCACCATCGGCTCCTCTGAGACGCACAAAGCTGTGCTTGAAAACCCTGACCGCATCAGCCATACGGTGTTGAGCAAGGGCCTGGACGCCGGAACAGCCTTTGAGATCCTCTCCATCGATATCGCGGATGTGGATGTGGGCCGTAACGTTGGCGCGCAATTGCAGATGGACCAGGCAGAGGCGGATCTCCGTATCGCCCAGGCGCGTGCCGAAGAGCGCCGTGCCATGGCTGTTGCCCGTGAGCAGGAGATGAAGGCCGACGTGCAGGAGATGCGCGCCAAGGTGGTCGCAGCTGAGGCCGAAGTGCCACTGGCCATCGCCGAGGCGCTGCGCAGCGGCAGACTGGGCGTGATGGATTATTACCAAATGCACAACGTGATGGCTGATACCGCCATGCGCGAGGGCATCGCGAAAACAGCAGAGCCTCCTGCAACAGGTATGCCGGACAACAAGCCCGGCATGCAGAGCTGATAAGTCATTAAGGCTTTTCGGCCTTGATGCGTGAAAGGAGGGGAAGGCATGTTTGACGCGGGATTCGTATTGGTGCTCATATTTCTTGGCATTGTGCTGTGGGGTCGCCTCAAGTTGGCAGCGCAGGTGCAAAGGCGGCAGGCTGCTTTGAGCTTGAACAAACCTCAGCCTCCCAAGCCGCTTCCTCAGCAGGTCAAATCCGTACCGGTAAAGGCGGAGCGTCAACCCGTCCCTTCCTTCGAGGGGCGGGAAGGTGGCGCGTTGTCGCCTGGTCAGTTTAGACCATCTGTGAAAAAGAGTTTCGGGTCTGCGCGGCCCCCAATGATCAGCGGTTTCACAGATAGTTCAGAGGGTTTTGACAGGGAGTGGAAACAAGACTCCAGCAGCGTTCAGCAACAGAATCAACTCAGGCAGGAACCAAACAAGCCTGTCATACCCATCTTTGCGCGCGACAACCTGCTGCAGTTCTTCATTGCGCATGAAGTACTCAGCAGGCCAAAGTTTCGGCAGGGGGGTCGGAGGGTCTAAAGGTGCTCTAATACTATTAGAAAACAGTAATGCGCCGATGCGAAGAGAGATTTTTCGTCATATCAAAGTCGAGAGAAGAAGGTGACAAAGCCTGCCGCCGCCAGTGGCGGGATCAGGCAGGCGGAGGAATCAACCGAAAGGAAGAAGCGCAAGCAGGCGCTG
>Ga0209429_10000051_pt1 | contig 78468 bp, 114 predicted proteins | sample BarGraNGADG00212_3_FD_184493 | JGI IMG/M metagenome (GOLD analysis project Ga0209429, IMG submission 184493) | Arctic peat soil microbial communities from Barrow, Alaska - Barrow Graham LP Ref core NGADG0004-212 (SPAdes) (version 2) | ecosystem: Environmental > Terrestrial > Soil > Wetlands >... | reverse complement strand
TCACCGCAGGAGAAGAAATTGTGATTATATCCAGTGCCTTCTCTGAAGGATCAGGACAGCCAACAGGTGCAGTATCAGGAACATGGGAATATTCCAATCACACACAGATCATAAAGGAATCTATGGGTGTTACCGGATCAGAGATGACCAATCAGTCATGGGTAACAATAACCAGTGCAGGGCAGTCAATACCTGCATACTATTTCAAAGGTCAGATTGACATTGATTATCGTATGGCACTTAAAATTGACGGCGCTCTCCTTTGGGGCAAGCAATCCACAAACGTCATCACTGACCCTATTACCGGACGGCCAATCTATACAACCGAAGGCCTTATTCCTTATGTCAGACGAGTAGGGAACGAACAGACAAGTGTTGATGGTGCTTTCGCAGTAGATGAATTTGATGAAATGGACAATACCCTTGATAGGGAGTTTGCAGGTAATCGCATCCTTGGACTGTTAGGAATTTCGCTTCATCAGGACATTGAAAACGCATTGGTGGCCTATTTCAAAAACACTAACATCTCGTTTGCGAAACAGGATACTAATGATGCTTTGTTCAACAGTAATGAGGCCCTTAGCGCATCTGTAAACTTCACTTACCTGACGAAATCGGAAAGGACATTCCTGTTCAAGAGAATGGGTTCGTTCAACAACAAGAAACTCGCAGGAGCAGACGGTTACGGAGCACGTAAGATGGGAGTATTCCTTCCAATCAACAAGAAAAAAGATCCAGTCACCAGTAATATGGTTGATTCATTCGGCACCCGTTATAAAGCCCTTGGCAAATATTCCCGGAGAATGGAAGTTTGGCAGGTAGGTGGTGCTGGTGAAGGCTTGAAAGTCACCGATATTGATGCAAGGAACACTTACCAGAGATGCAACATTGGAGCTCACTTCAGAGGGGGCAACCAGATGGTCATCATGGAAGCAGTCTAAATGTAATCACAGGATAGAGAGGTGGAGAAATTCTGCCTCTCATTTCCTTTAAAACTAAATATGCTATGTTATACAAGAATGAAGAACTGTTTAAATTGGAAATGCACCCGGAAGAGATTAAAAAAATTGAAAAGTATTTCCACGGCAAATTCCCGGTCAAAGTAGTGTACCCAGCAGAGAGGATTGTGAAAAGCAAACTAAAGCACAACCTATTACCTGACAAACCCAACTCAATATCTTTTGATTTAAAAGCCACGGTTAAGACACCAAATGGCACCGAGGTATGGAGATATGCGGAGAATGTCATTGTTGATGAGAAAGGGTATAAGAAATACACTCCAAAGAAATTCCTGTTCAGCGGTGCCAAATTCTTAACCCGAAATGACATCGAGCTGATATTCTTTCTTCTCAATAAATCCGAGTACTGCAAGGATGGAAAGAACCAAGGACCAATGGTGAAGTTCATGTTTGAGGATCTTGTTACCGAGGCTGAAAAGAAAGTTGAAAAGAAAAAAATTGAAGCCAAGATTGATGGGTTGTTATATGGTGAGGATTTTGGACTCTCCGATGACAAGTTAAAGGCAGTGTTAAAAGCCTATCAGGAACCCGGAGTTGATGATTTGACTCCATCCCAGATCAGGATTGTACTTGGCAATAGAATACATGAGACGAAAGAAGGTCCTGATGAGTTCTTTAGAATGGTCAATTCCGAAGAAGAGATAAAGACACGTGTATCTATCACAAAGGCAATGGATATGGGTGTATTAAGGCATGATGCCCTTAAAAATATATGGTTCTGGCAGGCCGCAGGAGAGAAAGGCACCACCCAGATATGTAAAGTGCCACCTACAAAAAGCGCAAGTGAGGCATTGTATGATTATTACCTTGGCAACCAGGAGTTCAGGGATGATCTGCAGGCCGTGTTGATAACAAAGAATCCCAATGCAGGGAAGAAAGGTAAAAAAGAAGAAGTTCTCGAGGAGAAAGAAGAATAAGATTTTCCATTTTTCTGCTACTTTCATGTCAGACGCCACATTTTAATCGAGTGTGGCGTTTCTTTTATCAAAATAGTTTAACTTTGACATTGCAATTATGTTATGTATTATTAATGTTTCACACGTAAAGTAAGGAAATCATGGGTGTCAATGCAAAAGAGAACATTGTTCGGGTCATAGAAGTTGACCTAACAACCACCGATTATGAACCACAAGGATGTTTTTTTATAAGGTCAGGTGCAGGAGGTGCTATAAAGTACTGTCCCTGCTCGAATGACGATGATCATTTTATCATAAAAACACTTGATCCCTCTGCCATCTTCAATGACCCTGAATATTGCCGAAAAATATTCAAAGTAGGGACGACAGCAACATCCATCTGTGCAGGATTTGGAGTCTAAAAACTAACTACCATGAGTCTCGCAATTCGCATAGGTGGTTTAGCCGTTGGTTCATCGGGCGGTAGTTCACCCTTCAGGATCTTCTCCGGTCTTGTTGGTTATTGGCGACATTACGATAATACAGGTCAATGGGTACTTAACTACACAGAAGATGGCGGATTGACATGGACTAATCTTGATTCACTTGATCCTTCAGAAGATACTATTTTACGAAACTCCACTTACCGATACAGGATTGTTGACTATGCCCTTCATGTTGATCAGAAATTGACCCCGACAGGTTATGCAGGAACTGAGGGTACTGACTGGGAGAATTTAGGAGTGTTTAATGGATGGATTGGTAATTATCCATTCCGATCAGATATTTTAGCAGGTGGTGACGGGACTATATTACTTATAGGTTCAGATTATTTCCTGAAAGACTTAAAAAATGGGAAAAATCTTTTAATCACTGGTTATGATTTCCCGACTACATGGACAAAGGGATTTCCCTATAAGTCTGCTGCAACTATTTCCGCTCCAACTGGGGATGCTGATTTTATTGCTGCTGACTTGAATAATTTCTGGTATGCAGGAGACGGAACTCCAAATCAAATACCTGTTGTTTCGCTATTTCAGGATATTGATTATGAACATAAGTTTTTCTTTAAACATGCAGCACAAATTTTGGATGCTAATTCAGTTGAGATATACGAACCAAGAGTAATTGAATGGGCTGTTTATTCTACTGTAAAAGCAGGTGCAGACATAACTACTGCTCAGACTTATTTTGGTGCGACTGCCGAAGATGCTGTTGCTACATGGGTTGATCCTGTAAATGGTGTTGATATTGCAGCAGGAACAAAGGCCGCTCCATTGCTTACATTAACTCATGGTCTTACTCATGCACCTGCTTTGATTTATCAGGAAAGTGGGACTCATGATGCTAATAATACAAACTATTCTATTGCAAAAAATATTACAGGACTTGGATTTGTTAAATTTTCAAATCTCCGTGTATCATACATGGCACTTGTTTCGGGGAATATAACGATTAAGGGATGGATAATTGATAATGTTTTAGGTACTTACCCTTTGTATGTTCATGGTACATATACACCTACATTTGATAAAGTTGCAATACTGAATTATCAATATGCATCCAATTTAGTAACTGGTGCAACTGGTGGAAATTTTACAAATTGCGTTATATTATCAAGAGCAACAACGGCAAATACATTTGCATGTGCTAAAAAATACTTAACAGTAGATACATGTCTTATAAAAGATGCAAGTCTTTCAACATTTTATGATAATTATGCAACAGGTGGCATAGAGTTAGTTGTTAAGCATTGTAAGATAATATCAACCGGAACAAATTTTTTAAATACAATTAACAATCATGCTTTGGTTGATATTATTGATAATATAATTGCGATTCCGCAGACATTGTTAAACAATGTAGATATTACCACATTTAACTTTAAGCGTAACGTGGGGATAATGGGATATATAAGTGGTGGAGGGACGGGAACGGGTAATTATAATATTGATAATAATATTGTTTCTGGTAGTGATGCTAATGCGTTTTTTACTCTTGGGAATAAAAACTCATATATTAAAAAGAATATAATCAATATTTCATCTACAGGAGCCTTTTTGTTACATGATTCTTCTGGTGCTGTGGTTGTTGAAATTGAAGGAAATAAATTGATTGCAACAGGGGATGCGACTGGATTAACCATTGGTGTTGGTGCAAATATTAATACAATAACTGGATATTACAAGAACAATTACATGATTCAGAAAAAAGCCAATCCTGTGAATGGGCATGGTATTCAGAATTATGGACATGATGGTTTTATAATATCTCAAAACAGAGCGAAGGGAGTTCCATTACCTTATATTTTCAAAGGTGACTCGCATGATTGTTCAAATAGTTCTATTAACAATAATATTGCGGTTAATGGGAAGATAGTAGTAAAGGGAGTTGAAAATCTGAATGTATCAAACAATACAGCTGTTAATCATGCAGGGCAGGATCATCCTTGTATTGATATATTAATAAATGTTACAGGCACGGTCGAAAATAATGTTATAAAGAATTGCATATTTATCTCAGAAAATAATTCAGCGGCATCACATCTTGTACTTATTGAAAATGCAATAACTGTAATCACTTTTGATTATAATATTTATTATAGTCCAATGGCAAAACCATTCAAATACAATAATACTGAATATTCATGGGTAGATTGGAAAGCTCTTGGCCATGATGCTCATTCTATTATGCTTACAACAATGGCAGAAGTAAGGGCATTATTTACAGATTATGATAATGAAGATTTCACACTGAAAACTGGAAGTGTAGCTATCGGTGGGTGGGCTGATTTGGGAGAAGGTTATCAAGATGGCTTAGATGCTTTAACAAATTGGGGTAGTGATTCACAATTACCAGTTGTAGTAACGAAGACACAAGGAGCAAGTAAAGATTGCGGAGCTTATATACATTAAAACACAAATAAACAATAAGATGAAAAGAATAATTAATTTTTTAATAGGACTTTTAATAGTCGGGTCTTTATCGGCTCAGAGTAATACTTTTAAGTATGTTCTAAATGCCGATGGTGGAATAAAGGCAGCACTTGGAGCAACATCAAATGTTGTATCTACTGCTGATTATGTCATTGACAAAGTAGGTTCTACTTACTATGCACGTCCAGGAATAGGAACGGGTTATACTGCTTATTCAAATGCAGATGCTACAGTTGTATTTCGGGGAGCAGCAGGACAACTTACAACAGGAGGAGTTATTTTTATTAAAGCAGGTCTATATGATAATTTGGATACAATTGCAGTTCCTTATAGTAAAATTAAATTTAAAGGAGCTGGAAACTATTTAACACATTTAAAATTTAAAGCAAATGCTGATGTCGGTGTGACGTGGGGTAGGGGATTATTTAACTGTTCTATTCCTGGTGCTGGTGATGTTACTGATTTAGATGATATTACATTTGAGGATTTAGAGATTGATGGCAATGGTGTAAATCAGTCAAAAATTGATAATGGAGCAACAACAACGGCTGTGTTAGCAGGAATATTAGTTAGTTCGTATAGTGCATTAAATACATCTGATAGAATCACCGTAAATAATTGCTATATACATGATTTTACAAAACATGGTGTTTGGTTTAGTACGGTATTTAATGGATTGGTCGAAAATTGTCACATCGTAAATAATTATTGGAACGGAGTTACAACTTCTGACAGGGCTAGTTTTTGTGAGATTATAAGCAATATCATAACGGGAAGTAGTGATGTCGGAGTATCACTATACGGACTTAATAATATCGCAGAATCAAACATTGTTTATGATATTAATGGCACTTATGGAGCAACTAACTCTCAGTGTGGAATAGGGATTGAGGGACTTGGACATACATTAACAAGTAACAGTATCGTTAGAAAGAATATCATTTATGGTAGTTTTAAGAAAGGTATATTTGTGTATCTTAAAGCATGGAATTGTCTTATTGAAGGTAATAATATTTATGGTACGTCTGTGGCCTCTGCTAAGGCAATATCAGTTACTAACGGTAAAAATATTGTTGTAAAGGGGAATTTTATATTTAACATATTAGGAACAGCCAGTCGGGGAATAGAAATGGTTGCTGACACAGGTTCTTATGTTGCTAATAATAAATTGTATAACATGCCCACTGGTAGTAATAACGGAATTACCGCCTCTGCATCTTTTAAGAGTACATTTACAAATAATGATATTACCATAACAGGAGGGATAGGGATTTACTTAACATCTTCGGCTACTTATAATACCTTTATTACGAACATTAGCCATAGTAATTACGGAATACTTATTGACGCTAATTCTAATTATAATAGATTTTTAAATAATACTTGTGAGGGCAATTTGGCAACAAAAGATATTTCCAATGCTGGTACTGGCAATATATTTGGAAGTAATTATGGTATAGCGGATACAAAATGGTTACCGGAAACCGGGTTACAGAGCAATGCAAATACCGCAACAGCAGACGGCTTGACAACTGGTATTATTGCATCAGGTAGTCAGAATCTTACAGTCACGTCAAACACAAATGATATTTATATTATTTCACTTCCTGCCGCTAATGCAACTACAATCGGAACAAAGATAACAGGTCTTTTAGTTGGTGCTAAGATTTGTGAGTTAAGAGTACAGGCAGCACAACATGCTTCAGTATTTATCAATGGAGTAACTACGGATAACGTGGAGGCTGCTCTTCCGGCAGGTTGTAGTTTTGAAGTAATACAAGTTGATGCTACTCATTGGATACTTACAGCAAAAACGGCACTTGGAGCAGTGATAACAGCAATAGTACCTGATGCAGTATAAATGACCTACTCCAACAAAATATGGATAGTAATAAAATTTGGATGATATGGTAATAGCAAAGAAACCGGGTCGGAAGCCTGTATATATTCATAAGTGTTCACAGAAAAAAGCTATTGATCGAATGACTTTAATACTTATTGGTAATGGTCACCCGGAAGATGGGCTTGCCTTTCGATTCAATGAATTTATGAAGGACCATAAAAGTGTTGTTAGTGACATTTCAGATATAAAAACAGATATTAAAAAAGCTATTGAATCCGCCGGTACCGCAACACATGCGATTGAAATATTTAAAGCAGAAGAAGCGGGTCATGAGGAAGCTGTGCAAAAGCAACTGATAGCTGATGATCTTAAAGCAAGGATAAAAAGGGAAGGCGAAGATAGAGAATTGGTTTTATATAATCTGAAAGCAAGGAAAAAAAGTGATAATTGGCAACGTGTAATATGGATTGTAATGGCTGTGATTGCAGTAGTATCATTATGGGGAGGGTTATATTTTGGATTTACAAAAATCAATGAGAAGCAAGTTAACATTGAAACTAAAGTAGACAATCAAGGTATTCCATTTGTTATGAATAGTCGTGGTGAATTTATCGCACTTCCAGACTCAACTATAATAAGATATTTTTCTACTAATGACAGTCTGAGGTATACTATAAAAAAGACTAAATGAGTAAATTCAGTACCATACAGATATTCATGAAATGTATCGAAGTCATTCTGAAAAATGAAGGCGGATATGTTTGGAATAAAGATGATCCGGGTGGTGAAACCAACATGGGAATAGCCCGATTGTTTTATCCGGATCTTGATATTAAGAACTTAACACGTAATCAGGCAATTGAGATTTATCATGAAGACTACTGGAATAAAATGAACCTACTTGGTATTCATGATGAAACCTTAGTACTTCAGATATTTGATATGGGAGTAAACACCCGTCATATTAAATGGGAGTTTCGTACCGCATTAAGGATGATTCAGAGACTTGTAAAAGCTGAAGCTGATGGAATTATAGGACCTATCACCAGAAAATTAATTAATAATTATCCTGAACCTGAAGAACTTGTTGATCTTTACAAACGAGAACGTAAAAAATATTACTGTGCTCTTGCGAAAACGAAACCTCACATGCAGATTTTTCTTGTCGGATGGTTAGATAGAATTGAAAACACTAAATTTTAATATTATGATATTTAGTATCTTTGTAATTATTAACTAAAACGTAAAATTATGTCACGTCAACAGTTTTGGAAAGGATTAGTGATGCTACTCGTTTCGTCAATCCTAACAATCTTAGGTCAGGCAAATCCTGATTATGCTTATTTCTTTCTTGCTGCAGTATCCGTATTAATAGGGTATGTAGGAAAGAATATTCTTTTTGTTACTGCTACAACTACAATAACAAAAATCGTATCAGGATTACTTGTTGCTCTTGGTGCTGGAATAGTTGATTCTATTGGACTAATTGCTATTGAAGGGAAAATAGTATGGTTGGTTCTTTTAAAGGTCGTGGGAGGTATATTTCTTACTTATATTGTAACAACATTCCTTTCTGCACCTGCTGTTCAATCGAAACAAATTACAAAATTATCTCTTTAAATTAACCAGGCAAATACCTTCCAGTATGAAAGATTTTTCACAATACAAATTGAATGTCCTTCCAAGTCCCGGAGATAAAAGGGACTGGAAGGTATCTGCTATTTATCCTAAAGTAGCATTACCGGAGATTGTTGATTACCGGTCAATGATGTTTCCTATTCGTGATCAAGGTAATCAAGGTTCCTGTGCAGCTATGGCAGGATCGGCAATGAAAGAGTGGCAGGAACGTATTGATGTCAATATGAATGATTACATGAGTCCTCAGTTCATCTACAACAATAGGAATGATCCTGCAGAAGAAGGGATGTTTATGAGAGACTTAATGGAGGTATTAAAAGAGAAAGGCGATTGTATTGAACCTATGTTCCCATATGGAACAAAAGGATTACCGGCTATTGAAGTTCTGATGAACGCATCTCTTTATAAGATCAGCAATTATGGTTCGATTGATACCATTGACGATCTGAAAATATCTCTTTTTAGTAATGGACCTTGTATCATTGCTGTCCCTGTTTATAATTATACAGAGAGAATGTGGTTCAAAAATCCGGGAGAATATCTATTGGGAGGTCATGCACTCTGTGTATGTGGTTATAATAAAGAAGGATTCATTATCAGGAACTCATGGGGAAGCGATTGGGGGAAGGCAGGTCATTGTATCATGTCTTATGATGATTTTGGTATGCAATATGAGCTGTGGACTACGATAGATCAAAAATCTTTCGACCCACCAGTACCAGTTCCTCCAATACCTCCAACACCTGAACCTGAGAAGAAAGGTTGTCTATCAAAGATTTTTGGTTTCTAAACATTAAATATAAAAAAGTTATGAAAAAATTAATTGTTATTCTTTTTATCGCATGTTTTACACTTGCAGGATTCTCACAAGGACTATTCAAGACGGTTCCTCTGTTTCCTACTCAGAAGGAAAATGCTTATAAAGTGTTATTAGGTGAAGAACCGATAACTCATAAGATACTTGTCCGTCTTGATGCAACTATTGTTTTTGCGGAAGTAAATCAAAACAAAATCACTAAAGCATGGAGTCCGACACCATTTAGTGCTATCGGCCCAGCCATAGGATTTCATAGTTACGTTCCAAAATCAGTTATTGATCCTACTCCTGTAGAAAATTACGGTGCGAGTCTTGGACTTGCTCTTGGTAAGACTATTTATAATCCACAATTAGCAGAGGCGAAAGTTGTTTTGGCTATAAATGTTTGGGAATACTTTAAGTTTGGCGGTACATATACCTTCAATCCTCCAACAGATATTGCTAAACTCGGATTCTTCTTTGGTGGCGGAATAACATTTTAAAAAATCAGGAGGAAAGACAATGACTTTAGATAATATGTTTTCTCTCATAAAGTTCATCACGAATAAAGACTTTTCGGGGAATATAATCACACCCGAGAGGTTTAATGAACTTATCAAGGTCGTGTCGATTGATCTCTTCCGAAATAAATATGGACTGCCTGAGGAATACCAACCAGGGCGACCCGTTCCCAATGAATATGCGGACATTACTTTAAAAAACACCGATGATCTGAAAGCGTTTAAGATGGCACTTATAAACACCCCTGTTACGGCAGGGGTTTTGCCATTTCCTACCGACTATGCGCACAGGGACACAATATCTTATAGCTACACCAAGACGATAAAAGGTGCTGCAGAGATATTTCCAAAACCAGTAGAGATACTTCGAGAGGCTGAGTTCTCTGCAAGAAATGGAAATTACACCAAGAGGCCAACAGAACAGAATCCAATCGGGGTAGTAAGAAGGACAGGGATATACATCCTGCCACTGACAATTACTGCCGTGGATTTTTTCTATTACAGATTTCCAATTGAGCCAGAGTTTATATATACCCTTGGAGATGGATTTGTGACGTATGATGCAGTAAACTCGATTCCATTTGAATGGACTCAGGACGAATGGATTACATTAACCATGATGGTTTTGAAATATATCGGGGTGAACTTGCGTGAAGGTGAATTGGTGCAGATTGCTAATCAGCAAATACAAACAGGACAATGAAAAAGATAAATTTGGTCGACACCATATTGGACTTCATGAGTTCGGATAATGCCGGGGATTCAAAAGGCATCTACCATCCTGAGATTGTGAAACAACATCTTAACAATGTATTCAATCAGGCAATATACAACACGTGGCTAAATGGGAAGAAATTCAGTGACTTCAGTCAGCTCGATGCGTGGAGCAAGACTTATGTATGCGCAGTTGTTAATCAGTGTGGCGCAAGAGCTTATTGCTTGCTGCCATTTGCACCGGTTCAGTTACCCGACATGATGAGCATACGTCAGATAAAGAGTCATTATGAGTGTTCTGTGTATTATGGTGGCGCCATTGGAGATCAGTGGCTATTTGCACCTATTGAAGCCACGGCAAATGCTATCTTTGATGAGTTGGAAGTAAGCACTATGGATGATTATCCTACGTTTAGACTTGAGCAGAGTAATGTCAATATCGGTGCAGGCGAACCAAGTCATATGTTATGGCTTGAAAAACTACCCGTCGCACCAGATACACTTATAACGAGTGTTGACATCCTGTTAATAACTCCATTTGATGTTGTGGACGATTATGATGATGTGGCAATTCCGAGTGGCATGGAAGATAATATCATACGTCAAGTAGTTGACCTGATGAGTAAAAAACCATTGCCCGACACCGCAAATGATATGGTAATTAAACCTCAAAACCAATAGCCATGAGTACAGCGATACCAAAATCAGCAGGGCTTGTGACGATAAGATATGTCGTGATGTCTGTATTAAACAGGTTGCAGGACTATACAATGAAGCAGTATATGCGATTTACACAGATAGCCATTGAAGGCTTCTCAGAGGAGTTATCACTCTTTCATCTCGATGCGGGTTCCGAAGTCGTATATCTTCACATGTCACTTGGAAAAACATGTGCGTTACCTGCCGATTATGTGGATTATCTCAAAATAGGATATCCGATTAATGGCAGTCTCAAAGTGATAACACGCAATGACAATATCTTACTGCCAAGGGTTTTCGATGATGATGGCACGGCAATAGGCAATACAACAATCAATGATATAACCGCAGTCGCAGGAGCAATCTATTTCCAAGATCACTGGCGTAACGGCTCTTTTATTGGTGGACTGTATGGACTTCCCGGAGGCATTGACGTTGCCGGATTCAGAGTTGACAGAGAAAATCACCAGTTGGTATTCTCAGGAGAGACACCACGTTCAGAAATTGTACTTGAATACATCTCATCAGGACTTCGCATAGGAGGAGGTTCGCTTATCCCACGTGAATGTGTTGCAGCACTCAGGACTTATGTCTTGTGGAAAAAAGACGAGAATGACCCAAGGGTGGCTTTTAATGCAAAATTCAGATTGGAAGAACAGCACGATAAGGAAATAGCTGCACTCCGTGACTTTCAACAGGAGTTTACTGCTTCAGAATATTTACAATATGTTTATGGATCTTATTATCAGGCACCCAAACGCTAATGCAACTGAAAGACTTACATGACTTTCGTGGAGGATTGAACACAGATGACAATCCTGCAAATCTTCCGCCTTCGGATTATCCTGATGCGTTAAACGTGCGTACGGGTGGCAGTGATCAGCAACATGGCGAAGGTCCTGCAGAAACACTCCAGTCGGAAATCGAAATACTTATAAATCCTGATTCAGCAATAACTTATTACGGGTCTGCCATTGGTGGACAATTCGTCTATTCAGGATTTTTAGAATGTAAAATTGGCAATCAAGTCTGGATGAAAAAGAATTGGGATGCCAATTATCCCGGAAGCAAAGTCTATAATGATGATGAGAACAACAGGGATGTCTTTGGAGGACTATACACGCATGATCAGATTTTAGCATCAGATTTTTGTCCAGAGGGATGGCATGTACCGACAGAAGCAGAAGTTACTACGCTGATTTTAAACCTACTTGGTGCGGCAGTAGCAGGAGACAAACTAAAAGATATTGGTTGGTGGGATGATCCGCACACAGTAGCAACGGACAGCAGTGGCTTCAAAGCAATGCCAGGAGGAGGCTTTGGGATGGATATTATTTCACCTTATTTTTCATATAGTGATTGGTTCCTTCCTTCAAAGGATGAGTTAAATGCAATGTATACTGAACTCCATTTGCATGGAATTGGTGGATTTTATGATATAATGGGTGATTATTCAAATACATTATATCTCACATCATCAGAAACAACACACCCATCTGAATCTATAATATGGGTTCAATCTTTTGGGGATGGAGTTCAATATGGAAATATATTTAAAAACGAAAGTAACAGATTCCGTCCTTGTCGTGCCTTTACTTCAACTACTGTTTATAATTTAAGAGATATAGGCCCTGCTGGAGGATTGATCTTTTGGAAATCAGGAAATGATTATTTAGAAGCTGCATTAAACGACTTAATTCCTTCTGACTGGAGTAATGTTATTTCTGGATTTGCAGGAACCGGCACTTTAATAGGCACAGGACAAGCAAATACCACAGCAATAATTAATCAGGTAGGACATACAGCCAGCGCGGCTAAACTTTGTAATGATTTAATTATAGATAATTCTCTCTATTACGGTGCAGCTATTGGAAGTGATCTTGTCTATGATCTATTGGGTAGTACAGGATTATTATGGCTGGCAGATGAAGCACCGGATGGAATTATTGATATTGACGGCAACGAATACCATACTGTAATTATTGGTAATCAGGAATGGCTCGTGGAAAACCTAAAGACTACAAAGTATGCTGATGGTTCGGTAGTCCCAAACCTAAACGTTAATGGCGATTGGGCCGCAGATGTGATAGGAGCATATTGTTGGTATAATAACGACATAATAAACAAGGATTACGGTGCTCTCTATGATTGGTATGGAATAAATAATGCTCATGGGTTAGCCGCAGATGGGCAATTCCAACAATTAGGAATAGCATCTAATGGATGGAGAGTTGGTACGAGAACCGACTATAATACTTTAATAGCAGCATTAGGCGGAACAGGTGTCGCAGGGGGAAAATTAAAGGAAATGGGATTAATCCATTGGAATACGCCAAACACAGGTGCTTCAGATGAAATTGGTTTCAAGGCAGTAGGGGGAGGCATGAGGAATACCGTGGGAACTTTCAGTGGTATAAATACACTATCGTCTTACTGGACCACTCCTCAAAGTGCAGGAACGACTGCATATACCAGAGATATACAGTCAACATTAATTAGTTGCATTGAAAACAATAATAATAAGCATAATGGATTTTCAGTGAGGTGTATGAGAGATATTTAATTATGAGTGATTACGCAAAGATATTATCCCTTTCAAGTACAAGCGCAGCAGCCACAAAGACATCTGCATTAAAGACTTATTTCAGGTCGGTGAGGCTTATTAAGGACACCAATACCCTTAGTCCTACTAATATCCCCTCGTACATCACAAATATTCTCCTGTGTGGTAATTGCATTGACCCAGAGATGAGATGCCTATATGTATTTTATATTGATACGTTACTTGGAGGAGCATGGATAATAGAGATAAACATTGACACCAGGGAACAGGTAGTGGTGTACTACGATAAGTACAATGATATTGGCTTTGACAGAGATCATAAGATTTACAATGCCCGTGTGGTGCATGGCAGACTCGTGTGGACGGATAACCTGAATCCTATCTATCAGATGGATATCGCACGTGCCAAAAAATCCTTCTATTATAAGATTGGCTATGGTCAGTATCCGGTGACAGTGGAGTGGAGTGCAATAGACACCTATGGCATTGATCAGATTGTCAGTAATGGCAATAACTTCTACAAGAGTCGTATTCATAATAATCTCGGACATGAGCCAAGGACAGACAGTTTTGTACTTGATGTTGGCACGTATTGGACAAGGCTTTGTCTTATTGAGGATGCGTATTACTCGATGGATGTTAAGAACTTTTACTTTGAACCCGTGCCACCCGTACACCCGCCAGTAGTGAGTTATGAATCGGATGATAAACGTAAGATAAATAATCTCAGGCAGACATTATTTCAGGTGGCATATCGCTATGTGTACATGGATTGGAGAAAGAGTACCTTTTCTCCTGCAAGTATCGTTCCCGTGCCACAGGCAGAAGAAGAAACAGCCACCGGACTCGCTAATGAGATGATCTCACTGAATAATCAATTAAACATAAAGGTTAACTCAGGTGGAGAAGAAGTACGTGCCATAGAGATCATAGGCAGGAGTAGCCAAGACCCATCCAAGTGGTTCCTGATTGAGACTATCAATAAGTTTGAAGAACAGGAACGTGGTGGAGAGGTATCAGTAACATCTGAACCGGGATATATAACCTTAACTATGGCGGTGATGATTCCAACCGTGGAGAACGTGAGTTTTGGTGTGCCAATAAATATGGGTGCAGATAATGTCTTGTCAACAAGTTTCAGGGCTAAATGGCAGGCAGTATCAGGGGCAGTAGGATATTATCTTGACGTGTCTACTGATAATTTTGCCACGTTTGTAGCAGGATATGATAGCAAGATTCTTGGCACTGTTCTAAATGCTGATGTTATTGGATTAACTGAGCATACATTCTACTATTATCGTGTAAGGGCTTATAGTACCGGTGGCACGGGTGCAAATTCCACTACCGCAACGCTTACAACCACTTATAGTACTGCTTTGTCAATTTCAATTAGTCCTGCTTCATGGAACTTCGAAGGTGCAGGAGAAGGTCATAGAAAAACAATTACAGTAACCACAACTGGTGACTCATGGGGTATATTATGGCCATCTGAAAATGACTGGATACATGTTTATAATATACTTTCTGCTACTGAAATTGAACTCTATTATACAGGAGATTACACCAGTGGAGATTATGTTACCTTCTATGCTGACAGGGTCGGGGAGGGTCGTGTATATGAAACTTTTTATGGTAGATGGACATAAAAATATAATGATATGGCAAATTTAAGTTGTATTCCAAAGTTTGTAAAAAAAGAAGTCGCTGATAAGTTTGTCGCGGAGACATTGTATCTCATGCTTCTCAATAGCACACATGTTCCCAATGCCAGCACACAGCAATTTGTATCTGATGTTGTGGCAAAAGAGATTACTGATGTCGGTGGTAAATACACCACAGGTGGAGTGGCTGTCTCAGGCAAGATATCGGTAGAGCATAGTCCGAGTGCAGGAGTGTATAACTATTATCTCGACTTAGATGATAAGGTTATTGGTCCCGGAGCCACGCTGAATTATAAATTTGGTATTTTGTTTGAGAACACAGGTGTTCAGGCAACATCAAAAATAAGGGCCCAGATAGAGTTCACGGGAGACATAACCGGTAACGAAGTAGTCAATAATGGCACAAGCACAATAAAGTGGAACACCCTTGGCCTAATTTATATAAGTTAAAATGATTGGTTCTCACAACACGGATATTGACGTAGCCTTTTACAATGACAGGGTAAAGGAGATCATTCCTGCAAGCAGTATCGCAGAGCCATTTACCTATGTGCCTATTGTAGCAGGTCACATGGAACTTGTAGGAGGCAATGCCGTGGTGTTTGGTAAGATCACCGAGGGTTATGATGTTGTTGAGGCGAATATAGAGGTTGAACTCTCTTATGAGAATGTGTCGTTACGGTCTCCGAGAACTGATCTTGCATTGACGTTTCATCAAATTGGCACAACAATAGCAAATTCAGTAGCACCCGTATGGAATGATTTTACTCAGTATTATAAAGGCGATGTAGTTACTTATAATGCGTATTACTATGCCTGTATAGCAACTTCTCCAATAGGGCAGATACCTGAATCAAGTGGTGTTGGTGACCCTGCTAATCTTTATTGGTATCAGTTAGGTAGGGTAGGGGAGATGACCTTTCGTAAGATAGTAGGTGTTGCCGTAGTGACAATTCCTGATATAATTGTAGAAGGATCATCTTATAATATCACTGTAGAGAATGACTCGGAGGGTATTGCCAATATGACCGCATCATATACAGCAGCACCCGGAGATATTTATACAACAGTTGTAGGAGGACTTATTGTCGATCTTAATGCAAGAGGATTTGAATATGTAGGTGTTTCCGCAGATGGGCATTCTATATGGATATACACAAGATACAGACTATTTAAGCAAACACCGACACTTGAAGCGGGAGACGTAACCACAGTATTTAAAGATTTTTATTTTGCCGCATACATTCTCTCTTATGGCAATACAGTAACTTTTCCGATTCTTAAATGTGGTGCTACTCATGCTTTTGGAATAGTATATAAAGATCGGGCAGGGAGGTGTTGTTCCGTAATTAAAACACCAATATTTACAGTTTATATACCTTTCTATTCGGAAGATTCTAATAATCTTTTTGAGACAATAGCAAAACTGGTCTTTAAGATTAATCATAAACCTCCTTCATGGGCAGAGTCTTATGAGATAGTTTATTTTGGTAACGTCTCTATGGATTATTTTTTGCAGATGAGGGCAAATAATATTACCGCACTTGCAGGCGCAGTGAACCGATTCTCATTAAATATTGCAGATACTATTGTATGGACGCAGACTCAAAATAATAGGTGGAGAGTGCCCCCTTATGATTGGCTCGCAGGAGATCGGTTAAGGCTTATGGGAATTATTAATCAGACAACATATTATGGAGAGGCCATTGGTGGCGGGTTCGTTTATGATTATGAGATTGAAGCAACAGGAACTCAGTACGATGAAGAACCTATTGGTGGTGATTGGTTGATTTTTCAAGCTACACACCGCCCTAATCTATTTGTCAACGAAACTAATATTCTTGTAGAGGTTTATCGACCACGTAAAGGACTGTCTCAGACGGTTGCTTATGGCACGGGGATGGTATTTGATATTGCAACTGATGTATTTGGCAATAGGTATCATAAAGGAGACGTTGATCAGTCCTTCGATGCAAATGGAGTATGTATTGTTGCTGCCGAGGTTAATAATACTGCAAATGATAGTTGGAAATATTATAGACTAAACTATAAGTTTGAGTCAACCGAGATACAACCATTCTGGGCCGAGAGCATGTTCCCGAGCGATTGGTGGAGAGACCAGATTGTTACAAATAGACTAACATCCATAGGATTTCCGTTCCTTGACGATCTCAGTCAGAGACAGAGGGTGTTGGATGAGAGAATACGCCACGGTGGATTCCTGATAACCGGCACGCGGACAAACAACATCGCTCATTTTACTTTTGATGACTTTATGGACTTACCAAAGAGGAACGGTGATATTACAGGACTCAGGGAGGTAGGATACACGCTGAAAGTCATTCAGATGTATAAAGAGACGAGCATCTACATCAACCGCATACAGACTTTTAATCCTGATGGCACGGAGCAGTTCACCCTTACAGATAAGTTCCTTGCAGAACAACGACCTATGGAATCGGATTATGGATGTCAGCACCCCGATAGTATCATGGTCAATGGCAGGAATCTTTATTATTGGGATCACTCACAGGGTAAATTTATTCGGTCAGCACCCAATGGTCAGATAGTCTTGGATATTAAGATGAAGCGGTGGTTCAAAGACCTTATTAAGTGGATACAGGCAAACGGTGGCGGTAAGACCTTAGAGACACGCACAGGTGCTAATAATGAGCATGATGAGATATGGTTGACGTTCAGGATGGGAGACGAGGTACGGGGTGTTATTTTCAGTGAGAAGCAGGGTCGGTACATATCGCGAATCAATCAAATAACCGAATCATACGTCCACTTAGGAAATTTCTTCGCACATTTGTATCATCAAAGGGTTTGGATAATGAATGTTGATGAGGGACAGGATTATCTTTCATGGGTCGGAGTGCCTACTTATGCAGAGATAGAGGTTGTGTCGAACATAGAACCTGTCAGGAATAAGGTTTATAATGCGATTGCGCTGTTTGCAGATCACGAGATGAACTCATTACCCAAATATGTTTACATACCCACAGAAGCATCGGGAGGCAATGACATCATGGAAAGCAATGTTCCGATTTGGGACAGGAGAGAAGGGGTGTTCTTTGGAGAGGTACTTAAAGATGAAAACTCAAAGGGTAGTTTTATAAGTCTTAATGACAGAAAGATGAATGGAAGGGCAATGAGAGGAAGATACTGTTTTGTGAAGTTGAACACCGAGGAACACGATGAGAAAGTAAGAATTGATTCGATAGTAATATTTTCAACACCAAGCGAACGAAATATTTAAAAAATGAGTAAATTAGCTGAAATAATACCCGTATTTGTTGAACAAACCCCCGCTTTTAAGGATTTTGAAGAGGGTAAGTTATACATTACAAAAATAAGAGGCTTCGCCACTCATTTATGTGCCTGTGGCTGCGGAGGATTAACTGTTTGTGATCTTAAACCCGAATGGAAGGACGGCTGGGATTTAACTGAAAACATAAATGGCACTGTTACATTGCGCCCCTCAATAGGAAATTGGAAAGGACAAAACCCCTATCATGCACATTACTATATTACAAACAATAAAATAGAATGGGTATGAAAACTAAAAACCTAATTACCCCAAAATTGATTAATATTTAAAGTCATGGACTATACTTTACCAAAAGCCAATTTATTTAAGCCTGTATCTCAATGGGGAGGAGGTGGAGGAAATGCCATGTCTTCAGCAGTAGGTACAGCAGCACGTATAGGAATGGGTGCAGCATCAGGAGGCACAAGTGAGATCATCGCTCAGGTGCTTAATCTTATTCCTTCGATATTTCAAGGTATCACAGGTGCTTCACAATTAAAGAAGGCACAGAAGATTGAAGATCAGAGTCCACGTCCGGAGGCAACGATAGCACCGAGTATTGAAAAACTTGTCAATTACTCGTATGGACAGACTCTTAATCAGGATATCCCCGGTGGTGAGATGTACCGCAATGAGATAAAAGGAGCAACCGCAGCAGGCATGAAAACTGCATCGGAACTTGGTAGTGGTTCAGAGGCTTATGGTATGCTTGGTGAAATGGTTGGCAGGGAACAAAACTCATTTGGAGACCTTGCAAAAATGACAGCACAGGATGTCGCAGGAAAGAAGGATGTCTATGGTCGCTCATTGGAAGTAAAAGCCGGAGAAGAAAACCGTGTATGGGATTGGAATAAAGCACAACCATATATGCAGGCAGCACAGATAGCAGCGATGTTAAGAGACTCAGGACTGAAGAATATTAACTCAGGGGTTAAGAACGTGCTTGGATCGGGTGCAGAATATGTCAGTTCCCTGAATCAAAACAATGACTTTCATTCTTCACTCGCATGGGGAAAGGGCAAAAATAGCGGAGTTGCGGGAAATGTCAGTATGGATGATATTACCAATGCAGTCAGCAAGTATCTTAATAGTGGTAGTAAAAATTAAACACCATGGCAAATAAAGGCAATATAGACCCCGCAATGCAAGCAGCACCTTATCTTGGCGATTCATCCCATGATCCTATTGAGTTTACGAGACGTCAGACCATGATTAAATATCAGAGGGGAATGCAGCGTCAGGAAGAAATCAAAAGAAATGTTGCTATTGGATTGGATCAGTTAAAAGTTAAGTTGGATGGATGGAATGACAAAGGAGGATTTGACCAGATCAATGAACGTCTGCAGCAGTCTAAGAATTTTGTCACAGAACTCTCAGGTAAGGGGGTAAATATATTCAGCCCTACAACAAAAGAAGATGTCACCGCTTATAAGGCAGCATCGGACTATATTGCAAAGACCAAAGAGTTGGCCGATATCCGTAATAATCAGAAAGTCAAAACAGATGCCATCTATGCCTTATTAAAAGCGGATGAAGTAAAGAATCCAGAAGATCAGACGGTAAACAGGGAAAAGACCCAAGCGAACTTATCATTGGCACTGAAGGGTAAGACTATTGAGGAGAGGGATGAGATCCTGAATAACGCATTGGTGTTGAATCCACAGATTGGGGACGTGCAGAAATTCATCAGTTCCATTAAAGACCGTATCACAAAACTTCCGGTTAAGACATGGCAAAGTCCTGATGCTGATGGGGTACTTCAGACATATACATCTGAGGTGTCCGATTCTAAAACAGAAGAGCAAATATACAAAGATTTACGTGCTCAATATAAGTACGCACCTACCGAGGTTAAGAACTATATCAAACAGCAAGGCGAGTTAAACAAGGGCAATGAGCCAGTAGGGTTTACTGATGAAGATCGTTTTCTCGCAATAGCCAGACCCGCATATAAAGAGAAATTCAGTCAGAAGGCAGCAACGTCCAGTGGTAGTGGAGGAGTTCCTTTTACTTTCCTTGGTGCGCAAGCAAAAATAACTCCGGGAGAACACCAGACAAATGATCTTGTGTATGGAGGCATAAACTTTAATGACAGATATGATATTTCTTCCAATAAGCCATTTTTCATACCGCCTGCAGGAGGAAAATATTCAACGGAAACAGAGTGGAAACCTATTCCAGAGGCAGGAGGTCCAGTAGAGGGTAATGTGCTTTTCTACGATCCGAATACTGATTCAGTTGTGTTTAAGGTGTCTCAGGACGCACGTTATCCGTGGATAAAAAACAACACCACCATTTCAATACCTCGTAAAAACCTTGCCAAGGCAGACGACCTTCCGGTAATGGTTGACGGAAAGAAAAAGACATTAAAGGATATTCTTCCGGCAGAGGCAGCCACCGCAAAGAAAAAGGCATATAATCCCAAAACAGGTAAATTTGAATAATCATGGAAGATCCTAAATACACCAAGGCATTATATGACCAACTTAGTTCTAAACTTGAATTAGGAACACAGGCTGATTTTGAAAAGCAGATAGGTACTGATGAGAAGTTTCGTAAAGCTATTTTCGATCAGGCAGGTAGCGAATTAGACCTTGGTGATTACAAGACCTATGAGGGTTATGTAAAAAAAAAAGAATCTCCGGCAGACTATGGACTGCCAAGCAAAGAAGTTTTTTCAGAGATGTTTGGCAATATTTCAAAAGAGGTAAGTCAACGTCCAAAACTAAATAAAACAACATTAAGCCCATCAGATGAAGTTAATTTTGAAAAATGGACAGCAGGAGAACCAGAGAATGATTTATATGATTTTCGTGGATTTTACGAGGCTGAAAAGCAAAGCGGAACATTAAAACCTTCAATGGGGGATTATTTAAAATCAGACCCTGATTTTCATTTTGGTTCAATAGGTTTAAATGGGAAAGTATTAAAATCTCCTGATCATCCCACTTTTGAAAAAACATTGCAAGGCGAAGAACAAATGGGCAATGAGTTATATGTTGATGAAGAAAGTACATTAAGAACTCGTCCAAAAACGCATCAATTTGACACCCCTAATTTATCATTAAAATCACCAGAGTTTAAAGGACCCGAACTTGAAACATTAAGCGGGACCGTTGCTGCTTATGTATCTGGAAAGAGAATAACTGATAGGGAATACAAGGCGGAAGCCGAAAAAAGAATAAGCGAGATTGATACTAAGTTAAAGGAACTTCCGAAGGCACAGATGCAGACAGGGGATGTCGGTGCAGGTACAGATTTTAAATTTGCATCAACCCCCGAAGAAGATGAGAAACTGAAATTACAGCAAGAAAGAACAAAACTGACTGAGGCGATAACGACTCCTACAAAAGCACAGTATCTCTTTGGGAAAGCATACAGTCAGTCCCTTATAGGATTAGCGAATAAGATTATGACGGGAAGCGAACTTACATCTCCCGAATGGTTGGCTAAATATGATGCAGGGACGCTTACCGATGCCACAGCCACCGCACTTGGGTTTATGATTGATATGCCTTTCTTTGGTGGCATGGGCAAGGTAGGTGCAGAGATAGGCAAGGTTGCAGCAAAGCCTATTGTGGATAGGGTAATGGCTAAAGGTGTTGAGAAACTTATGAAAGCAGGCATAGAGGAAACCCTTGCAAAAAAGCTCACTCTAAATGCAGCTACAAAGGTATCTCAGAGCATTGCAGGAATGACATCATCAGGTGTAGCACTTGGTTCATATACCTCAGTATCAGACGCATTAAATCAATGGGCAGTACCGGATGCAAACTTTGATGATATTAAATGGGGGCAGTCACTTAAAAAAGGGGTAAAAAACTTTGCTCTTGGAGTTGGTGTCGGAGGATTAGGACTTGGAAGTGCAGCGATAGCATCTAAGGCATCTGCAATACCAAATGCGGCAGCAAGAATAGGAACTAAGGTTGGTGTTGCAACCGGAGGATTAACTGCCGAGAGTGCATTATTCACCTATGGAGGCGCATTATTGGACGGACGTGCGCCAAATGAAGTCACAGGCAAAGAGTTTCTCGAAACAGTGGCATTACTCGGACTATTGAAAGTATCAAATGTAGCAGGGAATATTCCAGAGGCAGTTACAAAACCTAAAGAAACCCTGACTAATCTATATCGGTCATTGCAATACGACCCAAAGAAACCCGGACAGGGACAATTTGAAGTCGATATTGAACCATGGGAGGTTGATGCCATGGGAGGAAAAGACTATAAATCAGTAATGGATATCGCATCGAAAGATGATAAAGTACTTGCTGATATTTTAAATTCAGATAAAGTGCCTGCATTACTAAAGCAGAAACTACTCTGGGGAGCAAGAGGAGTTGCGATACAGGATGTCAATATCAATGCTGAAAAAGTCGTCCCAAATGAGGAGTTTGTGGATATCTATAACAAAGAGGGCGTATTAGTTGATAAGAGGAAGTACGCATCAAAGCAAGAGGCAGATCAGGCATCTCTTGAAATGGGTTTGCAGTTGGAAGACAATAAGATGCAAAGACGTTCCGCAGAACCGGATGTTGACAGGGTTAAGATTATCTCTGACTTAAAATCTAAGGGAACTGATGTTGATAAGTTGTTAATGGCCGTTGATAAGCCAGTTAAGGAACGCACACCCGAAGAAAGTAAGATGGTTGGTGACTACTATTCAATGATACCGAAAGAGAAAGCAAAAGAAAAGGGTACGGATAAAGTATCAATCGGAGAACGGGATATTGTAACTCAGTCAGAAAAAAACATCTTAAAGATCAAATCCGAGAGTTCATTCAATATACCTATTTTAAAGGGCAAAGAACAAGTAGGAAAAGCCACTATTGAGGACACCCCCGATGGATGGAGAATCAAATGGATTGAGGCAGCCAGACCGGATAAAGATACTCGTGGAGCAGGAAGGGATGCAATGATACTCTTGAATAAAGAGGCATTAAAAGAAGGAAAGGTATTGATGTCTGATGTTGAAGGTAAGAACTCATCCGATATGCAAAAGGCATGGGAGAAACTTGTTGAGGCAGGGGAGGCAGTACAGTTACCTGATAAAACGTGGTCGTTCAATAAGCCAGAGAAGCCAATAGAACCCGCACCGGATAAGCCAAAAGCCAAGACAGAAGAACCTATTGTTGAGCCTAAAAAACTCACTAAAAAACAACAGGCAGAAGTAGACAGAGCTCAGGCAGCACTTGAGAAGTCAAGTAAGCCGAAAAGAACTGTTAAAATATCCCCAAATAGTGAGTCGGGAAAGATAGTCAATGCAACCCCGAGTGATTTTACGGATTCTATGGCTCAGTTTCTTTTAAGTGGAGGCACTTTAAGTAGGGCTGATTTTCTCAGGCATTCAAACTATGGTAATAAGGATATTGTAGGTGGAGGGTTGAGTTTCTACCTTAATAAAGAGAAGGGTGTGGCATTTGATGTGTTGCATGAGAGATTAGCAGAAGAATATGGTAGAAAAAATGGTGGAGAGATAACACCAGATGACATTCTCAAGGCTATTGACGCACTTAAAGTTGACGGCAAACTAAATAAAGGGACTATAATTCAGAAGTTCAAGGAACGTCATAAAGAGATTGACTGGCAGGATAAAGAAGTTCTCAGTCCCGAAGAAAGAGCAAAGAGAGACATGGATGATGACCTGGAAATAGTCAAAAGCACCGGAGAATTTACTGATCTCGTAAAGGCAGCAGAGGGAGACAAGGACGTAGAGGATGCCATAAAAGCCTTCCAGACTGAGTTAGGCAGTGGCGAGTTCGATTGGGATTATATAAAGGATAAGATAAAAACCGATCCTGAATTTTTTGTCAATAACTGGTTATTTGATTTAAAACCGGAACAGATTAAAAAGTTAAACGAAATACTATCAAACAATGGAGAAAAAATCGAATTTAGCGAAAGGGTTGCACAGCCTCCTGTTATTGAAGGCAAAGGCAAAGGGGACATCGTATCTGGAAGAATTGAGACTCCTGCGGGAGAAAATGGACCAAAAGAAACTGGAAAGCCAGAAGAAGTAAAACCCATCATAGATGAAAAACCAATTGACACAGCAAATCCTCCAATTAGCAAAGGAGAAGAAAATATCGTTTCAGGAGGCACAGAGGCAGGTAAGGAACCAGTTGTTACAGAAGGTGAAGCAAAACCTATCACAAAACCCGAAGAAATAAAATTTGCAAGACGCACAGATGGGATATTAAAAAATAAATCAGAATACACTCCCGAAGAATGGACGCAATACACCAAGTCTGTTATTGATAAAAAAGGTTCTGAATTACCCATTACCCCAATAGAAAAGATAGTTGTAAACACTCTAAATAGTTTTAATGATAAGGTGAAACAGGGAGAAAACCCAACTGATCTATTAGATAAATTAAAAACAAATCTCAGTATTGAAGAAAAGGGAGCAGATTGGGAAAAGGGTGGCATAGGGGAGAATCAGTTGCGGAAACAAAATATCGCTGACCTAAAAGAAGCAATATCAAGAATTGAAGCACAAATAAAACCTATCACAGCCACCGGAGAAAAAGTAAGCACCACTCTCAATGATGCAGTATCAAAATACGGATGGAGTGCAGTAAAGAATCCAGAAGGTTTTTGGTTGCAGAACAAAGACGGTAAACCCGTGGTGAAAGTAGTTATGAACACCAAAAAAGGCACATATAAGTTCCTTGACATGTCAGGGACAAAACTGATGGATGGCAGAGGACAACTTGAAAAGAGTGCGGAGAAACTTCTGAAGGACATGTATTATGCGAAAGAGGTGAAGCCGAATATTGAAGAACTCAAAAATACAACGCAAGGTAAACTGATTGCAGGAGTTGGGGGGAAAATTGCAGAACTACAATCCAGAGGCGCAAAGGTTGATCATTACCAAAGACTACTTGAATCATACGAAAAGAGTCCGAATCAGAAAACGAAAGATAAAATACTTCAGATTGAGAAGGAACTTGGATATGAAGAACTCGGTAATAGTTATTTTAACACAAAACCGGAAATAGTACAAGATATATCAAAAGATTTATTAGGCAATCCCAAAGAAGAGTCTATGCTTACTTTTAACGAAAGGTTGAAAGAGAGATTTGGGGAGAAGCAAGTTACGGAAGCAACCAAGGAAAATTTAAGGGTTCAGTACCAGAGAGAACTTGACAGAGGCTATCTAAAGAAATTCGTAGAAGAAGGTAGAATAACACAAGCGGATGCAGATGCAGTTCTCGAAAGTGCAGGATTAAAAGCACCTAAGATAGAAACATCGCCAACACAAGGAATTAAGTTCAAAGACAAGACATACACCGAAGTAGATCAGGTATTAGATGCTCTTGATAAGGGGGATATCACTTTTGAGGAATCCAAACAGTTACGTGAAGATGTAGGCAAGTTTGAGGATGATTTGCGCAAACAGGCTACCAATAACTCCACCAACATGGATAAGAAGATGGGCAACCACACCAAGGATGCCGAGGACGAGATGCTAAAGACATTCGGTAAGAAAAAAGGAGGTAATGGTAAAGTAGCAATAAGGTTTCTGCCACCCGATCCTATTCCACTGATGAACACCGTACTCTACAAACAGTTGGTAAAGGTCAGAGATGCTTTAAATAATCGTATTGCCAATGTATTACAGGCAGGCATGAAAAGTCAAATGGACTTATTGAGATGGCCAAGCAAAGCCATTACTAACTTCTGGGGTGGATTGGGACGTACACAGGCTGACATACATGGCAAAGGAGGGAAACCAGGGAAACTTGCATTCACAGGTACAGTTAAGTCATTTGCACCTTATGAAGCGAAAGAACTAAGAGGGAAATGGTTGGATATAGTTCATTCAGATCCCGAATCATTACGCAGGGTGCTTGATGTGCTTGACCCTGATCCTGAGTTTGCAATAGAGAAACTGAGTTATGGTGACTTGTCACTTGCTGAAAAGAATCTATATTTTAAGATGAGGGACTGGAATACATGGGTACATGAGACAAACTATGCCAATGGGTTCCTTGACACCGAGACATATCTGAAAAACAAAGATGTGACGGGTGACTCAAAATACATTGCCCGCATGTACGATAAATATGAAGGGGAGACATTACTTGACCCTGCCATACAGGAGTTTATTAACAGGGGAAATAGTGCCATCACTACAAAGATGATGACCGATATGTTTAAGGCACGTGAGGAAAGTACGGAATGGAAAAAGGAACATGCCATACGTGACCCGACTTATCTTACTGCAAAAAGAGTCATGCAGACGATACAGAATGTGGCTATAAAGGGTTATATGGACTTAGTGATACAGGAACATCCCGACTTCGTGTTATCGCTTAAGAAGGGTGAAGCAGTGCCAAAGGGATACACCAAGCTTGGAAGTTCATACAGTTGGGGCCCGTTCCGAAACAAGGCAGTGATAAACCATGTCGTTGAGGACTTCACAGGGTTTTATTACTCCAATGCAGTTGCTAATGACCTTTACAATGCTTTTAAGAAGGTTGACAGATCGAATGTAAATCAGTTTTACAAGAAACTAAGGACTGTCTATAATCCCATGGTACAACTTGGGAACGTCACAGGAAATATATTCTTTGCATCGGCTAATGGCATTAATCCAGTATCATTCTTAGGTAAGTTTCCTGAAGCAATAAAATTATATCACAAGAGTCCCGAAGTATATAAGGCATTATTAAAAACCGGACTGATAGGCGATGTAGCTTTCACCGGAGAAATGAAGCCACTTGCAATCATTAAAAGCAAAGAGGGAGGCAAGTTAAGCAAAGCCGATGAACTCGCTACAAAAGCGTATGTAGGTGCAGATAATATCGCTAAGATTTCCGCATACTTGGTTTTCAGAGAGCAGGGCATGAGCCATGATGCGTCTGTCAGAAGGGCTTATGATGCGTTTCAGAACTACTCTACGGTAGGCAAGACATGGGACTTTACATCAAAAATACCATTGATTGGTCCGACATTTGCAAAGTTCCAGGCAGACTTGCAAAGGATACTTGTGAATAACATTACCACAACACCCCTAACATTGATAGGCACTCTTATGCTTATCAAAATGGGAGGGATACTTGCAAGTACCTTATCCGGTGAGACAGAAGAAGAAAGAAAGGTCAGAGAGGGCAGGAAAGGAGTGGCTAAGATACCGCTTGTCAATATCCCATTGAGTTTTAAAGTAGGTAAATCAGAGGTGAATGTTGCAAGATATTTGTCTCCATTATATAACTACAACTATGCAGATGCAGGCACGCAGTTATCAGAGGTAAGTAAGTTCCTTCCAATTCAATTATCAAAAGTCAACAGACCAATATTAGGGGAGACTTCTAACCTTCCGGCTTTTGCTGATGCTACATGGGGATGGATAGGATCGGTAGCGTTTGACAGGGATTATCGTGGCATCTCGATTCAGAACCCCAACGCATCTGCCTATCATAATGCCAATATCACCACAGATGAAAGGATATTAAATGTTATGACATACATTGCCAGAAGTCAGGTGCCATTCTTTAAAGGCGCACAGGACATGTATGATGGCATCCGTGGCAATCTGGACTATTATGGAAGGAAAAGAGATTGGAAACAGACTATACTTAATAATGTTATAAAGATTCAAGAGTTCGATAAACCCGAATTAAAGGTATATGTGGAACGAAATATTGATTATCTGACAAACAGATACACCGCACTTGCTCAGAGAATGGGAGATGCAAATTCCGATTTTCTCAAAACAATAAAAAATGCTGAAGAAAAAGGGTTATCCGCAGAGGCACTGGCACGTGCATACACCGTGGCAGATAAGAAGCGATCAGGACAGTTACAGAAGTCCATGGATGAGCAGGTGCCGGTAATGCAGGAACTCGAAAGGCTCACTAAGGTATATGCAGGTTGGTACCCGAAAGATGAATCTATTGGCACAAACTTTCAACATCTCGAGTCGGGAAAAAACCAGAGATTTAATGTTCTCAATGACGTTGACCTGCAGAAGAAGTACCCAGCCGAGTATTCTATCCTCAAAAAGAATGACCTGTTAAATAAGCCTGTAATACCCTCATACTGGCAGGGTGTACAACTGAGTGAAGAAGATAGAAAAACCTACTCAAATGTCTATTGGTCAGAGTATCTAAGGAATCTTAATTCCATGGGACTAACCATACAGGAGGAGATGGATGAGGCGAAAAAGAGCATAACCAACATCATCGAATCCACGACACGTCCAGTGCCAGAAAAGACCACAACATTACAGGAGATGGCTGCCGATGCTGCAAGTTCAGCTCGTGACATAGCAAATGAATCAATCAGGTCTAAAAAATAAAAACCGTATCATCTATGCGTATAATGGGAGTCTCAGCAACGGGACTCTTTTATTTTGGGCATTGTTTAAAACTATTTGTTTATTTTATTTGTTTAAACGAAAATGTTTATTAATTTTGACAAATAAATTTATTTATCCCCATGGAAGAGAAATACGGATTATTAAAAGATGTTGAATGTAAGTTTGCGAAAACTGACCCAACTATCATTGAGGGAATGTCTAAGAGGTTAGGTATTCCTATTGATCACATGAAGCACATGTTAAGATACAACATGTTTACGGTAAGCCAATTTGCTGATTTATCACAATTAGCGATATCCACTATCACAAACAAGACTCGTCCATTGATGATAGATGGTAAGTACGGCACGGAGTTGGATTACTGCTATCCTTATCAAAACATAAATGGGGATAGCCCCAAATTCATTGTAAGAAATGAGAAAGCAGAAAAATACCTGAAGGCATGAACGATACTATTCAGATAAGAAGCTGGGCAACAACTAATACCACCAAATATAAAGGAATAAGCCGATTCCAAAAATTCATCTGCAAAACATTCAGTATTCCCCTGCCAGTAGAGAAATGTTTTTTTGAGGCAGTTGTTAGTTTTAGTAATCCTGAAAAAGTTAGAAAAAATGACGTACTCCTTATTCCTAATGGGAATGGATGCTGGATGGTAATTTCAAATGAATATTATCCTTTTTTTGTAATCTCAAGTTTAGATGCTCTTGCGGAAGACCCAAAATACGCAGGAGATACTTGTGTTATAGCAAGTGCATTTGCTGAAAGAGAATCTGTATGACCTTTGAGGAACTAAATATTGAGGTAAAGAGTGGCAAGGTGCGTTATAGCACCACGTGCCCGAAGTGTAATGACACCCGTCAGAAGCATAAGAACGTCCCATGTCTTACTGTTAATAATGAACCGGATAACAGGTGGTTCCATTGTAACCATCCGACTTGTGGATACTCAGGCAATCTTGATTTGATGGATAAGTATGATAAGGTTGCAGAAAAGTCTCGTATGCCAAAACAAATCGCTGAGACATATTCAAAAGAGGTCAGGGAGTACTTGGAGAAGCGAGGCATAGATCAGAAGACCGCACTCAAAGAGAAGATTTACGAGTTCGCTATGCGAATCCCTAATGGTTCAAAACCAATAATGGGATTTCCATTTTATATCAACATGACGCTTGTCAATGTAAAATACTTTGATATGAGATGGAAGGCAGGTCAGGATGGTCCAAAGTGGTGGCAGATGAAAAGAGACCTTGGCACAAAGGCAATATTCCTTGGTATGCAGAACTTATCCTTTGATGTGGATGAAAAGAAAGAGGTCATTATAACAGAAGGTGAATGGGACTGGCTGACATGGAAACAATGTGGTTATAAGAATGTGGTGAGCGTGCCTATGGGAGCACCGAATCCCAATGCAAAGGAGTTTGAACATGAGTTTGATTATGCCAATGATAAATACGTGCAGAGTTTCTTTGCTCCATCTGATCCACAAAAGGGTTACATAGGCATTGACAGCATCATCTTCAGCACCGATAATGATAAGCCCGGACATGTATTACGCAACCAATTAGCCCTTATCTTTGGGAAAGAGAGGTGTAAGTACATCCAATATCCGGGAGGCTATAAGGACATCAATGACGTATTTAAGGGCAATAATAAGACTGAGGTATTACTTCCGGCACTTGGTAAAGCAGGTGTTGATGAGTGTTATCAGAATCTATCATCATTCCCGGTAAAGGGTATAGTAAGACCGCAGGATGTCAGGGAAGAATTGGAGTTGATCGCAGCCGATGGGTTCACTCCAGGTCTTGGAATAGGGGTACCCTCAATAGATGAGTTGTTTACACTCAAAAGAAAGCAGTTTACAGTAGTTACGGGACTACCGAGCGCAGGGAAATCGGTATGGGTACGGTGGTATCTGTCTGAGTTTGTACGGCATAACACCGAGGAGACTATCAAATGGGCACTATTCACTCCTGAGAATCGTCCAGTATCAAGAGAACAGGCAAAGATAGCAGAGGTAATAACAGGTCAGTCATTCAAGAGAGGTTATCGAAACTCAATGTCAGAGGAATTGAGGAATAAGACCATGCGTTATATTCAGAAGCATTTCTTCTTCATCTCACCAAATAAACTTAGTTTTGAGACATGGATGGGAAAGGTAGATTCAGATCATGTGAATAGCATGGAGTCACTATTACAGTATCTTATCTATCTAAAAAAGACTGAGAATATCTTTGGGTTTGTCATTGATGCGTGGAATAAGATCGAGCATGAGCAACCAAAGAACCAGACTGAGACCACGTTCATAAGCAAACAATTGGATTTTCTTATAAATTTCTGCGATGTTTATGATGTTCATTGTATCCTTGTAGCACATCCGACAAAGATTGAGAAGGTAGGGATAAATTATCGGATGCCCTGCTTATATGACATAAAAGGGAGTTCAGCATGGAAGGAAAAACCGGATATTGGAATAATACTTCACCGCTATATTAATAGAAAACGTCCGGCAGATGAGATACCCGATGATGCTACTGATGATGATAAGATAATCATTGACAAAGACGCACCGACTATTGTGAATATTGAAAAGATAAGATTTGAGGAGATTGGTAGGATGGGGAAGGTTAAGATGCGCATGGACTTTGCAAAGGGAGGAAGATTCTTTGTCGTGGAGGACGAGAAGAAGAAAACCGAAGTAAAACCCATTGACGGAAAACTCAATCCCAAACAGGATAAAGACGAAGTATTCGATAACGGCAAGGATGAACTAAGCGACCTGCCTTTCTAAAATATAATAATATGTGTACAAAACAGAATAAAATATCAATGGCTAATTGGGGAGTTGTAGGAACAGAGCAATGCCAGAAGCCTGAATATAAAGACGGACTATGTGCTTATCATTATAAGCGGAGTATCGAGAAACAGTTACCTTGGGGCAGGCGTAAAGGATATATTGACGCAACGCAGGATGATTTAAACAAAGGACGTAGTTTGAAACTTAAAACAAAAAACGTACATCATCTTTTTAAGGTTAAGAACGGAAAGGTTATCCGGTACAATAATAAGACTGATCGGTATGACATAGAAACAGAGATGCTTCCTCATTATGATTTATTTTGCGTAACCTCATTTTAATATAAACTATAAAACTATTTGACATGACAAACAACGAAGATTACAGACCAGACAACATCGAATTTAACGTCAGTAAAGACGGAACAAACATCCCAGAAAGCCTTGGTGAATTTGCAACACCTGAAGAAGCCGGTAAATTTATTGGCTCAAATCTCACAGCATTGAATCGTGGAGTGACGGTGTCACGCCATATGGATGCCTTTGAAAAGAAAACATGCAGGGATGACTACCAGGATGTCCTTGAAAACCTTGTGCCGGTGTATGAGAAGGAACTATCAGCAGCAGAACTTGCTCTGGCGAACGCAAAGGCCACTTTAAAGAACTCACAGGAGGCATACGACTTCACTATTAACCGTGCCAAGAATCTCGCAGCTGAGGCTAAAAGAGGCTTAAAAGACATGATTCTGGATGAGAAGTACACGTATAGGATTCCATATCAGGGCAGATTCTATTTCTACACCTACATTGATGGTTCATTGAGGCTTTGCCTTATCAGGGAGATCGTTGATTCCGAAAAAACGGAAATTTGGAGTCAAATGGGTGCTAATGAAGAGTTCATTGATAAAACCTTTGCACCAAAAGAAGAAAAGAAAGGAGGCAAAAAATGAAAAACAGCGTTGTTCAGCCAATGTCATTTGAAGAATGGCAGAAACTTTCTGATGTAGAAAAATCAAAATATTTGCCAAAGGGTGAAGATATTATTATTAATCTTGATTGTCTTATTCTTACTATTCAGGAAGCAATGGATTTAAAAAAAGAAATTCCTGACCATATTATTAAGGCATATAATTATTTGATAAATAAGAAGTAATGAAGATTTTCATGTATATTGTTTTGTGCTTAACACTAATATCACCTATGATATTCTGTGTTGTTCAAAGTAATTATAATCCGCCTATTTCTAATATGATAGCATCAGTTTATTCTTATGTATTGGGTGCAATTATAGTCAGTGCTCTTTTGGGTCGCATATTTTATTTACTTTATATAAATTCTAAACCATGATTGTACTCGGAAGCGCAGTATTAATAAAGCCAGACAAACTACCTGAGAGGACAAAAACAGGAACGCTCATCATACCAGAGAACTCCGTAGAGATGTTACCGGAATGGGGTGTAGTGCAGGATTGTGGCAGTGAGTGTGACACCGTGAAGGTAGGGGAGAGAATACACTTCCCTCGCAGGAGTGCCAATGTCATCACGATAGATGGCGAGGATTTTTTCATCACCAATGAACACCGATTGTTTTACATAAAAGAAAAGATATGAATAAAATTAAATTTAATGATGCAAGTGATCGAAGGATGAAGGTAATGCCATTATCATTGGCTGAACAGGAAACCGTTATTGATGCCTTAAATTATCTTCTGGAAAACGACAACGGCAATATAGCGCAAACGTGGTTTGATTTGCTCCAAAGATTTGTTGATAATTATTCCAAACTTGAGCATCACAAGGTAACGACAGAAGGACTATCAGCGTTTGATTCAGACCCCCGTAAGCTTCTTTATGAATTTTGGCAAAGAAGTTCAGATGCTTGTCCTTTAGAAGTAGGGGAAGCGGAAAAACAAGAAGAACTATTTAAGCAATGGGTCAGTCCTGCCATAATTGACATAACATTTTAAAGAAGGAGTATATGAGCAACGAAAAACAGAAACCGCTTATCGACGATTTGCTTGATGAACATTTTCCTGAAGCAAGTTATAACACACGTATCCGTGAAAAGGCCAAAGAGATGACGCTTGAATTTTTTAAATTGGCAAGACAGGAATATGCAATGCAGGAGGAAATAAATCTCGCATTGCTTTTCGGAAGAGAATTAACACAGGATGAAAAAGATCGTAACCTTAAAAGATGGGGATTTTAATTATGAGCAACGCCAATAATTATGCCTTTGCCAACAAGCTACAAGGCTTCAAAGAAAAGATTCTCGACACCCATATTGCCAAGACAGAGGAGGCAAGAGTGATAATGCACGACCCAAACTACGCATGGGATAGTGAGGACAAGAAGAAGTCTGGACAGGCACGGTACGACTCTTACAAGGCATGGCAGGTGTACTACCAGACTTTCTACGATGAGGGACTGAAGCTATGCACACAGCATGAGCAACTTGTTGATAAGATGTCAAAGGTGTACGACAAATGGTACAAAGACATCAGTAATGAAGGCAGGCAAGAAGTGGAGTTGATGTCATGTCAGGCAGATTGGCTTAATGAGATATTTTTAGAAATATTCAATGAATTGAAACCGCTTGGGTTGGAAGGGATGAAACCGCCGGCAGCACTTAATATGAAATAATATGAGATCAGATTTACAAATAACACGAATCCCTCCTCATAGCCCCGAATGGTTTAAGTACCGTGAATCAGGTATTGGGGGAAGCGAGACAGCAACCGTATTGGGGCTGAATCGTTATGATACCGTAACTCGAACTTATTATGAAAAAATAGGCGCAACTGAACCACGGCATTTTGATAATGCGAAGATGTTCTTCGGAAGATACATGGAGGACAATATTGCTGAACTCTGGAAGTATTATGATGGGACTACTGATGGGTGGATTGAGAACTACAAGAATAAAAAGATCATCAGGGATTGTCGTGCCGTAAATGGTTTTGTGGTCAATCCAAAATATCCGTGGTTATTTGGTTCTTTCGACAGGGTGCAGAACATTAAGGGCGGTATAAACCTACTCACAGGGGAACCTCTAAAGACGGAGGCGGTACTTGAAATTAAGACATTAAGCTATTGGAGTTCGCAAATGTGGGAGGGAGGTATTCCCCTGTCATATCTGATCCAGATACATGTTTACATGATTATTCTCGAATGTGATTATGCTGAAATAGCTATTCTAAAGGACGGGTCAGAATTTATTGTTGAAAAATATACCCGTGATGAAGGTCTATGTGAAAAAATCTTAAACATAACTCAGTCATTTTGGGAAAAACTTGTCATTCCCGGAAAACAGGCACAGATAAAAAAACTCGAAGCAGAAAAGGTAGGAAATATTTCTGAAGTAGAGAAGTGGGATGCTGAAATACAAAAGCATGAACCTGAGCCAGACACCACGGAAGCATATCGAGAGTTTCAGAGCGAAAAGTTTCTTAAAGAAAGAGACACCATTGAGGGTAATATGCGTCTTTATGACATCTGTAAGCAGGATAAAGTTCTCAATGGCATATCAGGATTGATAGAAGAAAAAAGAAGCGGATTGAAAAACACCTTGATAAAAGAACTTACCGTTGCCGGAGCAGAAATGATTGATTTTGGAAGATTAGGAAGTGCAACATGGTCAGAGCGCAAAGGTGCAAAGTCACGTACATTTAATAACCGCATCAAAGAGAAACCAAGCGATGATCAACTACTGGCAGAGTTTAAGAAACTGAACTTAGAATGTTACTAACATGGGAAAAATAAGTTTTGAAATAAAGAAAACCGACGACAGTATCGAGAAGAATGATATTGTTTTATTCCCCAATGGAGAAAGAGTCTTTGTTGTTGATCGAAAAGATAGAGTACTATATGCCGAAATTACTGTTTATCTTTTCCCTGTATCAAAATATTGGATTATTACAGCATTAAGATTATTCTGGATTAAAGTAAGATATTGGTTTGCGAAACAGATAAACTAAATCAAAGAAAAATGGAAGATACGTACAAAGAACATAAGTTGCGTTACGAGAGAATCGGGGTAAGCCATCCGCAATCCTCTTTTTTGATAGAGCCATGCTATTCAATGGATAGAATTGAAAAAATTCCATTAAAAACAAGAGTTTTAAGTATAATCAAAAAAATACTTTTTGTGACAAGCGTGATACTCGTATTTTTAATATTGCTCATAGGGGGAGCAGTTCTTGTATCTTTATATTGTCCAGAATTTATTGGATACTGGTGGTTGTTTTCATTCTTAATGGGATGGGTTTGTGCTAATATCTTATTTGATTAAGGATAGGATGGAGAAAGACTTGATCATAAACAGGATTGTCAGGGATATGAAACTCTTTGAGATTATTGATCCGGTTGATGCCGAGCAGACAAAACAGTTTATGAATCAATTATGGGCAGCATGCAGGGAACAGACCATTAAGGAGGCACAGGCACACCATAAAACAAAGATAGTTCAATATTCATTACAGGGGAAGAAGTTAGGTGAGTATGACAGTATCAGAGAGGCGGGGAAAGCGGTTGGCTATGAACATAAGTACAGAGGAGGAGAGCTTACTATCCTGAATGTTTTATCAGGAAGGTACAAGCACACAAAAGAAGGACATATTTGGAAATACGCAGACAATGGAAAGGATTGAGTTTACTTCAGACGATTGGGATTATATGATGAAAATGAATCCTGATTTAAGACAAGAGCATGCCAGGATGTTGGAATTTAATGCAATTAATCCAATACTGGCAGAGGAAATTGATAAAAAGATGCGGGAAATACGCAGAAAATGGAGACGATAAACATCAGTAAGAATAAGTTAATGGCAAGTATGAAGCATGAGTGGAAGATACTCATTGACTTGTTTATTAAGCGTGCAAGGACGCTGAATGAGATCAAGGACACATCAGCAACTAAGCCACTCCCTGGTACTGAGTTTCTTCATACGATGTTAAAAGATAAGGTTATCAGTAATGCCTTGTATCAGCAGTTGAAGAAACTTGCGGAGGACACGTCACTCACCTATGAAATTATAATCAAATGAGAGAACTCTGTGAAGTAAGTTGGCAAAAAGAGGACACCGAAGAAGATCCTATTATGGTAAAAGAGAAATACTTTTTACTTCACTTCGGATTACGACATGAGATAATTGACAGAGGCGATGGGACGGTAGCAGTAGCGAATTATAGTGTAGCTATCTGCCAGCACTACAAGACCGGACAATTGGAAATGTTCGATCCATCACAAATCAGAATTTTAGGAACTGAAATAAAAAAATAATGGAAATAGAACTGACAATGCTTGGAGAGCCAAATGCTCAGATGAGACACCGCACAGTGAATAAGGGTAACTTTCGTGGCAATTACGATCCCTCAATGGATAAGAAGAATGACTTTCTTTCAGTGATTCAAGAGAAGGCACCAAAGGAGCCACTGACGGGACCTATAGGAATAACCATCATATTCTATTTCGGCAGACCTCATAGTCATTACGGCACGGGTGCAAAGAGTTCCATGCTAAAGGATTCCGCACCGGAGTTCCATACCTGTAAGAAAGACTTGGATAACTGTGTAAAATTTGCAACAGATTCTATGAATCACATATTCTACAAAGATGATTCTCAGATATGCAGACTATTCTCAGAGAAACTTTATTCAGAGTCACCACGGACATACATATTAATTCAGACACTATGAAAGATATTTTTACAAAAGATTGGATCATTACAAACTCTATTGAGATTTGCAATCAGTATGAAAAGGGAATTTTAACACTTCGCGGATTGCATTATCAACTCGTAGGCAGAGGCATGACAAATGACATACAACATTATAAAAGGGTTGTGGGTGCAATGATTGATGCCAGGTGGGATGATAAGATTACGTTCGATCAATTCTCTGACCTTGACCGTGAAATGGTTGGAGATACTGAATATAGGGAAACGGTGGTTGAATCAGAGATCGAGAACGCATGCGACCAGGTTGAGGCATGGATGACAAGTTACCATAAAAACAGATGGGAGAATCAGCCTTATTACCCTGAGATATTTATTGAAAAGAAAGCATTACAAGGAGTTTTTCAAAAGATGTGCAGTAAATGGTCAATAGCCCTCGGAGCTTGTAAGGGATATCCTTCTCTGACTTTCTTACATGATACTTATAAGAGATTTGATAATGCTGTTTATCAAGATAAAAATCCTATAATCCTTTATTTTGGCGATTACGATCCCTCTGGTGAGGACATCCCCCGAAGTATTCAGGCTAATCTTTTAAGGTTTGGGGTAGATGTTGAAGTAAGGAGAATTGCATTAATGGAAGAGCAGGTAGTCGAATGGAACTTACCGCCTGCACCAACAAAAGAATATAAAATAGGAAAGAGAAAAAATGGGACTACCGGGTATATTGGAGATTCAAGAGATAAGGAATGGAGCGGATTAGGCCAAGTAGAACTCGATGCTGTAAAACCCGAACAACTTATGAAACTATGTGAGGATGCCATAAAAGATATTTTTAATGAAACCTTGCATAAAGAACTTATTGAGCAGGAAGGTAACGAGCGAATCAAATATATAACTGAGTTAAAAGATTTTGTTAATAATCTAAAAGATTAATCAATGAAACAACTAACAGAAGAACAATTTAAGGCATTACCAAGAGGTGAGATATTTGCCACAGGGGTATTACCAAATTCACCAAAAGGACTATTTATGACTCGTGGCGGAGGAACATTAAGATGGGTCGCTAAAAAGGGTGACATTGATGATTGGGCTATCTACTGCCATTGGGATGAACATGACGAGGACTGGATAAGGCAACATGGAGATAAGGTAACTAATAAGGAACATATCAGAAGATGTGTACCCTGCACGGATGAAGTTTTAAAACTATATAGACACTAAAATCATGGGAAACAATTCGCAGGTTAATAACTTTGAAATAAGCGGCAAAGCCTTACATGTAGGGCAGCCGGAGCAATACACAAATCGTAATGGACAGACCAAGGCATCCAGGATATTGGTTCTGGAGGTATTCTCAGGCACCTACTCAAATGAAGTGGTGTTTGAATTTGCAGAAAATAATATGAATCAGTTACTTCAGTCGAAAGACGGTGATTGGTTGACCGTAAATTTCTGTCTGAAAGGTAACAAGACTATTAAGGATGGCAAGGCTAAATGGTGGCCACGATTGGAGGGCTTAACAGTTTTGCGAGGTTAATATTCACCTAAAAATCATAAAGACATGGGACTATTTGATCAGCGCACACCAAGAAAAGCAGAGGTATTACCGCCTGCAAAAGAACAGGAACTTGTATTCCACGACACCGTGCCATTGCCAGAAGAACAACTTCCCCAGGCGCGGGAGAACGCAGCAAAGCAGAATGGTATTGTTTTGAATTTCTTCCAAAAGAGATTTGCATATCGGTTCACACCACCAAAGGTACATGAGATACTTACGTCCGAAGGGGAGAAGATACTGCTTAATTCTGTAAGACGGAGCATCACCAATCTTACAAAGGCAGGACGCTTGATCAAATGTCCATGGGATTTAAGAGAGATGGGTAATTTTGGCAAGGATAACCGCACATGGCAGTATAATTCCTGCTACATCAAACCAATTAATTCACAGAAATAATGGAAAAATCAGTTAAAATTGAAATCATTAAGATGTGCATCCCTATTATTGGGATATGGTGGGTAATAAAAAGAATTATACCTCAGTTCCCAGAGATTGATTGGTGGTGTTTCGGATGGAAGCCTATTTTTACTGTCCTTGGATTATTCTTCTATCAAATACTTTGTTGGATAGGATGGAAGGTGTTTTATATGATGGTATTCTTCCATTATTCTTTTGAAAAAGTATTTACAAACTGGTAAAATGAGCACCACAGAGAATAAGATACCATTAGCAGTAGCACAGAACGTGGCGAAACGATTCATGGCTTACATTGATACGGTATGCCTTTATATTTCTATTGCCGGATCAGTGCGTAGAGAAGTGGAGTATGTAGGAGATATCGAAGTTGTTTGTGTGCCACGTGACGAGTTCGTATTAGGCGCAATTTTCCCGGAAGGCTTCAAGGGTATGGTCGTCAATGGCAGTCGCTTAAAACGTTTCAAATATCCTGAATCGGGCATACAGATAGAGTTATACGTGACCACGGAACGAGATTATGGCAGAATACTTGCCATTCGGACCGGATCGAGTTTTTATTCGCACACCGCACTCGCTATGCAATGGAATCGGGTTGGCTGGGCCGGGACTTCTGATGGCTTAAGGAGAAAATCTGAGTGTGATCGGAAAAGCACATGGAAAATCAAACCGGAGTACAAAGCAAACCCTACACTACCACCAGCATTCGACACCGAAGAAAAGTTCTTCGAGTTCATTGGTGCAAAATGGATTCGGCCACAAGAAAGATCATGGGTTGACACAAAAGGAGAATATAATTACAAACTATAAATTAAAAACGACATGGAAACAGAAAAATCATTAGTAAGACAAGAAAATCCGCAATCATTCATCGAAAGGCTTATTGAGCATGCCGAAGACCTTGAAAAAGTAAAAGAGGTCGGGATGGTGATTATCAACTCAGGGTTTTGCCCGGAGCACTTCAAAGCATCAAGGGATGCTGTGGGCGCAATAATGTGCATCGAAGCCGGGCGCAAACTCGGACTGTCATGGATGCAGTCATTAAGTGACATCTATCCTGTAAAGGGGCGTATTGGCATTATGGGAACGGCAGCGAAAGCAGTGATCTTTGCAAGTGGGATACTCGAGTCATGGTCTGAATATACCGAAGGGGAATACCCACAGCCAGGATATAAGCATATCACTGTTAGCAAGAGAAAAGACCTTCCAAATGAGTTCAGGACTGAGTTTTCAGTATTCGATGCAAATACTGCAGGACTGATGCAGAAGGACATCTATAAGAAATACGGCAAACGTATGATTGCATGGAGGGATATCGGATTCCATGCCTCTGACTACTATCAGGACATTCTCAAAGGGATGAAAACAGTCGAGGAGTTGAATGATTATGACGGGTTAATCCCTGGTTCACCTGAAAAGATCACTCTGAAGACTGAGGATGGGAAAGAGATTACTTTTACTGATCAGGATAAAGAACATTCCAAAAAAACCACTTCGCGAGTAGCGAATAAGATCCCTGACAATAAGTTTGGTGAGGTGAAGAAGGACAATATTCAGGATGCAGAGGTTGTGGAAGAAAAGACACCTGAGAATACAAAAAGCGTCACGGCAAATAAAGAGGAAGATTCCCCATTTATTCCGCAGAAAGGCTCTTATTCCTCCGATGAGAATAAAGAGGTCATGCCAGATGTAAAAGAAGAGGTTATTGTAGGGCAGTGGACTTTAAAAGAGATGGAAGGCATGGACACCCCAATACTTCTGAAAGCGGTCATGGAAGATATGGACATGATGGAAGGATGCGAGACGATTGGAGGAAAGAACACAAACAAGAAATTACGTGAACTGATATTTGCACACCAAGAAGGCAAATTAGATGCTCATGTTGCACCATATCTGAAGGCAAATGAGGAAAGAGAAAAGCAAGAGAAGGCATCAGCAGTGAATACTCAGGCAAGTGAGATTGCGCCAAACAAAGAGTTTGATAAAGAAAAAGAGGATAAGAAGATTGATGATTTTCTTCATGCTCCTGTGAAAAAAGAAGAGGCAAAAGCAGTGGAAGGAGAGCCTGCGGGCAATAAATACGGCATGATAATCTCTGAAACTACACCAAGGGACTTTTCGGAAGTCAAAGGAATTTTCAATAAGATGATGGGCGTGACACCTCAGATTACCACTCCAAGATATATGGAACTCAGCGCAAAGTTAGGCATTGATAAGTTATATGCCGATAAGGAAACCTTCATTAAACAGGCATCTGTGGATGAAATCAATAAACTTTTGAACTCAAATTAATATTAACCTTTAAAAATTATCATTATGACAAAACAAGAAAAGAAACAGATTAAACTTCAAAGAAGGACAACTGCACTTGACAGGGCTATTCAATTATCAGCGACCTCAAAAAAGCCAATATTGAAATTAGCAAAAGAAATCGAAAAGTATCTGGTAAAAGGAAATTAGCAGTATATTTGTAGCTACTTCTTTTGATTACTGCAAAAGAAACAGGGAGGCTACAATATCGAGATGATAACGTGCCTCCTTTTTTTATTAACAACTTAAATTTAAAAACGATGAATCACATAGTAAACATGATGTATCTCGGAATCCTTGCAGGGTTATTCTCCTGCTTCTGGACTCGTATAATTCGTAAAAATATGGTCTTCCGCAAATTTGGCAAGTACCTTGAGGTTGTGAATAACCGTCATCTGATTGACCATGTATCCGATTCAATGCTGGTGAAATTTATCCGGTGCTGCTTCTGTGTCAGTCCATGGGTTGTGTTTCTGCTGAGTCTATTTTACATAATAGTATTTACCCCTTGGTGGCTATTCGCTGTAATAGGTGTCATCGGAGGACTTGGTGCTGGTAACTTTGTCTGTGAAGTTGTAAACGCATTTAGACAGGAGGAATTATGAAACACACAGCAGGAAAATGGGAACTTATTTTTAAATATTACGAGAGGAAACCTAAAAAAATATGCCTCGGTGTTGGGGTGAACACTAAATTGCCAATAGGTGGAACTTATACTGAATTTATCTGCAATTCAATGTTACCTGATTCTGATAAAGAGTATATTAAACAGAAAGCGGAAATAGAGGCGAACATGAAACTAATTGCCGCTGCACCGGATATGAGGCTATTAGTAGAAAAACTTCTTGAAAGAGACGAAAATAAAGGATGTCCTTTCTGCAACAAAGATGATTGGGGCGAAGAAAATCATGGGACTAATTGTCCTTTTCACCTTGCTTATGAAATTAAAAAAGCCACAGAATGAGATACTGCGAATTTGATAATTGCACTCAGTCTGTTTGGGGGACTGACAAGAAGACCGGATATGGCTACTGTAAACGGCATCAGTATCTTCGCACCGACAAAAAGCCTAAGAAAACTCCTGCATTTGCACAAAAAACACGTGTAAGAGACTATGACTTCCCTTTTGAATCGCAAATAGACCTATTTAACTGGCTCTGGGATGAAGCAAAAGACGTAAAGGGTATTGTGACGTGTCCGTACACCGGAGAACGCTTAAACCGCTTCTATAATACGGATATGTTCGTAAACTGTTTTGCGCACGTGCTGAATAAAAAGAATTATCTCTACTTCAAACTAAACCCAGAGAATATCAGAGTGGTATTGCCGGAGTTTCACAGGATAGTTGACCAAGGCACCACACTTGAAAAGACTAATCATCCAAATTGGAAGTTTACGGAGTGGGATGCCCTTGTAATAGCGATGAAAGCAGAATACATCGCATTTAAAAAGTTAAATTTACTCGCGTAACCAAATAAGCGATATGAAAACACTATCAAAAAACAAGAAGCAAGGTCCATGCGGGTCATTTTGTTTTAAATATTGGCTTGGAGCGGGATGTGATGATTGCGAAATATGTGATCTTAAGAATATGAAGAACCATGCGGAATTTTTTGTAATAGATAATTTGAAGTATGAATTTAAACAATCGCAATGAAACGTATGAACTTAATTTTAATACTAAGCCTCTTTTCAGCCACTTTAAAGGCACCCGACTGTTCGAGCATAGTAATCCTTGCACCGGAAGTGATAAATTACTATACGCCCCTGATTAACGCTGTAGTGACAGTGGAAAGCAGAGGCGAGCAGACAGCTTACAATAAAAAAGAAATTGCAGTTAGTTATTTTCAGATCCGGCCTGTTCGGCTTCGGGAATATAACCAGCGGACCGGAAATCATTACGTTATGGCTGACATGTACCACTATGAGAGAGCAAAAGAAGTGTTTATGTACTACACAAATGGCCGGAGTTATGAGAAGATTGTACGGGCGTGGTGTTCTGGCGAAGCAGGGACAAAAAAGGCAAGTGAAAGTTACTGGCGGTTAATTCAAAAGGTATTGTAATGGAAGAGAATTATTCAGTTGGTGATTGGGGTACCGCATCTTTTAAATATATAAAAAAGGGTTTTAAAGGTGCGCTTATGGCTTACGGTCAGATAAAAGCAGTTGAAAAAAAGGTTGTTTTATTCGAAGATGATTTTCAGGAATATATTGTCAATAAGAAAGAGTTCGCATTTAAACCAGTCGAAAAGCCATGAAATTAGTTAGTTAATTTAATAAATGAGATATGAAAACAATTGAAGCAAAAATCAAAGCAAAATTATCTGATGCAATTGAAAAGGCAATGGATGATGAAGAGTTATTGAATGAATTTGATATAACCTGGCCTGATGATTTCGCAGGAAGGATGGCTGATGCTGCATTATCCGTATTGCTTGGAATGCAGGATGTTAATAGATACATGGAAGAGCAGGGGATGCTTAAATAACCAACGTAAAACAGTAACAATGAAAACAAAAGAAGATTTCAATTCCTTTAAAATGGACAAAGGTAATGTTAAAATTCTTACAGGAATAGAAGCAGATTTATATGTATTTACAATAGAACAAATTAATGAAGTTTTGGAAGCCTATCATCAGGAAAAGATAAGAGAGGAACTGACCATACAAGAGTTTATGAATGATGTACATGAATGGGCTGATAACACCTTTGGCAAAGAAAGAACGGCAATTGCACCGCTTTATCATTTAAAGAAAGAAGTTAACGAAGCTATTAAGGCAATGCAGGACGGTAGTTTGTTTCCGATCAGAGAAGAACTTGCAGACTGTTTTATTCTTGTTCTTAATGCAACTTCAAAATACGGGATTGAATTTAACACTCTATTTTTTGATGCAAAAGAGAAAATGGAGAAAAACAAAAAACGTAAATGGGGCAAACCTGATAGAAATGGGGTAGTTGAACATGACCGGACAAAGGACACTATCACAACTGAAGACCTGAAAGCGGAGAGTGATATGTATTACACAAAATAACTAATGGAACATAAATAACAAGAATATGGAAGAAATTATAAAGATTTTAAAAGGTTATTCAGACCCCGCAACAAAGGTTAATGGTAAGAAATTTCTATCTGAAACGCATTATAAGATTGTAGAACAGAAGATTACCGCTCTAATAGAGAGTGAGTATGTCGAGAAGGAATTTGTCGAGTGGCTACCACTCAATACAATGACTGACCGCGTTACAAGAAATAAAGCAAAATATATGGTAATGGATATGAATCAACCTGCTATTTGGATGACACTTAATGAAATCCGTAAGTACTGGCTTAGAGAAGTGAAAGGTAAGTAATATGACGAACATCCATCAAATAGAGCCACCCAGGGCATCGGAAGTGGCTATGACGTTAATACGCAAGACTATCTGGCAACAGTTCTCCAATAAATCCGTTGTGTCAGGACTATGGCTTAGAGAATACGTCAATACCCCGCTATGGGCTAATTGTTTTCTACACGTGCTTCCGGTAAAGGGATATCCGTATTTTAAATACTATATGAAAGCTATTGCATTGGTTACACCTGGAGAGGCAGGATTATGGATGCAAGCCACAGCAGAAGAGCGAATACAATACTCTCTGGACTTTGAGGAGAAGTCACGGGGAAAGAATACCGCTGATTGGACTGTTTTAAGCCGTTTAGAGGCAGAACTACTCGTGGAGTACCGCAAATACTTCCCATACACTGTTAGGGGCATCGTGGGTTATAAGTTTACGTTAAACGAGCAACAAGCGGTTATTGGACATTTCAATAAGAAATTTATTGAGAGTTTAAAATAAAAGCATACCTTTGGGAGATAAATCTATTTCCCGTGGCACAGAAAAGACTTCTAAACGCTTCTGGACGTGCGATCAAAATTGGTGATCCGGTTAAGCTACATGCCACAAAGAAAGACTCATTTGATTTTGCTAATCTCGGAGATGTTGTTATTGGCACAGCATCGGCTCAGATTCCTCGTGGTAGCTGGGGTGTTATTAATCTACTTGGGCATATAGCAGAAATAGCATTATCCGTGGTGCCTGCTGTGATAATGGAGATTGCTGCGCAAATACCACCGCCTGCAGTTGAGTTGACCCCGGAACAGATTGCCACTATTGCAGATCAAATTCCGTCTACTGATGGTAAGTCAGCATATCAGGTAGCAGTTGAGAATGGTTTTACGGGGATAGAATCGGAATGGTTATTATCCCTTAAAGGTGAAAATGGTACAAATGGGGAGGCAGGACAGTCGGGTTCACGAGGCATGCAGGGCATCCCTGGTAATGATGGTGCAACAGGGCAGGCAGGCGCGGACGGAGAAGATGGGCGTACTCCTGTGCTTAATGTTGATTATTTCAATGGAGAAGACGGTGCTCCTGGGACTCCGGGTTCAAAAGGAGACAAGGGAGATCAAGGTTTGCCCGGCAATGATGGTTCGCAAGGACTTAAAGGAGATCAGGGCATACAAGGTATTCCCGGTAATACCCCTGTTAAAAATATTGACTATTTTGATGGATTAAAAGGAGATAAAGGGGATCAAGGAGTTCCCGGACAAAATGGGACTGACGCCCCTGTAAGGCTATTTGCAAATTTATTGGCTCCGGTGGTTACTTCCGGCACAACTGAAAAGGTATTACTTCAATTACAAATACCAGCAGCACGTGCAAGTGTAGGATCAACTTTCCGAGCATGGATCATTGGTAATTCATCGTCAACAGGTACATTGATATTTAAAGTAAGATGCGGGAATTTAGGGACAATCTCTGATACAATTGATTGGACGGCGGTAACGTCAGCAGCACAGGCGGCAAATGCGAGGGCGGGATTTGATGTATTAATAACTATCCGGTCAGCAACCACAATTAAAGCAGAGGGAGTTGGCTATGCCGGAGCAGTTCAATTACCAACTTATGTGGCAGCACCCACTACTCCTGCAATTACTATATCAGGAATTTGGTATATAAATCTAACAGTGATTTGTAGCTCAGGAACATTCACGGCTCAAGTCGGAAATATAGAAGAAATAAGGTAATTAATACTAATCATCATAAAAAAGAAGCACCCCATTTACGAGGTGCTTTATTATTTATGCCAATTGGCTTTTCTTAGATATGTCTGGACTTTGCCCCGTCCCGGGGAACATCATATTCAATTAGCAGTCCTCCCAAGTCTGTGCTCATACTGTTTCTACCCGGAGGGTTCTTTATTTGATTTTCAAATCCTGCTAATATCGGCAGTTTTGAATCAAGCCTGTCAATTGTGTAGTAAGTATTACATGTGAAACTTTCCTGATGATTATACACTATGGCATCTGAATTAATCAGACCCTTGTCAATCACACTGGACCCCCTGGTAATTGTGTAACTTACTTCACCGGCAATAACCGGGCTTTGAACTGGAAGAATTGTTATTACTGATGTGTTCTGATTCGCAATTAACGAATAGCCAACATCTTGGTCAACGGGCACCGTTTGAGGCGGTGTCAACGCACTGGACACTATGTAAAAGAGTGCGATCAGTGCGAGGATAAGCATTTTTTTCATGCGCATTGTTTTTGTTGTTTTGTGGCAATATTGCCGTTATAACACTTCAAAAGTACGAAGTGTAGATTTAATAACCAAATTTATTTCATCTTGGCTTTCTTGTGCCCTTTCCGGGCACGATCATTCCATTCAGTGTTTTGCTCTTTATTGTCCATGTATTCACGCAAAGTTTTATGACCACCTGTGAATATCTTGCGATCTTTTAAAAATGCAAATAGTCTTTTGTCCATAGTTATTCTGTTTCAGGTAAATCCTCATCATCTACAACTGATGCAAGTTCTTCTTGTGGCACTTCCGGCTTTTCATCAGCAGGATATAGAGAGGCAAACGGAGCACGTGGCCCCATATTTCGTTTTGCGATGAACCGTTCTCTGGCCACATCATCAGGGATGCTTGCAAGTACCTCAATTTCCGTTCTGGCATCAATCCGTATAATCTTCATACGCCTTACAGGAGGGATGACTTTCTTTTGGCGTGGCTCGTAATGTCTGCTCATTTAAACTCGATATTACCAAAGTAAAAATAGAATGATAAGAGCATGCTCAACATTGCGAGCAGTACGTAAACAAAGGCAACTGCCACCACCTCTGCGAATCCGGCAAAGAACAGGAACATAATGGCGATGACACCCATTAAAATAGCTAAGAATAGTTTCATAGTCATTGTATTACTTTAATGAGTACTCCAAACAGAAATAGTGCTACTGCGATCAGTACCGAGCCGATAAGCAGACATCCAAGAGCTTTCATCCCGTCAAAGGGATCAGGATCTTCAAATTCAATAGGTGTTTTGTCTTTTTTCATAGCTATTGATTTTTATGATATTTAACACAATCAGCACACCCATTTGTAAAAGCGATCCATGAAGGACATAGATCATATGTATTACCTTCTTCACCTTTATAAGGGCATTGAGTTTTTTCTTTAAAAAGTTCTGATTCAAGTTCTTTAACCTCAGTTCTTAATTTGGCTGCCTTGTTCACGCAATCAATTAAAGGCTCATTATCAATATCGTTATTATTTTTTTTTTCTTTAATCAGATTGTTATCTGCCAAGAAATCCAAGGCCGTTGTTAATACGATAATCAGTTCTTTCTGTTTTTCAATAATCTTGTCTTTTGTCATAGTCGTGTTTTTAAATATTATACCCGGCAAATTCGCTCAGGTAGTGTTTTATTGATGTCTGGTTCAGGTCTTGTCTATTGACATGCCCCATGCTAAGCAGAAAGAGTTTTACGGAATAGGCACCTCCAAGATGAGCCGCAGCAAGCATTCCCGATCTGGTTATTGTCACACCTGCTATTTCCTGCCCGCAATAATAGAAATAGTCTCTAAGTGCTATTTCATTTGATTTAAAGAGGGCAAGCAACACCTGACGTTGTAGTGCTTCGGGGAAGATTTCAGGGTTATGAGCGAACTGCTGAGGTGTGATGTAGCCGTAACCAAGACACTCAAGAGTATTGTGAGCAAATTGAAATTTACCCATACATCCGATTGCATTGATTATCTGCCACCGATTACCCGATTCACGGATACCCAAGTGTTCAATAAAGAGTGCAAGCTGCTCTTCACAGTCTATGCGATTAATCTCTATTTTAACCCATTCAATGTTTTCTTTTTGCTGCGCCACCGAAGGAGGAGGTGCCGAGCAAGTGAGAAAACAAAACCATGTTATTAAAGTTCCTGTGATCATCTTCATTACAATTAATTTGATTATAGTGTTTAGAAAAAAAGAAAGGGCACCGGAACACACAAACCGGCACCCGTTCTATGTCAGCCTAAAAAATCAGACTGAACATTATCGTCTTGCAATCTGTTCCATTCCTGGTACAGTAGTTGCACAATATCAGTTAATGCTTGGTTAATAACGCTTTTCTCTTTTGAAGTGTTATCCAAAAGATGTCTAAAGTACACCATCAGTTCATGTAGTTCATTTCCGGCATAAAGCATGAGAGTATTACCCGGATCATTGAACGCAAAAGGTGATTTATAGAGTATCATTACCACAATATCATCACATCCACAATTAAAGAGGAGGGCACAGGGCAGTCCTTTATTATCATGGATGAGGTCTTGTAGTCCGGCTATCACATCCCTGCTTTTCAGATCGGAAAGGAAATCTATTATCTCCACGTCCCCGTTATAAATTATTTTTATCCGGTCCAACTTCTTTTTTGATATGGTGTCTTGTGTCTGCATCGGTACAAAGATAAACTATTTTTAAAACTCAAAATTTAAGACCTCGTTTCGTGACTTGTAAGGCATTCTTATACCTGTCTGGCATAATGACATGGAAGATGTTCTTAAAGCGCACCACATCCTTCCCCATTTCGGCATAGCGTTGAAAAAATCTTATTGCTTGCAGTAATTGTGCAGGGGTGAATTGAAATACTTCTTTTTCGTCCATGATCTCAACAAGAGAGTCCTCACGTGGTTCAGCAAGCACACCTGAATAATCATACGCATCAATAGTCATTTTGATATTGTCAAAATTAAGCGCAACAAAGCCCATAGGCTTAAAGGGGGAGACCCTGTTCTTATCTACACCCTGCGTTTGAACGAAAATTTGCTTTTTTCTCATTGGCTTAATTTTAAAGGTTCAATTATTGTTACAACAACTTTGTGTATAAAAGCACCTTGACTTTCAGCTTTCTGCCATGTAGCAGGATAGTCATATTTATTAAGCATCAGCCTACATTCAACTCGAGACTCAGCTAATGTTCTTACTTGTGGCCACCCATCGGGCGCATAATAGCACCACATTTTACGATTACTTACAGGATTTACTTTTTGCTTTGTCATAATATTGTCCTTTAAATAGTTTAAAACCTACGTCCACGCATGGTTCCCAACGCAAAATGTCAGTGCGCAAACCTAATGAAAAACGCTTTAATTTAGCTGTAATCCCTAACTCAAAACTCCAAGGGTTAAAGATTTTAGGGTCAAGAGGGGAGTTATCGAGCATAACAGATCCTAAAAGATGATAATTAATGCCGGCAGTAACATCAAATGAAGCACCATTATAATCTGGCAGAGGCAATAACACACCCGTTGATAGCTTTACATGGTGTTTTATATCATACTGTCTGTAAAGTCCCCAATTGCCATAAGACACAGAGCTATACAAGCCTAAGCCATGTATATAATAGTCACCACGCACACCAATACCAAAGTCAACCGGCTGGTGTGATACATAGAGGGCAAAGGGATAACGCTGTGCCATTGCTGAGAATGACACGCTGATCAAAAGTAAAAAAAATAGTTTTTTCATAATTCTGATTTATTAAGTTCTTCAATTAAAGCATCTGCATTATAAACTGCATATTTAGCAATTTCCATTGGTACAGAAACATCTGCATTACCTGTAAAGTATTCGTAATGTCCTGCAAGAAGTCCCTGCATTGCCATTGCTGCAAAGTATTCACGCTTGGTAAGTCCGGCAAATTTTGTACTGTCTCCTACTATTGCATTAATTGGATTATTTGGATTTGTTTTCATAATATTGTTTTTATAATTTGAAACTTTTATTTCTCACCGATTGGAGTTTGTCCATTGGGATATTAAGCGCAAAATGAAGAAAAGCATCATAATCGAAATTAATCCGATTCATTTCATTTCTTTGGCTATCATCCTGCCTCTTTCATTAGATTCCGGCAACTTCATAATTTTATCAATATTATCAAAATGAAGTTTTGTGCTTTTAATAAATTCAGTCATTGATTTGGCTGAAACTTCAATAGTTTTCATGTTATTATTTTTAAGTTATTTACGCATTCTCAATGCTCGTATAAGAGCAAAATTTTTATACTGACTGTATTTTGCCCTTAATGTAGCATCGCAATCCTCACATAACTCATCATCAATCTTAATCCTGGTGTTATCAGGATCATCGAGTAGTAACTGACCACACGCACGACAAATGCCAATATCAAAAGACTTTCTCTTCTTTGACTTGCGAGGGTGCGGCATCTCAGGCTCAGGCATTTCGGAAACCATTTCCGGCTCCGGCATGGTCTGTACGTCTATCTCTCCAAAGAGGTTAAATTGTGGCATTATTCGGTGGCTTTTTTAATGGTTTTATATGCCATGAAGCAAATATCTTCATCGGATTGGGATCTTGTATCAACAATTTCAAATAATTTGATACAGGACTCCAGTAAGTCAGGGGCTGCTGCGCAGAGTTTTGCATTTGCCCTCATTTCGTTTTCTGGGATCAATTTATTATCATTTGTGAATGATCCGATAACTTTATAACCACTGTCTATTTTTGTGATTACAACAGAATTAAACACGTTATTGTGCATAATCCATTCTCCTTGTGTGTGTTTCATAATTATGCTTTTTTATATATTTTAAAACTTAAAATTATTTGTTGCCACCCGCTCAAAATATTCACTTGCGGGTATAATGTGATCCCATAAGTCATCCCAAAACAAATCATCTTCTGCTGATGCTATGGAATTGTAGAGTACGGGCAATCCCTCGCGTGGTCCTGTGGCATATTCGACTGCACCCAAGCCGGGAGGATCGAGTAATACAGAACAGGCAATATATTTGCCGTTCATCTGTTCCGGTGTGTAGGTTGGTTTATTCATTGCTTTGTTATTTCTATTAACGTACCTTCTTTTTTACAAAACTTACATTTTGCGCTATTTAAAGAATACTCTTTTTCTTTTGCGGTTTGTTTTTTCCCGCAATGTGTACAAATTGTTTTCATTATTCCGTTGCTTTTTCGATTGCGTGTCTTGCTGCTACTGCTATTTCCCCAAATTCAGGACAGTATTTAAAAATGTCCGTTCTTGTCTGGTTGCCTTTCTTGTCATTCTCTTTGTGGACAAATGCGTTAAGTAAGTCAATGCAAACTTTTAGTAAGTCTGGGGCTGCGCAAATTAATTTTGCGTTTGCTTCTTCTGTTTGAAAGTCATCCTTTTCTCTGTATCCGGTTTTATGTAATGGTTTTACTTCTGCAATTGGTATAATACCATCACTAACTATTTGCATCCATTCTTTTGTATTGGTACGAGTTCCACGTGTCCAATTTCCTGCTGTGTGTTTTTGATCTTTCATAATTTCTATGTTTTTGGTTACATTTCAGAGGCTTGCGCCCCTGTACTCTGTATTATTCCCGACTTGTAACGGGCAAAAACTTAATCTGTGAGAGGGGTTAATAATAGTGCATTCATAAATTCCTGTAACTTATCTTTTGGAATAGTTAAACATGCTCGTCCGATTTGTCCTTTACTGGTGATCGGGTACAAAGCTATTGCGCCAGTAATCTCATTTATTCGGATACCGGATTGTTTAAACATGCCGTTACGCCCTAAAAATGACGTATTTCTGTTAAATTTAATTTCTTTCATTTTTCTGTGTTTTTATAAATTAAAAAATTGTGATACTATTTGATTGTAATATTAAAACCTTTGGCCCTGCATTCTCCCGGCTACATTAAGCCCAGCAGGACCCCCAGGGCCCAGAACACACCCCAATAGATACAAGACAGGGGGATAAGTAGGAACGGGGCAAATTGATGCCTTAAAACGCGCTTAATCATGTTTCAGGTATTTATCAACGTTAAACCATCCGAGGATCCCAAAGGTATAATAACCACCATCAGAGGACCGCCAGAGATTGGCAATATTAAAATTATGATCCTCAACACGTGTAAAAATAACCGTTCTTATTTGTCCGGTCATTAAATTGGTTGCGGTGCGTTCTATTGTCATTTTTTCACAGTATTAAAGGGTTTAATAGAGGGTAAGAAGATCATCAGGATCAGAACACCAGGAATTAATAAATAAAGATATTCCATAATATAAGGTATTAGAGTAAAGTAACTTTTGTAATTTTTTGAGCTTTACAGGTCTGCGGATTGATCAATATTAAACGCTCAGTAGCTATCCGCACCCGATAATAATGAGATATAGCCGTTAAATCTTTATCGGCCTTATGAGAGTAAAGGAACGCACCAGGCTTTAAAGTAGTCAGCGCGATAGATTCCAAAGTACATTTTTTTCGTGCCATAATATTAATATTTACGGTTAAGCGTGGTTAATTGCGCCCAGGAACACACCCCAGGCGCAAAGTATTAACCAAGCAACCAATAAAAACTATTTGAAAAAGTAATGATTTTTTAAATACTCATACGTTTCTGTTTCCCATTTGAACGCCTTCAGGAGATCAGCCCGGGAAATGCGTTTAAATGTACTTTTGAGCGGGTCAAATTCTTTAATGGATTCCACCCCGTTCTGATCATACTGTTTTAAGCAGTCCATAAGCCCGGAACCCTGCACGATAAAACGGCAGTATGTTGATTGAAATTTGAACCTTACTAAATAGGTCCGGTAATCTGTGTTAATTAGTGTGTTTGTCATTTCTTTGTGTTTTTATTGGTTTGTAGCGGGTAATTAGCCCGCTTTCATGTATTTAACAATCATCAGCAAACCTTTAAAATTCAGGGGCCAAAATACCATAGCCGCCCCAATCCTGATAAATATTGATTTTGCCGGCCTCGTTCAAAGTTTTAACATCTTCGCTCTTGATTTTAAGAGTATAGCCGCGAGGGTCCCCGTTAAGGAATACGCCAGTAGCAACCGGAAGGAGCTTTTTAACTCGATCAATTACTTTTTCGTCTTTCTTTTCGTTCTCTTCTTCGGTGCCTGGTCTGGTCCCGTTGCACTCATCGCACATTAAACGGTTCATTCTTGATTCGATCCTTTTTAATTTCTTGTAAAGGTTCTCTGCTTTCCACTCATCAACATTACCAAGATAGGCCAATGTTTTGAGATGATTTAAAAAACTACTTGCGTTACTGCTTTTAATTTTCATTGTGTGTGTTTTTATTGGTTAACAGTACAAAGTAAAACTATAAATATCATATAAACAAGTAAAAAGCAATAATAATAATATAATAATGCAAAATAAATATGTAAAAAGATTTGTTTATATGATATATATGTATTACATTTACATCTGATTAGTATTAATTAAAAACACAAACCAATGAAAACCAGTGAATTAATTGAATTTGTAAAGGACCTCAGGGCCCAAGGGTCTACGGATGAAGAAATAGAAACAATAGTTGAAAACCTTTAAAACACAACACTATGAAACGCACCTGTATTATATGTAAAGAGAAATTTCAACTATCTAAAACAGAGGTTGATATGATAGAGAACGGGGAAATTAGCCCTCTTGATGTCAATATCTGCGAGGATTGCGCAGACAGAGCCAGTGAACTCTACGAATTAGAGTATGAAATGCAGTCTGATGCAGATTGCGGACTATAATAAACAGTAAACCAGAGTATTAACCATTAAACACACAAGACGATGAAACACACAGAAGGAACATGGATAACTAAGGACGGACAAATTTACCCACAAGAGACAGGGAAAACGCTTGCCCTTATTCCTTATTTTGATAAGGATAACGAAGAACAGGAAGCCAACGCGCGACTACTTGCAGCAGCCCCGGACCTATTAAAGGCCTTACAATATGCTATTAAGTTTATTAAACTGTGCCCCAAATTAAAAGAAGGAGGACGCCCGAACGGTTTAGATAGATGGGAACAGCTTGTATATGATGTTACAGAACAATATTAACCGGCACCAAAAACACAAAATAAGATGAAAACAAAAACTATTAACCTGTATCAGTTCAGCGAACTATCAGAAGAGGCAAAAAAGAACGCAATAAATAAACTATCAGCTATTAATGTGGAATTTTCTAACTGGTTTGAATCAACATATGAGGATGCAGAAAATATCAACTTTAAGATAACAGGCTTTGACATTGATAGAGCAAGTTATGTAAAAGGTAATTTTATCGTATCAGCAGCAGACACAGCCGAACTAATAAAAGTAAGTCACGGCAATGAATGTGATACATTTGACACAGCAAAAGAGTTTTTAAATGACCTTGAAGCATTGACCGGAGAAAATGGAAGGATAGAACAATCAGTAGAGGAAGAGATAGAAGAGTTAGAAGATGAATTTTTAAAGTCTCTTTGTGAGGATTACAGGATAATATTAACAAAGGAGTACGAGTACAGGACCAGCGAGGAGGCAATAATTGATACCATTGAAGCGAATGAGTATTATTTTACTGATGATGGCACGTTAACAAGCGAATAAACGCAGCCTAAACGAGTTAACACCCTGATAAATCAATACTATCAGGGTTTTTTTATGTTCACCCCTGTAAGATCATTAAGCGAAGTATTAAGCAATAGTTTGTTAATGTCCTTTGTCATATCTTCAATGACACGCAAGCCCAAAGGAGTAAGGCGAATATAAACCGGCTGTTTGTTATGTTGTGCCCTTTGGCTGTAAGGTTGGCCGGGATCTTTTGTATGTCTGGTAATGTATCCGGCATGTTTAAGGTCCCATGTTACACGCTGGACAGTAATCGGCAGCGCACCAGGCAACACCCCACTATTATGTACAATATTAGAATGTATTAACTTAGTTCCTTTACTTGTCATCATATAAAGATATGACAGCAGGACCAGAGAAGAAGGAGCAAGAGAAGAAGAGGCAGCAACACGGGACAATAGCCAATAATATGACACAACGCCACAGGACCGCACCGAATAACCATTAACAACACCCCATAAATAATTGTACATCTTAATAAATAGCCTCTTCATATCATCATTTAACACCTGATATAAACCATTCAGACTTACAGGTAAGGAAGGAAGAGAAGAAAGAGAATGACCGTTATTCAGGTCGTTTGCCTCATTTGGTCGCGTTTGTCCTGCCATTGGTCCGTTATTTGTGTGAGTATTCAATCGTCAGCCACTTAAAACCACAATATTACACACTTTTAGCCCGTTTACTGTGCTATTTTACATAATATTAAAGCATATAATTAACATGCAAACAGATAAAAGCACACGCAAAGGCACAATTAATGAGGCAATCAGAACGCACAGCACACAGCTAAACGCACGCATGCAGACCCCTATCATATAAAGCCTATAATAATTATTATGTCAAATAGAATGTATTTGCATTGATCAGACAGGCATCGGCATTGTGCTAATGTAATGCCCTCCCCTACCCTATTGAATAGTATTACAAACCGCTTTATTTGCTGATCAGGAGACAATAACGCGCTTTATATGGTCCGGTAAAGTTGCCGGAGTCCCAGAAGGGGGCTGGTGGGTTCGCGTTTTCGATTTTGGAAATACGCGACCAACCGAAAACATGTATATAGACTGCAAGGACACGCACACTTAGGGTAAAGTGCAGAATTGTGGTATTTTATTTGGTAGATTCAAAATAAGGTTGTTAATTTACACCACATAGAACACCGATTAGTAATTTGAAATAACTACTGGTATCACATAGAATAGTTTTTAGAAGAAAAAAGACATGGGAGTAAGGGGGATAGACATACGATTAACGGGGAAAGAACTGTTTGTTTACTATTATAAAAAATTAGGGATAGGGGACAAGAGTATTAAGTGTGGTGGTTGTACAAATAAGAGGATACTGAGTAAGCGTACGGGTCTTTCTGAAGGGGTATTAGTGGATATCTTCACGAGAAAGAGGTTTAGCTATTATGATGATGAAGATGTGGTAATAATGAAGGTTAGTACTGCTTCGATAGAGAAAGGAAGGCAGAGCATAGTAAGAAAGGGCAAGGGAGGTATGGAGAAGTTCATTGAGCGATATACAATAAAGAAGAGTACTGAATATTAATTTTATACCTGAAATACTATGAAGAAGAGTTATAAAGCAGAAGAGGAAGGACGTTATGGCGCAAAACTGACGGTAATGCAGCCTACTGTGGAGAACGTGTCCTCTGAAAACGTGGCACCGAATGAAAAGTTGTGTGAGAGTGAGGAACCGATTAAGTATCGTGATTGCCCGGATTACAATTCAGAGTTCTGCCGACAACGGTGTGAGTTCGGTGCAAAAGAGAAACCCGCAGATGATGATGTTCTGCTACCTGATATGGAGGACGGCAAATGAACAGACTCGAGCTGCAGATGAAATACAAGGCAGAAACGAGTAATATTGCTTTTGACGAAGAAGAAGTTGAGTTTGAGGTGTGGCGGTCAAAAGGACAGTGGATACTCGATATGTCGGATGCAGAGAAATTTGATCTGGCAGGGAATCGGGGTACAATCATATTTAATAAACCTGACACAGATTACGTGAAGTGGCTTGAAGAAAAACTAATGGAGTTACTAAAATAATAATTACGGCTATGAACGAGATTGCAAAACAAAGAATCAGCGAAAGGGTTATTGAAGCCCTTGGTAAAGAACTACTGTCTAAAAATATGGCAGGGCCAATGATAGGGATACATCCTTCTTATCTGAGTTGTGTGGTAGTCCCTGAGAAACTAAACAAATGTCCTGATGCGGCATGGGAGGTGCTTCAGAAATGGGTGAACTCGGGACTGTCAATTACAAAGTACGCTGAAAAGAATGGGGTGTTAGTTAAGAAAAAACCAGAGAAAATTGTTCCAAAAACACAAGAAACTATACCAGAACCGCTAAAAACTGGTATGAATCTGCATGATCTTGCTACTTATCCCAGAAAAGAGATGCCTATTGAAGAAAAAAAACCACATCCACGGCTAAGCAATGGACAGATGGTTGATCTTCTTCTCGAGGAGAAACAGAGGTTAAGCATCCAGATCGAGGCCATTGATGTTCTGCTGAAACACTATATTTCCTAATCGCTATGGAAATAGAAAAGCTATGCAAAGAGGATTTTATGGATGCCATGCGTGGAGAACCTACGGTACGGTTCACAGTCAAAGGCGTGGTGTTCTTTAACAAGGCAGCGGTTAAACACCTGGGATTATACGACAAGAAGAAAGATGTCTATGCCACGGTGAACATCTGCCGTGACACCAAATCTAAATCTGACTTTGGTATCTTCAAAGATATTGAGGGATGGCCACTGAGACGAGCACCTGAAGGCGGGGCTATTTTTAATAATGTCGGTCTGGCACGGTTTATAATTGATGCCACATGGGAGAGATGTGTCTCTCATCCGGTGAATGCGGAGAAACCCTATTCGGTTATATTCAGGATTGCCAGACTGCCTCTTGATGATGGTAAAAATAAAGATGTGTACGCACTGTTAAGGAAGAAAGAATGAAGGCGTTAAATCTTTATGCGGGGCTTGGTGGTAATCGTAAACTCTGGAAGGATGTCGAGGTTACTGCTATTGAATTAAATCCAAGTATAGCGAAATTCTATTCAGATCACTTTCCTAATGATATTGTAATTATTACTGATGCGCACGAATATCTTTTAAACCACTATCAGGAGTTTGATTTTATTTGGAGCTCAATTAATTGCCCGTCTCATTCACGCGCCAGGTTTTGGGCTTCTGTAAGTGGTAAGCGATATAAGCCTATTTTCCCAGACATGAAACTTTATGAAGAGATTCTATTTTTAAAACATTATTTCAAAGGTAATTGGCTTGTTGAAAATGTCAATCCATTTTATGAGCCGTTAGTAAATCCTTCAATAAAAATCGGAAGGCATTTATTTTGGTCAAATTTCCATATCAAACAAATCAACGTTAAAGAAGCCTGTGTTAATAGGGGCAAGATATCTGACTGGCAGGCATTACATGGTTTTGATATTACCGGTTATAAATTTACATCCAGGCGGGATAAGGTTTTAAGAAATTGTGTAAACCCGGAGTTAGGGTTACACATTTTGAATTGTGCAATGAATAAAGAAGTCATTACGCAAAAAACTCTTTTTGATGCTGATTAAAATATTTTGTATAACTTTGTCTCTGTAATTCATGTCTAATTTAATACGTAAGTAAAATGAGTATCGTAAGAGATGTTAGAGTAAAACTCAGAATAAATGTTCTCACCATAGAAGTTGGGGAAAGAACGAAATCAGGTAGCCGTCCTGGCAGACAAGGCACACAGGGCAAGATCATTGCCGACATGCCGGAGATAGAGTTGCCTTGGGATGAACTGCAAACACGCCTTTCCAATGCAGCATTGGTGCTGGCTGATGGCTATGAACTGGATCTTGATGTGCCTGCGGTAGCTGTTACCAATGAAGCGGGTTCAATAACTGCAACTGGAGCAACGCTGAAAGGATCTGCAAACACCCATAGCGTATCAACCGTTGTGACCTTTGAGTATGGCACCACAAAAGAACTTGGAACAAGTGCCACCGCCGGTGAAAGTGCACTAACATCTGCAACTTTATCTCCCGTGACAGCAGTGCTTGCAGGATTAACAGCAAACACCAAGTATTATTACAGGGTAAAGACTGTAACCAGCGCGAACATGACCCAGTATGGTATTGTCAAATCATTTACCACATTAGCAGTGTAATTTTTTTCTTAATCATAGTTTTTTAACTTAAAATTTGCAATCATGGCTTACAATGTCAAAGCAAGGATTTTCCTGAAAGCCCGTGTCTGTGTCTTAAACACTGTTACAGCGCATACGACACATGGACCGAAAGAAGGAGCTCAGTGGCACCAGATGCACCACTGCGTCATCGCTGTAAGTAAGAGTGAATGGGACTGGCGTTATGCTGAGGCTATCGCTGTTCTGTGTGGAGGTACCACCACGTACACCAGTTATGGTGATGCGATTGGACACGGATGGGTGTAATAATCTAATCCGGCAAAGACTATGATAAAAAAAGCAGTATTCTCATACTTCAATCCAGATGAATCCTTCGGCAATAGATGTGGATTCGTGAAGTATAGTGATTTTCTATTCACTACAGCACTCTCAGTACTCTGCGCCTCCCGTCATTTTAAGGAGGTGCAGTTTATTTCATCTCAATGGGGTCTCGATGTTATAAAACCTCTCGGATTGCCAATAACAAGCTATTCCGATAAGCTCAATGAGATGAAATCCGTGTCCAAATACTTCTGGGCATACGGTAAGTTACTCGCGTACAACGAACAGACCGTGCCGTTTGTACATCTCGATAATGATGTGTTTCTCTTTGACCCATTACCACCACGGATATTAAATGCACGTTTGTGTTTTCAGTCGCATGAGCCAATGCACTTAAAGGGATACCATTACTATGATTTGTTAAGACCGTGTTTTGACAAAGCACCTGTTAAGCCTCAGATAATTAAAGATAATAAAGTTACAGACTTCGCCTATAACTGTGGCATATGTGGTGGCCACGACATGGAGTTCTTTAAAGAGTGGATAAAATGTAGTGCGGAGTATATCTTTGCACCGGAGAACCAAAACTTGTTTTTCAAGAAGTATGGCGATATCGTAATACACCAGAATCTATTCCATGAGCAGTATTTTGCTGCATCGCTGATAAAAGCACACGGGTTAAGACCAGAGGTGAAGGTCATCAATAAGGATGCTGTAAAAGCCGGACAAGATGCCCGTCATAAATATACCCATTATTGGGGTACAACTAAGACAGACAGGGGTAATATGGCACGTGTGAGGATGCGCCTTCTTGATGATGCCCCCGAGATGTTCTACCGGATAAATGATTTTTGTAAGAAAAATAACCTCTGATATGGAAACAAATATTCCCTTTATCCCAGATGATGATCCAAATCGGAATAGATTACAATTAACAATGATTGATTTGGAGCAACATAAAGAATGGATATCATCCAAAACAGGAGGCATTGATTCTATGGATATAATCTTTATAATGAGTAACCATAAACCAAGTTCGATTATATTGCCTATGCTTCGCAGACACAAAAATATATTAATGTGGGTTTGTGTATTGGCCGAGATGCTATGGTTATATGGATGGGTTCTTTGGTCAAGTAAGCTTTAAGAAATAATAGAAGCAGTCAGAATTAGAAGTAAAAATTAGAAATAGGAGGTAAAAATTATGATGACAATTAAAATTATTCAAGGAGATCGAAACGAGAAAACCAGCATTTACGCTGCGAAATGGTTGCAGTATGAATGGCGTGGTTATACCTGTACGCAGGATTTTGTTAAGGAATACAAAGCACCGGGAAGGGAAATAGAATTGCTTATGATGTTTCCGCCAGACGATGAGTCTTTTAAAAGTGGCGAACCAGTAGGTGACTGTCTTGCCGGTGACAAAACACAATTCGTTCGCATTAATTTTATTGATGAAGAAAACGAAGGTCGATTTTTGTTTGCCCAACACGCTATGATTTACATCATGCAAGACGGGCAGACGATTGATAAAATCATTTGTTAATTATTAACCAAAAGACTGCTTCTTTTATTTTTATATTAAAAATTAACATATATTTGTAGGGTATTTAAAGCGTGACGTATGAAAACCAATAAAGTTATTTCATTAAAATATTGCCTCCGGGCATCAGATACCATAATGGGTCGGTCACGCTTCCTAATTATGGTTTTCTTTTGTCCGGGGGCTTTTTTTACTTAAAGCGTGGCATAATGGGACGAAAAGACAAAAACGTAGTGAATTTTTTTTCACACCAATGTGAATCTGGTAAAACCATGTTCATTTTGGAAAGCAAATATGGTCATAAAGGATATACAGTCTGGTTTAAAACCCTTGAACTATTAGGACGAACAGATAATCATTATTTCGATTGTAGAAAACCGGAAGACATGGAATATCTCACGGCCTTAATGAAGGTAACGGATGAGGAATTAATTGCCATATATAATACATGCGCAACCCTTGATGCAATTCATCCCGAATTATGGGAAAATAGAATCATTTGGTCATTAAATTTTGTTAAAGGATTGACGGACGTTTACCGTCGTCGAGATAGAAAATGTATGAATTTTAATCAAATATGTCAACTACTTTCCGTCAATTGCCGGAAGAAATACGGAATAAATGGCATTTCTGACGGAATAAATGGCATTTCTGACGGAGAAAATACACATAGTAGAGTAGAGTAGAGTATAGTAAAGTAGAGTATAGGAGAGTAGAGAAAAGTAAAGTAGCAAAAGAAGATGATTTTTTATTTTTTAAATTAAGAAAATAGGTAAAAACAAAAACCATGAGACAATTATTAGAAGATTACAAAAGAAGACTTAAAACAGTTAATGAAGAATTGAAAATTACCATTGACGAGGCACATGATGTTTCTAAAATATCCCGGTTGACAATTAAGCGAGGTTGTTATCGCACCTTCATATCTGAATTAGAACGAATAGTGCCACCCGAAAAGCCTATTGACCCAAAAATTCTTGCCGAAGAAAAAAGGATAAGAGAAAAAAAAGAAAAGGAAGTTCAGGTAAGCCAAGATGATTGGAATAAACGGATGTTAGCCGGCGAATTTGAAAGCAAAGAATAATAACCAACCTAACTTAAAAAACAATGGACAAATCAATTACATCAAAAGAATTATTGGAATATGGATTTATTGAAACAGATGAACCCGTTATTCCTTTTGCTAAAAAAATAATGGAAGCCGATGGGGATGAAATATCTCTTATTGTAACAAATGAAAGAAATGTTGGGGAATTTGCAATTAACACTCCCGATAGTATATTGTTTTTAAAATGTAGCCTGCCTCAACTCAGAACCATTGAATTATCAATTACCGGATATACACCAAAATATTAAAAATGAAAGCAGAAAATAAAAATAGACTATCTTTGGCGGGTGCAAATGCCGATTGCACAATTCTGCTTTTCTTTTTTCATAGCATGCCCTCCTTTGTCGAGTACTTAGGAGGGTTTGGCATCTCCTCTCTAATCCATTTATAGCATGAAAAAAGTTTATCAAAAATATTTTCATATACCGGGGAAACAAAACGGTGATTGTTGGAGGGCTGCTATTGCTTCGGTAATTGAGTGTGATATTGAAGACTTGCCGATACCCATTATTAGAGAATCATGGAGCGAATATTGTCTTAAAATGGATAACAAACTGGCAGAAATGGGATGGGAAAACATTCAATATCCAGTTAGGTGTATTACTGAAGGGATGTTATCTTCTCCTGATACTAATGGTTATGTGTTGGCACTTGGTAAGAGTCCTAGATTTATAGGTAGAAATGAGTCAAGTCCATGTGGAGTTGATATAATAAATCATTATGTAGTTTGGAAAAATGGATTAGTACATGATCCACATCCTGAGAATAAAGGCATTATGGATATTATAGATTTTGAGGTATTAAAGAAAATTTCTTAATTTTGACACAATGAAAAAGCAGATAATACAGGCAATAAAAAATTTCTTAAAGTGGATTAAACTCTGGATATGGACGAAACCCACAGCAAAGCCACCAAAAACACTACCATTACGCACTATGGCTACCGATGTTGCGAAAGACTACATTGTGATCACCTACCACAAGCAGAGAATAAATCTCACTCGTGCAATAGAGTATCCTGCATGGAAACTATCATCCAGAAAAGACAAACGCATCACCATGCTAAAATTTGCTAAATTTGAAAGAGAGGGATTGGTGAAGTTTGTTGAGGTAGAGGGACAGTTGATATGCGTTAATAATTTAGACTATCAGAGACGTGCAGATAAGGCAAAGGAGGCAAAATGAAAATAATTAGTTTGGGAGTTGGTGTGCAAAGTTCAGCATTATATTACATGAGTTCTCTTGGTGAGGTAGAGAGATGTGACTATGCAGTATTTTCAGATACCGGAGGAGAAAAAACAAGAACACTCGTATATTACGAATTGCTTTTAAAATGGGAACAGGAGCATGAAGGTATCCCGCTTTATAAGGCAGATTATAAAAATCTAAAAAAAGACTTATTAAATCAGACCAATTCATCAGGTAATCGGTTTGCTTCTATTCCTGCATTTACGATGAATAATGGAGAAAAGGGTATGCTTCGTCGTCAATGTACCAATGAGTATAAGATAGCGATGGTTAATAAAAAGATCAGAGAGATATTGGCATTGCCCGGGCGTAGTCGTTATCCTAAGATTGAAATATATCAGGGAATAACTTTAGATGAGGCTCACCGTATGAAGATTCCACAGGAGAAATGGAAAATTAATGTTTATCCATTCTGTGGATATAAAATTTATGCAGATGCTAAATGCGAAAAAATAGATTCTTTGATAATGACCCGAAATGATGTTTTAAACTGGTATAAAGAAAAAAATTTACCGGTCCCAGAAAAATCATCATGTACCTTTTGTCCATTCCAATCAGATCAGAATTGGATTAGATTGAAAACCACAGAACCTCAAGATTTTGAGACTGCCTGTCAGGTCGATGAGGCTATACGGGATTCAAGTATGAAAGGGATTAAGTCAAGAATATATCTGCACGACTCACTAAAACCATTGAGAGAAGTAATTTTCAATGAGAATCAAGGGACACTATGGGGTAATTGTACTGATGCGTGTGATGTTTAAAATATGACTATGGAAACTAAAAGAACTCTAAATAATCTGGTAATGATCAAACTCGATGCGGAGAATGATACTGTAAAGGGATTGTTTATTGATACGTCCTTTGATCCAGAACGACACACAACAGTGACCGGAACAATTTGGGGACTGCCATCACATCTGTATTATTCGGGTGAGGCAAATAAGGGCATGCCATGGCAGACACCAATGGAAGCAAAGATGGGTGATGGTGTGATTGTCTATTATCTTTCGATAGTAAACGCTTTAAAGCCAAAAGAAGGTCGTTATTTCATTGAGGATGGTGAGCGATATGTGCTTATCCCATACCAGTTTATTTACGCACTTGTACGCAATGGTCACATCATTCCGATAAATGGTTATGTATTGATTGAACCATGCGAAAATCCAGAGGTGACACGCCAGAGAGAGATAATGAAAAAGATAGGATTGGAGATGGTAGAGATCGGGGATAAGCGCAATAGCAATGAAGTGATTTTTGGCAGGGTGAAGTATATGGGAGTTCCGAACCGGAGATATGTTGATGAAAACGCAAGTGATGAGGGTGTGGATATTGCAGTCGGTGACGTGGTGGTGATACGAAAAACTAATGATATCCCACTTCAATACGATTTACATGCCAAGATTGATGGTGGAGCGAAGTATTATCGGGTACAGAGACGCAATTTATTGGCAAAGATATGATTGAAGTAAACAAAATATACGAAGGTCATGCTCTGTCTGTTCTAAAAACATTCGAGAGTAAAATATTCAACACGATTGTTACAAGTCCTCCGTATTACGGACTCAGAGCATACGGCACTACTCCGGTTATTTGGGATGGTGATGAAAATTGTCAACATGAATGGGTTGATAAATCATATCAAAGGAGAAGTAATGATAATAAAGGTCAAAACACAAAACAACTAACAAATATTGGAACAATTGGACGTGACGTACCAACTAAGAGTGACTTTTGTTCAGAGTGTGGTGCATGGAGAGGCGAACTTGGATCAGAACCATCACCTGAACTATTCATAAAGCATCTTGTAGATATTTTCAGAGAGGCAAAACGTACACTCAGGGACGATGGCACTCTTTGGGTAAATATGGGAGATTCTTATTTTGGTGGCGGTGGCGCAAGTGGTCAATCAGAGACAGCAACTAATTTTGGTAAACCACGAACAGAAAGAGGTTATGCAAGTGAAGGAATAACACGAAATCTTAAAAGAAGTGATTTAAAACCTAAAGATTTGATCGGAATACCATGGATGCTTGCCTTTGCGTTACGTGCTGATGGTTGGTATTTAAGAATGGATAATATCTGGTATAAAAGAAATCCAATGCCGGAATCAGTAACAGACAGACCGACAAAAGCGCATGAATATTTTTTTCTATTAAGCAAATCATCGAAATATTATTATGATGCGGAGGCTATAAAAACACCAATAATTTACCCAGATGATTTACGAGCTCCTATTGGGAGTCCAGGCGCATGGGAAATAGATGGGCGTCCCCCTGATAATAACAAAGGGAGAATTATAAAACAGTATAAAACTCCTGACGGATGGGATACTGCAAAAGGATCTCATGGGACTATTCATCGAAATGGAAGAGAGAAAGGATTTAAGGGATATAAACACAGAGGAACGGGAGATCAAACACTTACAGGGCATTCAGGAAATTATGATTCTAATGGCAATTTTATAGGCGATGGTAAAGCAAACAAGAGATCTGTTTGGGATGTACCTACAAAACCATTTAAAGGAGCTCACTTTGCAACATTTCCTGAAGAATTAATAGTTGATTGTATTAAAGCAGGATGTCCCGAAGGAGGATTAGTATTAGATCCATTTGGAGGAGCAAATACCACAGGATTAGTATCACGCAAACTAAATCGAAACTATGCAGTGATAGAACTTAATCCGAAGTACATTGACATCGCAGAAAAAAGAGTTTATAACGAAATAGGGCTATTCTTATGAATCAATTTCACCCACGTGAATATCAGCAACTCCGGTACAATGTAGATAAGATACCGGAAGGGACTACTGTATTGCAGTTTTTTAAAGAATTGGGCAAAATAAGAGAGTTTAAGGCAAGTGCAGGAGAGGGTATTGACAATGACAAGGTAAATCGCTATGTGATACTGATGTACGACAGTAAGAGTCCTTACAGGGGTAAATACCATGATGTCTTAAAAAGAAAAATAGAGATTGTCCATGACCTGGAGTTTAAAACTCTCGAGGATGGTAATTTTGAAAGCCCGATTGAAGACATATTGAGAGGGAAAAATGATATTGTGAATAAAAAGATCGTGCAGTTTGTACGTATGCACCGGAGTTTTAAGTACTCATATCTTGTGGCAATCGAGAGCAGTTATTACAACCTCATGCTCGAAATAATTGGAGGTGACACCAAAAAATTAGGTGTAGCAAAAGAACTCAGGGATGATCTTGAAAGTAGTTTACTTGAATTACTGAACCAAGACAATAACCCTTATTTGAAGGATGAAATTCTGCGTTATGTTGAGGATGAACGACTTGCATTAAGGCCAGAGGACTACGCAAAGAAAGCACAGGAGGTAAAAGAAAAATGATTACCGTGAATACTTTTTTCGACAAAGCAATTTTCACTAATTGCGATCACAGGACTGACCGATTGGCTCAATTCACAGAAGAGATAGCCAAATTTGGGATTGTAGCAGAACGATTTAAAGGACTTGTCTATGGCAACCCATATAATCTGCCATGCGAACCAGGTAACTTCAATGTTGGTGTTATAGGTACAATCCAGACCATGTATAATGCCGTGAAAGAGGCAAAAGAACTTGGATTAAAAAACTTTCTATTCTTTGAAGATGATGCGGTATTCCATGAGAATTTTGTGGAGTTGTTTGACAGGTGCATACGGCAGGTACCAGAGGATTGGAATTTACTGTACTTAGGAGGGCAAAATGTCCATAAGCCTATTCCGGTAACGGCAAATATCAATCGGGTCACACGTGCGTACTATGTACACGCAATAGGCATACATGAGAGAGCATATAACTTCATACTTGAACTATTTAAACCGGAAGTGATTACTCGTAATGGAGATGTTATCTTAACCGATATACAGGCAGCGCATCCCTGTTATATCTTTAATCCCAGACTTGTGTACCAAAGAGAGGGAATAAGTGATGTATGGGGACATCTGCTTAACTTTGACCAATACCTGAAAGACTAATGAGAATATCAGTCATCATGCCAGTGTATCTTGGCGGCTATACTACATGGGGGAATAACCAGAGTGCATCAAATCCGGAAGAGAAGTTCATCAGGGCAATAATGTCAGTCATGCATCAACTCCACCCGAATAACGAGTTAATCATTATAGCAGACGGTTGTGATGAAGCAGAACGCATCTATAATGAGGAGTTTTCATCACACCCCAGAATCCGGTTTAAAAAAATAGCTAAACAAGAATCGTTTAGCGGAGTGGTACGTCAAACCGGAATTGAGATGGCAAAAGGCGAGATAATATGCTATCTGGACCATGATGACATGTTTGGCAAATCACACCTTGCAATCATTGACGAGAATTTCAACACGGAGAAATACGATTGGGTGTATTACAATGACTATGTTGTTCGGAGTGCAGATCATTCAGTCAAAGATGAACGTCATAACTTACTTGCACTCGGACGCATAGGAACGAGTTCTATTGCACATAAAAAAAGTCTTAATGTAAAATGGGGTGACGGATATGGGCATGATTGGGGCATGATAGTAAAACATCTATTACCAAAAGAGTGTGCAAAGATTCCAACACCACAATACTATGTTTGTCACATTCCAGATGGGCATACAGATTTTTGATTATGAGAGTACTACTTATCAATCCATGGGAAACAGGGGAATTTCCACCACCTTCAATCGGCTATCTACAAGCTACACTAAAGCATTGGAAAGTTGATGTTGTGGTAAAAGACTTGCCCGATGCAATGATTGATACCGAGAGTTATGATTTGGTAGCAGTTTCGTTTCATAGTTTTTCGGTAAAATACGCCAGACAGATAAGGGATAAGTTTAAGGGGAAACTAATTTGTGGAGGACATCACCCATCAGCATTGCCCAATCAAATGTTAATCATAGGTTACGATCAGGTTGTGGCAGGAGAGGGAGAGAATGCGATTATTGATATCATTCAGGGAAACGAATCAGACATTGTGAGTAATTGCGACCATAAATATTTCTATGGGATAAATGAAATTCCGCTTCCTGATTACACTGGATTAAAATTCTATGGCACACAAGGCATCCCTGTAATATCATCAAGAGGATGCCCGTTTCAGTGTAACTTTTGTGGGTCAACTGAATTTTGGGGTCATACATACCGGATGCGTTCAGCCGAAAATGTAATACTCGAAATAGAAAAACGCAAATCAGAGGGATATAAGACATGGATATTTTATGATGATAATTTCACCGCAAATAAAAAAAGAGTCTTTGAGATATGTTCATCACTTGACGGAGAAATGAAGTGGCAGTGTGTAGGACGTGCCGAATCCATGGATGAAGAACTTGCCGTAGAACTATATCGTGCCGGATGTAGAAAAGTACATTTTGGTATTGAATCATTAAGTCAGGATGCGCTTGACCGAATGGGCAAAAACACCACAGTAGAAAAGATGTTAAGAGGAGTAGAGATTGCGGAGAACGCAGGGATAAGTACAATGAGTCTATTTTTAGTAGGATTACCGGGCGACACGTATCTGAATATAGAAGAGACACGAAAGAATAGGATTCGGAGCAGGATAACTCAATATGGGCCAAACATTGCTTGGGTACTACCGAATACGAGCCTATACATTAAAGCAAAGGAATATGGGATGAGTGATGATGTTTATTTGGAGTCAGGAGCACCATTTTATACCTATGAGCACTCTTATAATGAACTTTTAAAATGGTCACAAGAATTATGAAAGCGTATGTAATAAATCTTGAAAGCAGACCTGATAGGATGATTGAGTTCCAAGGAAACATATTTCCTTTTGAAGTTGAACGGTTTAATGCTATTAAGACAAACCCAGGATGGCAGGGATGCACCGAATCGCAACTCACTATACTCGCCATAGAAAATGAATTTCCATTTATCATATTTGAGGATGACTGTGTATTATTGCATCCATGGGAAGTAGTAGTAAATGCAATGAGCCAATTGCCAGATGATTGGGACTTATTATACCTTGGAGCAACATTAATGCAACCCATTAAAAAATATTCCGAAAATCTATTCAGACTCAGGGGTGCCTATTGCGCACATGCGATAATCTATAATTCCGAAAGGGTTGTGGATTATATTCTCAATAATTGCGATCGTTTTTTTAGGAGTTCATTGGAACGTAATACGCTTGATGTGTTTTACTTTACAGAGGTGCAGGAAAAATTTAATTGTTTTATTGTTAGTCCACTTGTGGCAACACAAAGACCCGGATTTTCAGATATAGAGGAAATGAACGTAGATTACACTCAGATCATTAATCATTTTAATCGTTATACCAATGTCAGCAAGTAAAGGATTGTTTAAAAAGTATTCTAACCCGGTTTTCGTCGAGACGGGAACATTTCATGGGGATGGCGTGCAGCAAGCATTAGATGAGGGATTTAATATGGTTTATTCTATTGAACTATCCTTGGAACTTCACGAGCAATGTGCAAAAAGATTTATAAATAATAGTAAAGTTATTTTGATACAAGGCGATTCTTCAAATGAATTATCAAAAGTCATAAATAACATTACAGTTCCGATAACTTTTTGGCTTGATGGTCATTATTGCGGAGTAGGGACGGCCGTAGGAAGGGTCAATTCACCACTTTTACAAGAGTTGGATGAAATAAAAGAACATCCCATAAAGACACATACCATATTGATTGATGACCTTCGTGGATGGCACAAAGCAACACGTGGATTTGACACCTCTGATTTAATAAAAAAAATAGAGGAAATAAATCCGAGTTATGTTTTCACATTTGAAGATGGTTATGATTACAATCTGAATATTTTTTATCCAAACGATATACTTGTTGCAAAATGCTTATAAAACTTGATAAAATAGTAAAAGACTTTAATCTGAATATACGAGGTGTATTGCATATTGGAGCTCATTATGGCGAGGAGTATGAGGATTATAAAAAACAAGGCATTAAGAACATGATTTTCTTTGAACCAATCGCTGCGAACTGTGATGAATTACATCGTAGGATAGCCATAGATGATTACATACGGATATTCAACATAGCCCTTGGGAATGAAGTAGGTGAAAAAGAAATGTTTGTAGAGACGATTAATAAAGGGCAGAGTTGTTCATTGCTCGAACCGGGGACTCATTTAAAGCAATATCCTGAAATAGTCTTTGATAAAAAAGAGACTGTGAAAGTTTGCAAGTTAGACGACATTGCCTATCAAAGGAAATTCTATAACATGATCAATATTGACGTTCAGGGATATGAACTTGAGGTTTTTAAAGGAGCAGTCGAAACACTTTCATCCATTGATATTATCTATACAGAAGTTAACTTTGAAGAAGTTTATAAAGGGTGTTGTCTTGTAGGTGATCTTGATAACTTTTTGAAAGAGTTTGGATTTGCCAGAGTATTAACAGACAATACCCCGAAAACATGGGGGGACGCATTATATCTAAAACCATGGTAACATTTAGGAACGAATGGTTTAATAACCGACCAAAAGCAGACCAAAGAGGAGACAATACTTTTGGTAATATTTTGTTTTTTATTGCCTCGACAATAGGTATCGCTGTAAAGAATGGTTATTCATATGGTTTTCCGGCATGGAATAATCAGGATTATTTTGTCAATCCATTGCCACCCGTAATTCCCGGAAACTATCAGAACGTGGAGATACCGGAAGGGAACTTCTTGGGATTCAACATACCGGATAATTCATCTATTTGGGGATATATGCAGTCAGAAAAGTATTTTGAACATTGTACAGATTTGATCAGGCATTATTTCACGCTAAAAGACAGGGGGGAGACGCCATATAAGGATTGTGTATTGCTTCATTGCCGTAACTACGCACCTCAGTATCTTGCAATGGGATTTAATAATATGAGTCAGGCGTATTATATGGAGGCATTAAAGAGATTGCCGGACAGGAAAGTAATTGTTATCACTGATGACTTACAAAAAGCAAAAGACACCATAAAAGAAGATTTTGAATATGTAAGCAATACCCCAATAGAAGATTTTTATTTACTGACAAAAGCAGAATACATCATAGGTTCAAATAGTACATTCAGTTGGTGGGGTGCATGGCTATCTAAGGCAAAGGCAGTGTTTCCTGCAGATTGGTTTCCCGGACTTCCGGTACAAACAGATGATGTGAATTGCAAATATTGGATTACGATATGAATCATCTCGCACTCTTAAAACGCTACTATAAAGAAGTTGATGCTCAGATACTCGCGCAGTATGAGGATGCAGAGAAAGGTGTATGGGTGAATACCGATGACAAAGACCTTATACCGATATTGCTGCCACTGCCAGAGCCACCAGAACCACACCTGATAGATAATTGGGGACTTCCTGCCAGTGAACAAATATGGCATCCTCCAAAACTACCAAAACGATTAAAGGAACTGCAGATCAAGTTTGAGACTCTTGATGAGATATGGGAGGAGTTAGAAGATCACAAGGACATCTATACTGAGGAGATTGATTTTATTAAAACACAATGGGACAGGAGGCTTTATGGTTATTGGTTTTACAATAATGGCGTACCTACATACATTGACGGATGGCACTATTTCTATTGCGGATGGTGGAAGATAGACACCGGATTACCAGAATACAGAGACAGGGACAGGAGATTCTTTCTATTTGCACGTTATATCTACACTGAGGCAAAGGCACCAAGGGTCAATAGTGATGGCTTTGCGGTGCAGGATAAACACGGGAAATACATCTGGGTGGACTTTGGAAGAAGGTTATTTTACGGGTTCAATTACCCAAAACACAGACGTGAAGGTGCAACATATAAGGCTGAGTGTATCGGCTATGAGATCATCTCACGCACGATGGCAGCATTCGGAGGCATACAGTCCATGAATGACATACAGGCTCGCAAATGCTTTCTCAGACATCTTGTAGCACCATGGAAAAAATTACCATTCTTCTTCAAACCTAACTATGAAGGGTCAACGTCTCCAAAAACCGAACTATCATTTTCTCCTCCGGCGAAAAGACTTTCATCACGTGGTGCATTAGCAACATCAGAACTTGGACTTGAATCGAGCATCAATTATGAGATGGCCGATGCCTCAGCTTATGATGGTGATAAGTTGTATTTTCATCACGATGATGAGGTGGGGAAACTTAAAAAAGGATTGTCGTGCTGGGACAGGCACACCGTTGTAAAAGAATGTCTTTCTATTGGAGCAAAGATAATTGGATTTACTGTTAAGACATCCACGGTAGGGGAGATGGAGAAGGGTGGAGGCAAGGCATTTAAGCACCAGTGTATGATGAGTAAATTCTATGAACGTACACAGAACGGGCAGACCAGATCAGGACTCGCTACATTATTCATTCCTGCCTACGATGGGTTGGAAGGGTTTATTGACAAGCATGGTAATAGTATTATAAACACCCCGACAAAAGAACAATCGAAATATATTGCTTATGACAGGTTAGAGTCTGCTGATAAACAAAGCAATAGGATCATAAACACGTTGATAGCCGAACACTCTGAATATGTCAATAGGCAGGTCGGCGCAAAGGAGTTTCTGTTTAACAGGCGCAAGGCATTCGTTGACGATCAGGAATCGCTATCAGAAGAAATAAGGCTTTATCCTACCCGATTTACAGAGTGTTTCAGAACGGCATCTAAGTCATCAGGGTTTAATATGAATAAACTTGAAACCTATATTGATAACCTGTCTATGGCAAGGCAGGATATTGCAGTAGGCAATATGAGTTGGAAGGACAATATACGTGATAGCAGGGTGATATTCACAGCCAATCCACAGGGTAAGTTCAGGATAAGCCACCAGCTAAACGAAAGCGAATCGAATAAGAGTTTTTGGAGTGATGAAGAACAAACACGCAAACCTGGTAACTCGCATTGGGGAGTGGCAGGAGGCGACCCGTTCAAATTCAACATAACCAAAGGTAACCGCAAGTCAAAAGGAGGTGGTGCCGTTGTTAAGAAAGGCATGATAAAAGACGGTAATTTCTCCATGAAGCGGAAGTTTGCCTGCACCTATGCTCAGAGAACATTTGACAAAAACATTTATGGTGAGGATATGCTGATGATGTGCATATACTTTGGAGTGCCGATGTTCCCTGAGATAGATGTGCCATTCCTTTGGGACTACTTTCGTGACAGGGGATTTGAGGGATATCTTCTTTACAAGATAGACCCGAACACTTTCAAGATAAGCGTCACTCCCGGAGACACCGCAAACAGGACTAAACAGGATATTTTCACCGAGTACATGACATGGATTGAGAATGAGGCTGATGAAGAAACTCACATAGAGATATTGGAGGAATGCAGGGACATTGACGGACCCGAAGACATGACTAATTACGACCTATTTACAGCAGCCGGATACGCACTAATTGGTACTCGTGGATTGTACGATGAGATTGCCGAGTTGAATGAGAAGGAGTTCACCCTTGATAGTTATTTGACTAAAAGGGATTACAGTTCAATGAGAAAATATTAACTTTACTGAAAATATCTGAGACAAATGGCATTCTCACTCGAATCATACACCAAAGGCGGGTATCCTTTCCCAAAGGATGACATAAACCCTGCTGACAAGAATGAAAAATGGGGAAAGAAGTGGTGTGAAGCCATGTATGCTCGTTATAAACAAGGGAAAAATTCTGCAATACCATTCAGTAGCGTAAGTGAGTTTGCGGCATTACGGGAGTTGGCAGATGGCAGACAGAGCGTCAGACAATATCAGAAAATACTACTCGACATAGCCGATCCCAATGCAGCCATGACAGGCTACATGAACATCAATTGGGACATCCCTTCAATCCTTCCTAAGTTTCTAAGAGTCGTTGAGGGCATGATGGAGCAGACCGATCATCAGGTAGTCGCCACAGCCGTTGATCCTTCCAGTACAGATGAAAAAGAGGCTGCTAAGTTAGACATGCAGTACCGGATGAAGTTCAAAGAAATACTTGATTATATTGATAAATCCATGGGCATTGACAGGTCAGGAGAGTATGTCCCTGAGTCAATGGAGGAACTGAATCTATACGAAGGAGCTGGTGGATTTAAACTCGCAAAAGAGACAGAGATTGAACAGGGACTTGATTACACGTTCTACATATCCGACTGGAAAGAGATTAAGAAACAGATCATCAGGGATGCGTGCGTGATAAACTGCTTAGCCACAAAAGACTATACCGATCAGTACACCAAAAAAGTAAGGGTACGGTATGTTGATCCTGCCTGTTTTGTAGGACAATATTCAAAACACAACAATCATAAAAACATGGGATATGGAGGCGAGATCATACAGGTGCTTATCTCGGATCTTCGTAAACTCAATCCTGACATACCGGAAAGTGAATTAATCGCACTGGCACGGCAGTACAGCCCCGGTCTTGATAATTATACTTATGACGATGATGCCCATACGGGTAATTATGATGGCACTTTGGTTGATGTGATGGACTCGGAGTGGTGTTCGACAAACAGCACCTATAAGACCAAGAGAAAATCACCCGATGGCACGGAGAACATGTACGATGAGAAATGGGGAGTCGTTTATGACACTGAGAAGAAAAAGACTGATAAGTTTGACATAAAAGTTGTTTATAAATGCAAGTGGATAATTGGTACTGACTACACGTACGATTTTGGATTACAGTATGACGTGCCACGTCCGGGCAAGAAAGAAGTGGAGTTGTCATATCACCTTTACAAACTACCATTCAGATCACTTGTAAGCCTTGCAGAGACACACGTACACCAGATGGTACTCGCTTATTTCAAACTACAAAACGCTATTGCTAAAGCCAGACCTTCAGGTATTGCCATTGAGTTTACCGCATTACAGAACATGACTCTGGGAGGTAATAAGTTACAACCGTTAGACCTTTTGAAGATACTGACACAGACCGGAGACTTACTATATAAGTCCACCACGCATAGAGGAATACCTAACGCACCGGGAGGTTATAGACCGATACAGGAGTTAATAGGAGGTATTGGACCACAGTTAACCGAGTTCATTGCCGTATGGGACTTTAATGCTAATGCCATACGTGACATGACGGGTATAAGTCAGATCGCTGATGCCTCAACACCAAATCCCGAACAGTCGGTAGGTGGATCAGAGATTGCTATGGCAGCCACAAATAACGCATTGCGATATATTTATAGTGGTTATCTGACCATTAAAGAGCAAACTGCAAAGAATATATCATTGAGGATGCAACTGCTTATTAAGCACGATAAAGAGGCTTATACAGGCTATATGCCAGTGATAGGGACTATTGGAGTGCAGATAATAAGCGTTGGTGCAGATGCCGTGGATGCGGATTATTTCATCAAATATGAGGCAAAACCGACCAAGGAACGAAAAGATGTTATCCGTCAGGCAGCGATCACAGCAATGTCACCTGATAGGGATGGGATAATCGGAATTGAGTTACCGGACTTTTTGATGATAGAAAGACTTTTGGAGTCGGGAAGTCTAAAATATGCAGAGGCATTTTTGAACCATAAAAGCAAAAAGAACAAAGAGAGACAGCTAAAGTTACAGAGAGAGAACATGGACTTGGATAAACAACGGGAACAGGGAGATATTAAACTCAAATCTGAGGCAGCTCAAGTTCTACAAAAAGCTAAGACGGATGATGCAATAAGATTATATGAAGCCAAAAAACAGATTGATGAGAGTTATGCTCAGTTACAACACAAAAGAGATATGGAGTTGGCCGGACTTAATAGTAGCCTTGGGATAATTCAGAAATCGGCAGAACAGCAAGTACCCGCACCAACACAGTAATTTTCTTTACATTTGTAAAATCAAAATAATTTGATGCTATGGCAAAAAAGAATGACGGCAGAGACGCAGAAATGGAAGCTCTAATGAGCATTGAAGGTGTCGATTCGGCAAAAATCGCAGAACAGATAAGAGGGAAAGGCGAAGAACCTCCGGCAACACCTCCGGCAACTCCACCTGCTACACCCCCAACAACACCTCCGGCAGCACCACCCGTGCCTCCGGTTGATCCAAAGAACGTACTAAACCCAGAGACTATCCGCGCTGCCATGCTCCATGAGATGTGGGGTGAGCAGTTTAAGACAGTTGAGGATTTTAAAAAAGCAAATATACCCGCATCACTTCAGGAACTGGAGACTCTGAGACAGAAGAACCAGACACTTGAGACTCAGTTAAAGGCAAAGCCGAAACATAATTTCGCGAGTGACGACCTTGCCAAGCTTAATGAGTTTGTGCGTGACACGGGCATTAAAGATGCAGCGGTTTTCAATAAGTTAAATGTTACTGATGTGGCAAACATGGGAGACATGGATGCTTTAGTCATGCAGCACATTATTGAGAATCCTTCATCGGCAGGAAAGGAACCACAGGTACGCAGGTATTTCGAGACGAAATACAACGTGGATTCTTCAAAGATTGATCCCAAAAGGGTAGAATCTGGCGACCTTACCCAAGAGGAACTGGAACAAAACAAGTTGGATTATGAGTCGAACCTTATAGGTGTAACAACCGATGGAGGGAAAGCAAAAACCAAACTTCAGGAACTCAAAGGGAAGATTAAAATGCCAGAGTTTTCAGCAGATGAGCCTGCTAACAAGTCCAAGTGGACACCTGAGATTGAGAAATCCCAGACAACCGCATGGACAGAGGTAAACGAAAAGATGGGTGCGGAGTTTGCAAAGATTCCGATAACCCTCAAAGGAGGAAAAGAACCTATCGTCAACTTTGTATTACCAGAGGAGTCGCAGAAGGTTGTATTAAAGAATGCTCTTGACTATGTAGTTAGCAACCAGATGGAAGTTAACCAAGCAAACGTCACGAGTGTTGCAGAAGCAATGTACTCCGACATATTATTTACTCACCGGGAGGAAATCTATCACGCCATATTTGAGCGTGCAAGAAGTATGACCGAAGAGGAGATATTAAAAGTTTACCACAATCCTTCTCCGAAGAACAACGATACTGCACCAGCAGCAAAAGTGTTATCAACTGAGGAGGAGCAACGTCAGAAGGCTTACGAGATGGAATTTAAAAGGTAGTTTTTTAAGACAGTAATCACAAGAGGCAATGTATTTTGATAGTATTCATAATTAAAAATTAAACAAATGGGACCAGAAGCTATTGCTCAAATATATGCCTCAGATATCGTATCAGGCTTTGATATTCATAAGCCGGAGATAATGAACGTGTTATTCAACAGGTTCGGAGATCAGGGAGCATCGTACTTTCAGTTAATCAGATCCATGGGATTTGAACTGCCGGTATCACAAGACACATACGGACACTTTGAAGACAATCATATTCACGAGGTTATTCATGTTCTCGCTAATGTTGCACAACCCGCAGTGGGCGCAAACATATCGTTTACACTTGACCCGATTGACCTTGACTCTAATAACAATTTTTATGTTAGGTTATATGACGAAATCTTATTTCCAAATGAGGTTACAGGAATAGTCATTACCAGAAACGTAGGCGTTCCGGGAGCCCCGGTAATAACGGTACGTCTCAATGAGATAACCGACCAGTTCCCCGCACTCACCGCAGGAGAAGAAATTGTGATTATATCCAGTGCCTTCTCTGAAGGATCAGGACAGCCAACAGGTGCAGTATCAGGAACATGGGAATATTCCAATCACACACAGATCATAAAGGAATCTATGGG
>Ga0209429_10000049_pt1 | contig 78945 bp, 127 predicted proteins | sample BarGraNGADG00212_3_FD_184493 | JGI IMG/M metagenome (GOLD analysis project Ga0209429, IMG submission 184493) | Arctic peat soil microbial communities from Barrow, Alaska - Barrow Graham LP Ref core NGADG0004-212 (SPAdes) (version 2) | ecosystem: Environmental > Terrestrial > Soil > Wetlands >... | reverse complement strand
GGCCTGTTTTTTTTTTGACGCGCTGTTTTTTCCCGGAGTATTCTTTTTTTTTATACCTTCCGCTTTTTAAATTATTCTTTATGAAGAAGGAAATTATTTTTAAAATTGAAGAGGGAAAAAGAAAAGGAAGAGGAACCTATTGTGTAGTTTGCGGAAATGAGTTTGTGATTAAGAATGAGAATCACATCTGTTGCTGCAAGCGTTGCCAGAAAAAGTGGTATAGGCAGGGCCGTGCTCTTGATATGGCTTTGTGATATATGTTTCTTTTAATAATTCTTTGTTGTTCTACTGGCCCTGCCTGTAACTGAGGTTTATTACGCTTGGCACTCTTGTTTGTATTAATTCTAAATAATGTGCTCAAATCCACATCTGGCGGAGATTTTTTGGTTTTTTGTAATTTGGAAACAATCTGAATTACATATTTGGGTCTGCCGTTTTATTTTTTTGAGTCTTTTTTTTTTGGAATTTAAGGCAGAAGTTTAAACCTTGTATAAAATTTGAACTATGGAAACAAAACTATTTTTATTTTTTGCCATTTTTTTGGCCTTTGTATTGATTTTTGTCGCGTGGGAAGAAAAACAAGATGAAAAGTATGGTAATTGGCGGCGGTTTATAAAAACCCGGATCAGACAAAAAATTAGAGCCGTTGTGACTTACTCCTTACTTCCCTTTAAACTTATTATTTTATTCTTTTGGGTTGCCGGAATATTTATATATGCCTGGGCCAAGGGGATAGATATGGAAGAACTTTAATAAACCCTAAAAATATTATTATGAAAAAATCAGTTTACACATTAAAAGTTGTCGGGCAAAAATTCAGTGCTGATATAGAAATATTACTCGACATAAATAGGAAACTTACAGAAAACGACAATAATAACATCCGTGATGCTATCGAAAAAATAAAAAATGATCTGAATGAAGAGTCTTTAAGGCTTGACCCAGAAGAAAAAATAAGGGCAATAAAAGAAAAAGCGGAGATTATTTCATTGTTTGGTAATAGGGAGATATTTGTTGAAGAGATCCCAAATGGTTATTGCTCTTCCTATTGCTGTAAACATTTACCGTGGTTTATTATTACTACAAATAAAGGTAGAATTAAAATTGGATGGCGTAAGAGAGTAATACAGATTGATTGGACTGATACTATCATTAAAAAAGAGGCACAAATTTTATTTCCAGACGAAGATGTTACCCATTTTGATAAAGTGATTCACGCCTGGGGCCCAGAAAAAGCAAAAGAGTATCTTAATAGATTACTGGCATAATCATGAGAGAAAAATATTTATTTTCAGTAGGCTTTGAGAAAGTCTATTGTGACGACAAATCGGCTTTTTGGTACGAAAAGAAGATAAAAAACAGGCTTTTTAATAATCTCCACATCTCCGTGGAGAAAAATCATATTACAGTCTGGTCAAATGAACCTAAAAATTATCCAGGAAAGAACGGCTATATCAATGTATTGGTTTACCAGATATATTCCGTTGCAAAACTCCATAAAGTTTTAAACCAGTTCAGATGAAAGAGCCGATCAGCGAAGCGTATTTGATAGATAATATTAAATACATGAAGACCCTCCCGGATAAATTTGCAAACATAGTTATTGCAGATCCGCAATACGGGATAAAAGAGTCGGCCCATAGAAATATATCAAGAACGAAGCTCGCAAAAACAAGAATGTACCGGAAGGAGTTTTGGGATAGCGACATTCCCCCACAAGAATACTTTGATCAACTATTTCGAGTTTCAAAACACCAGATTATCTTTGGAATTAACTATTTTCTTGGAAGGGTTGATCTTCCATTCTCTGCAGGTCGTATTATCTGGGATAAGTGTAATGAAGGAACAAACTTTTCTGACTGTGAAATTGCTTATTGTAGTTTCCATCACTCAACACGGCTATTCCGGTTTTTATGGAATGGCATGTTACAAGGGACTCCCGGCGATGGCGCAACTATGCAGGGAAATAAAAAAAAGAATCAAAGACGCATTCATCCAACCGAAAAGCCAATTCCAATTTATCAATGGATGCTAAGAAAGTACGCAAAGCCCGGAGACATTATACTTGACCCAAACCTAGGAAGCGGGGCCAGTAGAATAGCCTGTTTTGATGGAGGTTTTGATTTTTACTCATGCGAAAATAACGAAGAGTTTTTTAAAGATCAGGAAGAAAGATTCCAGATCCATAAACAACAATTGAAACTGTTTTAGTCAATCCCTTTCGCAACTTGCAGAATAATAACTATTTGACCCATATAATATAAATTACATACCTTTGCCTTATGAAAATACTAATCCAGATCAGAAACGCAGCCCTATTCCTTCTTGGAGTAGCCTTGCTGGTCGCAATAGCATACGGAGTATCAACATTACTACTCGTATATATATTTCCTCAATTTATTCACTAAAAATTAAGACAATGAAGCGAATTACATTAATTGCAATTTTAATCTTAGCCTTTCAAAGCCTTATCGCGCCGCCAATTTCAAAAAGCCTTACAAAACAGAATAAACTATTTGCATTATCTGAGATCAAAAGATGGGCCACAGAAAAAGAAAAAGCCTTTAAAAAACTAATCTATAAAGAAGAAATTACCAAGTGGAAGTCTTTAATGGGGTTTAAGGAGTCAGGGAATAACTGGAAAATATGTAATGATTATGGCTATATGGGAACCTATCAGTTTTGTAGCGATACTCTTGAAAAACTCGGATTCGCCGGAATAACACCTGAAAAATTTAAGGTAGATCCCTCAATATTTTCCCCAGAAATGCAAGATGAGGCCCTAATGGCATTAATTCGAGAAAATGAATTATCACTAAAGAACCGAGTAAGCAAGTTGTCTGAAAAAAGATTTGAAGACTATATTGGAGAAACAATCCAGGGTGTAGTTATTACAAAAGGCGGGTTACTCGCCGCGGCCCACTTAGCCGGAATCGGCGGGGTACAACATTTTTTAACTGGCAGTAATAATTTTGCAGACTGTAATGGAACCTCTGTAAGTAAGTATATGCAGGAGTTCAGCCAGTTTAATATCTAAAAAACATAATTATGGATAGTGTTTCTCACTCCAGAGCCATTTCGGATGCCGAAAAAATGATGGAAGAAATTAAGGCGCTTTCTCCTGAGATGGCAGTTTCCGCACCCAAAATAGAGATTAAAAGCTACGATTATTACATTTTGGCTTTCTCCGGCGGCAAAGATTCTCTGGCCTGCTATCTTCATTTACTCGATATTGGCATTGATAAAAGCAAAATTGAACTATGGCATCACCTAGTTGACGGCAAAGAAGGATCAAATCTTATGGATTGGCCGGTAACTGAGGATTACTGCCGGGAAGTCGCCAAGGCCTTTAATCAGCCTATTTATTTCAGTTGGAAAGAAGGAGGCTTTGAGCGCGAGATGCTCAGAAAAAACACACCAACATCACAAAATCATTGGCAGTACCCAGACGACAATATTATTGAGTGTGGATTATCTGGGGGAAGAGGGCCCGAAGGAACCAGACAAAAGTTTCCCCAGGTATCGGCAGATTTAAGTGTCCGTTGGTGTAGTGCATATCTCAAAATTGATGTTTGCACCGCTGCTATAAATAATCAGGAACGCTTTCATAACAAAAGAACGCTTGTTATTTCCGGTGAAAGAGCCGAAGAAAGCCCTTCCAGAGCAAAGTATAAAGAGTTTGAACCAGATCGCGCAGATAATAGAACAGGAGCCAAGGGAAGACTTGTAGATCACTGGAGGCCGGTTCACTCATGGAAGGAACAAGAGGTCTGGGACATTATGAAAAAGCATAAAGTTAATCCGCATCCCGCTTATAGACTTGGATGGGGAAGGCTATCATGTATGAAATGTATTTTTGGTTCTAATAACCAGTGGGCCACAATAAAAAGTATAGATCCAGCCGGACTTAAAAAGATAGCTAATTATGAAAAGGAGTTTGGTGTTACTATCCATAGAACTATGAATGTTGACCAGAGGGCAGAGAAAGGCAAAGAATACAGTCCTGAGTTTCGTAAAAAAGGCATCCTTGCCTGTGCATTAAGCAATAAATATACTCTTCCGGTGTTTACTGACAAATGGGAATTACCATCAGGAGCTTTCGGAGAAAGTAACGGGCCTATCTAGTCTATTTACATAAAATCATTCTAAATTATTTAAGCATGTCCTTAGTATTCAGCAATATGCTTATTTTTATGCTGTATAAATAACAAAAAGACTTGTTTATCTGAAAATCATTTCAGACCTTTCGGAAACAATTAAAACCGACTAAGATGAACACAATAACATTTCTTGGACATCAGTTTCCAGAATCCACAATTAAACTTCATTATGCTGCAAATGCAACGGGCCTTAGAAAAATGGTTGAAAGATCACTAAGAACTGGAACTGGTATGTATAATGGTTTTACAACTCAGCAACTTATCGAAAAGGCTGAAATGTACGAGCAAAAGTCTAAACATATTTAAGAAACCTTAGTCGGTCGGGGTGAGATAATATCAAAGCCCCGTTACCGGCTTTTTAAAACCTTGTATTATGAAAAATGTATTTCAAAAAATGATTTATGACCTGTTCACGGCTTCTATTTGTAGCTATGTCAAGAACATGGATGATGTAAATGAAGGGTTTGAATTTAACCCAAACGATCCAAGAGTTTTAATTCAGTTACTCTATACTATACAAGATGAGCGAGTAAAGGACTTTAAAACGCATATTACAATTCGGTCTTTTAGAATTAACACTCATAGCTTTGAGGTTATTCACAAACAGATTATATCTGGCGAAGCAATCCTTCTTCCTGATGGTCGGATTGATTATGGCTTCTATGAAACAATTCTTAAAAACCTTTCAAACTTTTAGCCATGAAAATAGTGTACACTCTCCAAGACGTAACAAAACCAACGGTTCAGACTGAATGGCCGTTGATAAGGTGGCAATACCACTATTTTGGAATAAAAAGATATTCCACTGCTTTTAATGAACTGATAGGATATTATTATTGGTCAAATTAAAATTATATATTATGAAAATCACAAAACAAACAGCAAAAAAACTATATCCTAAAGTAGAGGATTGGTTTAAAAAAGAACTTGAAGAAGCGTTCGGGATGAACATCTTCGTGAAAAAAAGTTTTGAAGAGATTAAGACCTTCGAGCATGCCTGTGAAGAGTTAGACATCAATTCTGGCGCAGTATTTATTGGTGCTGGATTTGATACTCCTGATGAGATTGCTTACAAGAAACTAAAAATTATAATTAAGGCTATCAACCAGGGCTGGGCCCCAGATTGGAGCAATACTAATCAACGTAAATGGTGGCCGTACTTTAATTTGTCGTCCGGGTTCGGTTTTTCGAGTACGACTTACTACTACGATCGCACGGATGCGTTTGTCGGTTCGCGCCTTTGCTTTGAATCTGAAGAAAAAGCAATCTATGCAGGTAAGCAATTTCTGCAACTTTATAAAGAATTTTTAACTTAGCAATAATACAAAATGGCAACAAAAAAAGTAACAAAAAAGAAAGATGTATTTGATTTCAAAACAATCAAAACGCAAGAGGATGCATTCCGGAAATGCGGATATGATCCATCGCTCCTTCCTGATCACTCAATGATTCCTGAAAAGTTTCGGGCATCACTACTAACAGCCTTCATCCTGATGGTAATTTTTGAAGCAATAAACGATGGCTGGGAGCCTGATTTCAGCAATCAAACGCAGCCAAGGTATTACCCGTGGCCCTGGCTTTTGTCGTCCGGGTTCGGTTTTTCGGGTACGCATTGCGGCTACGATTCCTCGACTGCGTCTGTCGGTTCGCGCCTTTGCACAAATTCATCAGAGAAGGCGATATATATACTTGAACAGTTCCCTGATCTATGGAAGAGCTGGCTCTTAAATGTGAACCCAAAATAAATTTAACCATGGCAACAAAAAACAAAAAAGTAGCAAAGAGCATCCCTGAGTTTGATTATAAAAAAATCAAAACCTTCGAAGATGCATGTAAAAAAGTGAATGCAGATCCAAAAAACCTTCCTGATGTTTCAGGTATTTTGCAAGAGTTTGCGAAACCGATCATTGCAGCTTACAAACTGATGATCATCTATAAAGCTATTAACAACGGCTGGAAACCTGATTGGAGTAATTGGAATCAGTACAAATATTATCCATGGTTTGAAGTTTTGTCGTCCGGGTTCGGTTTTTCGGATACGACTTACAACTACGCTAACACGTATACGAGTGTCGGTTCGCGCCTTTGCACCGATACTAGTGAGAAAGCACGGTACGTTGCGAAGCAATTTGAATCCGAATATGTTGAATATTTTCTTTATTCAGAATAATTAATTTTGGTTGTATGCTGATGGAGCTGCCACTTTTGTCGTCCAGGTTCAGTTTTTCGAATACGAATTACAACTACGATAACACGAATACGAATGTCAGTTCGCACCTATGCGATATTTACAGCATAAACCCTGCCAACATGGCAAAAAACAAAAAACAATTAAAGAGCGTTGGTATCTTCGGAGAAAATGATCTTTCAAAGGCAAAGGCATGAAGCGTAAAAATAATTTATACCAAAGGATCTGCAGCATCGAAAATCTGATGCTGGCAGATTCTATTGCCCGAAAAGGAAAACAAAATCAACCCGGAGTGATTAAGTTCGACCAAAACCCAACTGAAAATATCCTTAAACTGCACAAAATGCTGGTTGAAAAGACATATAAAACATCACCATATACAACATTTCCAATTTATGAACCCAAAGAAAGGCTTATTTTTCGTCTGCCGTACTATCCTGATCGTATAGTTCATCATGCCGTCATGATACCACTTGAGTCTATTTTTGTTTCAGTCTTTACCAAAGATACATATAGCTGTATTAAAAAACGGGGGATTCATGCAGCTGCCCGGTCAGTGAGGGAAGCATTGAAAAATATTTCAAATACTCAGTATTGCCTTAAACTTGACATTAAGAAGTTTTATCCTAATGTTGATCATGCGATATTAAAGCAGCTACTTCGGAGAAAAATTAAAGATATGGATCTTCTATGGCTACTAGATTCAATTATCGAAAGTGCCCCCGGACTCCCGATCGGCAACTACCTCTCACAGTATTTTGCAAACTTCTATCTCACGTATTTTGATCATTGGATGAAAGAGCAGAAACATGTAAAATACTATTTCCGGTATGCTGATGATATGGTAATTCTATCGGATAATAAGCCATATCTGCACCAGCTCCTATCCGAAATAAGCAACTATCTTCAGGACAATCTTAAATTAACAGTTAAGGCTAATTACCAAGTATTTCCGGTCGATGTTAGGGGAATAGACTTTGTTGGTTATGTTTTTTATCACACTCATACCCGACTCAGAAAATCAATCAAAAAGAGATTTGCGCGGATGCTCAGAAGAAACAAAAATCCTCAATCTATTGCATCATATAGAGGATGGGCAACGCATTGTAATAGTAAAAACCTTTTAAGAAAATTATTACATGAATAGGTTTAGCCAGTTTGATATTAAGATTCCAGAGAGAGCCCTAGAGGGTGATAAAATAAAGATAACCAGAATACTTAATAAAGAGGTTGCTGTGCATCGGTACATAGTTGATGATACTAAAATAGAGGCTTTTAAAAAGAAGGGTTCGGGCAAGTGTTTATATCTACAGGTTTCATTTAATAACGAAATGCATGTTGTATTTACATCCGGTAGAGCTTTAATTGAAGTTATTGAAAGTATCCCAAAAGATAAATTTCCCTTTACAACTACGATAGTTGAAGATAATGGCATGTATAAATTTACTTAAACTAAATCATCAATGCAAGGAATAATGTTTTTAGAACCGATGTTTTTAGCTGCCACAAGCGGCAAAAAAACACAAACCAAGAGAATTATTTTCCCTAAAACGGATTATACCTTTTGGTCACAGCCCTCGTTTGAAGGTATGGAAGAAGATCCAGATGATGTTTACAAGCTAGATAAAGATGGAGAAATGGTCTGCTATAAAGATGGAGAGCCAAAATTCATTAAACTAAAAGGAACCTATGGCCTTTTTGAGGGAGATCAGTTCTATTTTGATAATGCTTATGTAAAACCTCGGTATCAGCCTGGCGAAATCGTATTTCTGAAAGAGCCTTACTTTATTTGGGAGCCTGAACATTGTGAAAGCATGTCAAAGCGATTTGCATATAAGTATGGGGCCAAAAAAGAAGTTGAAGAGTTTAGGGCCTACGAGTTTGAAATGGGTTACAAACATTATTACTGGCATAATAAAATGTTCATGCCGGAGAAATACGCTCGTTACTTTATCCAAGTAACCGACGTTACTGCACAAAAACTAAATGATATCACAGAGGAAGAAGCTATTGCCGAGGGATTTAATGGCATCGCGGAGTTTCAAAATACGTGGATTAAACTTCATGGCTTCAGCTCATGGCCCTCTAATCCTTGGGTTTGGAAATACACTTTTCGGTTATTACTAGAATTATGATATATTTATTTTAAAACCTCAGTTATGAAAATCAAAACATTAAAATCAATCAAAACCTTACTGAAGGTAGTTAGAAACTCCATGCCAATACTCGAATGTTTTTCTATTGATCGCGAGTATATATCTTACACAAACCTTGAAATAAGAGTCAAGGTTAGGCATTTATTTCCTATTAAGAGCGATTCTGAGCCCATTACCGTCAATTCTGATCACTTCATCCAGAGAATGTCTCACATCAGGGCTCCGTTCCTTATTTCATGCAACAAGGATGAAAAAATAACCTTTGAACAGTCGGGAAGTAGCTCAGTTTTAAAAAATGGACAGTTCAGTGAGTTTCCCGCAGAAATTAACAACACAGACCTGCAGCCATTATTTTCTGTCTCCGCAAAAGAAATAGAGATAATGGATATTGCTTCTGAATTTGTTGCATCCGATGAATTGCGTCCTGTTATGGGCCAGGTTTGTGTAGGATCTCATTTTGTTGTTTCAAGTGATGCGCATATCCTTTATTACAGGAAAATAGGCATTACCGAAAATATTGAAGTATTGTTTGACAAAAGAGTGATTAAGCTCATGCGCTTATTTCCCACAACAACTTTTAAGATTGGGAAAACTGCCGGAAAGTTTCTTTGCGCGGAAAGTGAAGATATGATAATCTGGTGGCGGTCGGATCTTAATGACCACCTCACGGTATTTAATGACACAGCAGTCCATTCAAAATATCCAAACTGGAGGAGTGTATTGCCGACAATAGAGCACACTGTTATAATTCCGGTAAAAGAGACCATCGAGGCACTCGATGCAATTAAGTTTGCAGCTAATCAGGCTTCATGGTTAGTCGTCGCTAAAATACAGGGCAACACAATGAATGTCTCATGTAAAGATATTGACTTCGATATATCCGCATCAGAAACGGTTAATATTATCAATCCTGATAATGCTGAAATTGAATTTGGAATGAAAGTATTATTTCTAAGGCGAATACTGAAATGTTTTTTGGACGAAGGCCATATACAGATAACTATGGGATTTAAGGATAACACAAGAGCCTTTATTTTTCAGGAGCAAATATTGCTTATGCCTATGATGATAAGCCAATATGTTGAATAAGCCGCCGTAACCATGCCACTGCTATTTAAAATATATCTATCCTGTGTCGTTGGAGCTTGTGTGCTAATTATCCTGATGGAAATAGGAAAGAAAAAACATAAGCGTACTTATACTGCGTTTGACGAGGGCCAATTTGCTTTCAAGGTATTTTTGGTAGCCATTCCGGTTTTAAATCTGCTCGCTTCTTTTTTTGCAATTATAATAATAGGCTCTATTCTTTTAGATTTATGGTCAGATTTTGGGCTTAATATCACAATCAGGCTTACGAAGAAAAATAGATATTTCAGGATAAAAGAACTATTGGTAAGAATATTATTCAGAGAGCATATTGATATTTTTTACAAACTAATTACAAGTGATCTTTTAGGTAAAATTAAAAAAGCATTGAAAGATGAAAAAGCAAAACATCAATCCAAATCAGAAACACACATTGAGCCAGCTGGAGAAAATCAAAAGGCATCTATTGAAGGGGAAAGCAATAACCCAGCTTGAAGCGTTAAATAAATGGGGCTGTATGAGGCTTGGGGCCAGAATATATGATTTACAACGTGGTCCATACTTTCTTTCTATTGACCGGAGACTTAAATTACTCAGATCCGGTAAAAGAGTTGGAGAATACAGGCTTGCGATTTAATAAAAACCTCCGCATCCTAGCGCATTATCGCTAGGTTGCGATAAATTCAAACTTCATAATTAGATAAAAATGAAAACTATTGAAATCACCGATAAAATGTATGACTTCTTAATGGAGTTATCAAAGGAATTAAACACGCAGGACAATAGGTCAACGGCACTTCCGTATTATTTTGCCATCCAAACTAACGAAGAGATAGCAGTACCCGACAATTGCGGAGAAAAAGCCTGGCACTATGATGACTCGAAGATAACAACGCAGGAAGAGATTGACCAGCGAATATTTGATTATTATGAGCCAGATTACACAATGGATCAGGTAAAGCAAATGGATGAAGACGATAAACTTGATATGCTCCGTGACCAAGGCTGGCAAGAAATATGGTTCAGCTTTAAACATGAATATCAAAATGCTTTTCTCACTGCAAAGGCCTGTAAGGAGCATATCCGGTTAAACCATTATCATTACAGGGAGCCAGTTGATTATTTGCAACATGCCTTCCGTAATTACGAACTTGAAACTGTATTGAATTTTATTTCAGAGTTAACTAAGCCTAAAAAGATAGATTAAAAACATTCGCATCCTAGCGATAATGCGCTAGGATGCGATAATTATAACCAATTTAAAATTATAAAAATGAGTACTTTTAAACTAACGGGCCATGTAACGATAAGTGTCTATACTGAAGTCGCCGCCAATACTCTTGTGGAGGCCATAGAGATTGCGGAAGATAGGGAGTTAATGGCGATAATAACAGATGGGTCTTATAATGTCGCCGAAGTTTGGATGGCAGACGAACTCGACGGGATGGTAACAGAAATAACCAAATCAGACGATTAGTATGGATATTATAATGCTAAGAACATTGACAAGGAAAAGCGTATTGGGATTTGGTTACGAGGGAGATTTGCCAATACAGATGTTGATAACCAGGCATAGGGTGGGCTATTTGAGATGGGTTTATTTTAATTCGTCTAATATTTCTTTTACAGATGATATATTAGATGAATTGCACATTGATAATGAATTTAGAATAAAAAAACCCGGAGTCCAGCGTGATTTTCATGAAATGTTAAATCATAAACTTTATGATAACGATGCTCCTTCTACGACAGAAAGAAGACAGAGGCGAATAGGCCGTGCTATAAAAGGTAAGGCTGTAAGCGCAATAAAACGGCATGTTACTAGTAAGGAATTTATGCAGGCAAAAAATCAAGGGCACAGAAGAGGGAGAAGAGATTATTTTTAAAAAAGGAAGTCCGGGCAAACAGGAAACCTCTAACCTTGTTTATCGCCCGGACTGTTCCGATACTGATGACCGGAGTAGATCACAAAAATATAATACCTACAACAATTATTAGATTTTTAATAAGTTTTTAAAGTTCTGCAAACAGTATAATAATTTCAAATATGAAGATTGTGTATATAGCTCATCCCATTGGCGGTGATGTAAAAGGAAACATTAACAAGATACTAGCCATTGTTCGGCATATTAATTTAACTGAGTTAGACGTAGTACCATTTGCGCCATATATAGTGGATTGTCTCGCCATGGAAGATTCTATTAAGAGCGAAAGGCAGCGAGGTATTAAGAACGATATTGCATTATTCAAAGCTGGATTTATTAACGAGCTATGGCTTTATGGAGATAGAATCAGTCCTGGAATGGGTTTTGAGATTTCCCTTTGCCTTGAATCGGGCATAAAGGTCGTCTCTATGTCGAAAGGCACAAGCTCGTTTAAATATACCGAAAAGTAAAATAAAGATAAAGAATGACCGCATCCTAGCGAAAAACCGCTAGGATGAAGCATGTTTTTAGAATGATTCTAAATAACGATTGTTTGCATTACGCAATAAATAAACGGAGAATATACGCTAGCAGATTGAAAAGTAAGTGTAATTTCGTGACTTAACCGTTATAATATATATATAATATGGCAATCATTGTACGGAATCTGAAAAAAGCTGGCATAGAAATTACTTTTGAGGATCAGCTCTCTCAGCAAGATAAAACATGGTTAGCGGTTAATCATTTCCGTTGGAGTAAGTACAATAATCTTTACTGGAAGCAATTTAGCCAAAAGGACTGGACTGCCGTACATGAATACTTTAATGTGCCATTATCATTGTCCGAAGTTCCCACTATGTCTATTGAGAATCAACCAATAAAATCATTCAATGAATATCTGAAAGAAGGCAGAGAGGTATATGGCTGGAAAAATAACGAGGCCATTCATGAAAAATACAAAATATATCTTCTCCGAGAAGCATACGAAAAAGAAATAAGTGAAGATAATTTTGGTACTGGTATAAAGAAAAATATTGAAGATGCTGAATACGGAATTAACATTAATCTAAGCAAGGTTAAAATTACCGATGAGAATAGTTTTCTGTATGCTAAAAGGAAGATTGCTGAATTAATGGATAGGGCCAGATCAGAGGGTAAGTCTATTATCCCATCAAGAGAACAGCCAGATAATAATATTCCTGAGAAACCAGTGTTTTGGAAATGGACAAAACAACAATATCGTGATTATTGGATAAAGAAATATGAAGCCTGGAGTCCTGAAAAAGAGGTAATGAAAAGCCCCACTAGTCGCAAGTGGTACGCAAATAGGCCTGATGGGAATCCTACTACCAGCTGGGCCACAAAAAAACTAGCATTAACCATGCTGAAAAATGAAAAAATAGCAATGGTCGCTTTTATAAAGAACCGGAACATGGATTGGGAGTATAAGGCTATTCTTGAAAATGCCATTAAAGAGGGTAAATCTATTCCTGAAAAAGTTTTGATTGATTACCCTGAATTAAAAACCGAGCCAGTAAAAGAAGAAAAACCAAGTACAATGAAGGAAACGACAATGTACTACAAGCTAAAAACAAAAACAATACCTCAGTATTTGGAGTTTCTAAAAGAATTAAAACCATACGTTAATTCATGTAAGATATTTAGTGCAGGTATTGGAGATGAATATCTTATAATCATAGGTGATTATGATAAAATGGCCGGAATGCACCCATCAGTAAGCGTAACTGATTTTGATAGCGTGTTGTCAGATTCAAAACTTATTCAGTCATATTCCAGATTAAACAGTAAGCCTACTCCTGAAAAGTCATGGAGGGGAGAATGGAAAACTATTGATGAAAGGATTGCGCATTTGGAGACAGTATTATCTGACGATGACGAAACAGTTTCAGACCAAGCCGTGCAGGAAGTTTGGCAGGAGAAAACCGATGAATTTCAGCAAATATTAAGCCTTTCTAAAAGAGATTTGGAAGATAAAACAACCGAAGAACTTGATAACCTAATTAATCAGTTAGAAGAGGGCGCAACTGATATAATTTCCACTGGTGGTAATACCAGTGAATTAATTAAATTAAAGGACTTAATCGGCACTATTATTGATTTTCGAAATAGGAATAATACCGAATACAATAGAGTACTTGGTAATCAGTTTGCGCCATCAGGTAAAAACAAACCTGGCTCCATGCGTCCCGACTTCATGACCAAGAACTTATTAAAAGGCCGTGAGATCCAGTTATCAATGCCGAATGGTGAAAAGAGAAATGCATTATTCGCGATTGTTGATCTGAATAATATCATTGCAAGTCACAATGAAGAGAATTTTCATAGCGAGTCATCATATCCAAAGAACGCAAGCGGTAATAATATCAATGACCGGAACTACTCAGGCGATCTTTCAGCACAAAAGGCAGTAATGGACTATGCAAGGGAATTGGAGCCCGAAAGATTGATAACAACAAGCCGTACTCCATCAGGAACCCCGATAGTGACAAAAGACGGTTTCGTGGTGTCTGGCAACAACCGCACTATGTCATTGAAACTCGCTGCGAAGAATTATCCTGAAAATTATAAGGAATATGTGAAGTTTTTAGGTGAAGAAGCAGAGAGCTTTGGTTTTGCTCACAGCTTTGTTTCTGACGATAAGTTGGTTGCAACAGATAAGAATGATGTAACAGTTCATTTTACTCAGCCAGTTCTCGTCCGTATTGATCTTGACTTCCCAGAATATACTACTCAGGAACTCGCAAAGTATAATAAGGACACAAAGAAGTCAGAACGGCCAATTGATAAAGCAATAAAACTTTCCAATATACTCAGGGATAACAGCAGATGCGCTGAGATTATTGCAGGCATTGTTGGGGAATATGAGACATTCACGGAATTTTACGCTAACATACAAGCCCAAAAACAACTCTCAAAGACTTTAATTGAGTGCAACTTATTAACCGAACAGGAACTACCCGCATTTTTCAGTGAAACAACATTCACAGAGGCTGGAAAGGAATTTATTGAAAGTTTACTTGCTGCATTGATACTCGACCGTGAAGCATTGTTGGCAACCGAACTGCCAGGAGTGAAAGCAATAAGGCAAAAGCTACTCACAGCATTACCAGTGCTTATGAAAAATGCAAGTTTGCCAGAGGGATCTTTAAAACAGAAATTCAATGATGCTGTTATCCTTCAATATAATATAAAAGGCTCGACCTTTGCAGACTTTATACGTCAACGTACAATGTTTGGTGATAAATACGATCGCAAAACTGTTTACCTCAATAGGCTTATTGATTCCGGGAAGATAAAGTTTAAACAGGCTATTGAAGGCTATAACTCTGCCATCATGCAGAACCAGGGCGCAAGTCTATTTGGAGAAAAGCCTTCTTTAGATAAAATATTCAATCATTGGATTATTGGAGGAGTAAGTGAAACGGATAAAAAACTGATTGAGGGAAGTGATATGGTAAGCAAAGAAAGTGATACAAAAGTGCCACTCGATGTTATTCAGCCGGATTACGGTAAAATGAAAGAGCCGTGGCAAATGACAGCAAAAGAATACCGTGACGCTACTGAAAAGACAGTAGGTAAGCCATTGGATCAATTCATTGATGAGCAAATGGAGTATCATATGAAGAATCAACATCCAGTTACTCGCGAACAACTTGAAAAACAATATGGCAATCATCTGGATATTATTAAAGAAGCAATCGCACAAGGCAATCCAGTTCCAGAGAATATAAGAAGCGAATATCCGGAATTACAGCCTAAAAAAGATTTTATCAAAGATCATATTATTATAGGTGGTATTCCGAAGTATGAATTTAAGCCGGAACCCGATTACCATAAAGTCTTTTTACGTGAACAGGAAGGGATGAGACTTTATTTGGTTGACGGAGAGCAAGTCCGAAAGGATCATATTGAATTTGTTTCAGGCGGCCACGGCTTTGTTTACGACTGGATTCCGAATAAGGATGAAGTCTGGATTGACGACAACCAAAAGGATAAACCCGCTGATATGGAGGCCACAATCAAACATGAACTATTTGAAATAGGTAAGATGCGGGACGAAGGATTATCTTACGATGATGCACACGAATTGGCAAACGCTATGGAAAAAGAAGTACGGAATGAGCAGGAAGAAAAAAATAACCCAACGGTTGTTCATGTATTAAAAAACCATTCACCATACGGTATTGATAGAGCGATAGTAAGCTTTATAAATCATAACTTTGATGTTCATAATGAATATTTTGACAGGGACTTGGCTATTGTAGAAGAAAACCCAAATTATAATACTGCTGAAAAACTCAAAAAAGCCATAGATAGGCAAATTGCTGAATGGGAAGATAAATCTTTAGCTATAACCGCAGAAATAGCACAATGGATTAACACAGGAGGTGAATACATAAAGACACTTCCCGCATACGCCGTGGAAATGAAACGAAGCGAAGGATGGTTGTATTTAGCAGAAAAAGCAAAAGAATTAAAAGGTATTTTATTTGATGCAGAAAAAGAAGTACGGAATGATGAACCGAACTTAGAACAAGAGCGACAATTAAGGGTAGAGAAGTTAATAGAGAATCAAGGCGCATATATTAAAGAAACAGGCACTCCATTATGGGAAAAAAGAGAGGGTAATAATATTACAGATCCGGAAGTCGCCATTGTCTCCGAAGAAATGACATACCCGACACAGACGGAAGAAGAAGTTGCAGCTATACCGGAAGATGCGTGGAGTGAGCCAAAAATAACTTTTAACGAATGGCAGCAAGTGTCAGAACTTGATGCTTCTTATAAAATCGAGGTCATAACAAAAACAGATCCGATGTATGTTGATGGATGGCGTTATGAAATGACAATAGGTTATCCTGAAAGTCTTGGGGAAAATGGCAATTACGATGCGGGTAATTTCTTCAAAGAAATGCCGGATAAACAAACCATAAAAGATGAAATTAAGAATGTGATTACAGAGGCATATAATGATTTAAAGGAAGGCGGCGAATTTCTTTCTGGACGTGACGAGAGTATAAAGAAAGCATTACGTAAAATAATTCATCCGGCAAGAATTAGCAAACCCGAAGTAAAAGACATATTCCCTGATCTTACGGAAAAACAACTAGCCGACACCGGGCTAGAAGATTATGTTCAAACTCTCATAAAAGAAGAAGGTAAATCAATTTCTTACACCCTCTCCGACTACACGTCAGAATATGAGCTAAACAAAGATATTGAGAAAGCTCTGGATGAACATTGGTACGATACTTCATTCTTTGATGATAAACACGATTTTATCAGGGCTTATTCCGGTTATGGTGGTTTAAAAGAAGTTACAGGCAATGAAGAATTACTGAAAAGCATGTATGAGTTTTACACTCCTGATGCTATTGTAGCAAAGATGTGGGGACTCGCTGATAAGCACCGTAAATTTGCTATTGAATCGGTTTGTGAGCCATCTGTTGGAGTAGGTATCTTTTTTGACCCTCGTTATGTATTGTCGTCCGTACAGCGCAAAACAGCGTATGAACTAAATAAATATTCCGCAAGGATAACGAAGATTCTCTACCCTGATGTTATTGTCAATGACGGAGCCGACTCAATGAAGTTTGAAATGGTATTCACAAAGAACAACTACACCATAGGCGCAAAAATACCGAAGCCTACTCACGACCTGGTTATAGGCAACCCTCCTTACATGGAAGTTAGCGGAAGAGAGATGGGTATGGGTGAAGGTCGTTATTCTCATGCAAAGAATTACATTGATTACTTCATATTCCGGGGCCTTGACTTACTAAAAAAAGACGGTTTACTTATTTACATTGTCGGTGCGGAAGTAGCAGCCGGAGGGAAGCTATGGCTTGACCAAGGTGATAGTAAATGTAAGCAGGCTATTGCAGAGAAAGGGAAACTGATTGATGCTTACAGGCTACCGGAAGGAATCTTTGGAAGAACAAATGTTGTTTCGGATATACTAATATTTCGTAAAAAAATAAAATTATGATAATAGCAGGATTGATTTTCACAATAGCGGTATTTCTTTGGTACGTTTTAATGGTAGTAAAGAGATGGGGTGTTCAGCCTTCTATTTCTAGTAGCTATCTACTATTTAAACAATCACAGGAGGCTTATTACACACTATTCATGTGGGGAATATCAATTCCTATTATTCTTATCACTGACAATGCTTTAGGAATGATTGCAGGTAGTTTACTTTGCTTTGACGGTGCAGCAAGAACTGGTAGCGGAGATAAGTTAACTCAATTCATCCATAATTTTGGTGCTGATGCTGGAATAGCAGTCGGAATGTTGATGTTGTGGCTTAATTTTCATCAGTGGTATTTGGTTGTGCCAATGTTACTCGCTACCGGATTTATACTTTGGAAAAATAAGAATACGGCATGGTGGATTGAGGTGGCCGCTTTCGTGACAGTGATAATAGGATTATTTATAAATAAAGTAATGATTTAACCTTGCCAACAATTCTACGAAATAATGTCACAAGTATTGAGGTTGACAGATCATCCAACCTTAAATATACAGTCAACAAGGGTGACTTTGACTGTATAATATCTTATACCGGAGCTGCCGATGCCGTCTCGTTGGTTTATATTGTCCTTCGTAGTGCAGCTATAACAGCAAACTATATCGTACTAGACTGGCGGGATATTTCAGAACCGCTTGGGCTAACTAGTGCAGAAGAGCTAAGAGACTTGCTGCTTTCATGGAATGTACAACAGCCCACGACGAGTGTCGTCTCAAAGATAAGTTCGTCAGCTTCTTCGGTTCTATTATTAGATATGAATGGAAAAAGAAAGATGGCAACAATTTTTAATAACTCATTAAAATATCTTTATGTCAAATATGGAGAGGACGCAAGTATTGATAGTTTTACGGTTAAAATAAGTGCTGCTGACTACCTAGAACTGCCCTATCCGTGTTATTTAGGCAGAATAGAAGGTTTTTGGAGCGAAGTTGATGGAAACGCAATGGTAACAGAAATAACTTAGTATTATGCCACTATCTAAAACGGGCAAATCTGCTTATCAGATAGCAGTTGATAATGGGTTTATAGGCAATGAGGCCGCATGGTTATTATCATTGAAGGGCGCAAATGGCGAGCGGGGGTTGGTTATTAGCGCAACAGAGCCGCCAGATCCAACCGAGGGGCTTTTATGGATTGATATAAGTTAAATTTTAAATAAAATAAAATGGCAAAAACTTTAGATGACAGTTTGATTGATCCTAATTTAAACGCACTAAAAAACGGAGCGACACAAATGAGCTTATGTAGCGCACAGCCGACGACATACGCAGAAGCAATAACAACCTTTATGTTAATTCTTAAAACAGGATTAACAGCAGGTTCGTTCACCGGCCCTGTAAATGGTGATGTAAGTGGCAGGAAGATCACAAAGACAGCAGAGGCAGGAGTAACAGTGACGAATAGCGGAACGACTTTATTTATTGCTTTCTGTTCAGCATCCGTTTTACTTTTTGTTGATACTGTTACGTCACAGGTAGTGACAGCGGGAAATTCAGCAAATACGCCAGCGTTCAAATGGGAACTTGCAGATCCAACCTAATAGGAAGCTATGATAGATACATTAGATAAATATATCGGTAGTGCGAAGCAACGCATTACATGGATGAAAACGGGTACTCGTACAGTTGTGGCTGCATTACCCTATACAACATTTGATCTTGCGGGTAATCCTGGGGCGGGCGCACTTGCAATAGGAAATACCGCAAATGGATTAGTCCCTGTTGCAACTACGGCAGGTTACCCTGTAATGACTTCTTTTAGTGGCCAATTAGGATATTTATCAAAGGTAGAGTTTGGAAGTAGTGTGGCGTGTTGCTTGGATCTTTATGATAAAGTATTTGCAGCGGGGGCTTATGCTTTTAATGCTAATGTTACTTTAGCAACACAACCAAGTTATGCAGGCAGGATAATAAATTCAAATTATAATGGACTTCAATTATGGGTAGAGGCTGTTACTGCCTTTACTGGTTCATTAAGTTTGAGGGTAACATATCTTGATCAGGGAGGGGTTGCAGGAGATACCGGAGTTGTAGTTGTAGGGGCATTACCAATAGGCAGGTGTTTTCAAATGCCATTGGCAGCAGGGGATAATGGAGTACAACAAATCAACTCAGTTATAGCCTCAATTGCAACCGTTGGGACGTTTAATGTTATGGTTCTCCGTCCTTTATGGTTTGGAAGAATCAGAAGTACTAATGATGGCGATACGCATGATTTACTTAAAACGGGATTCCCTCAGATATTTGAAACATCCGCATTATTTATGTTACTATATGCTGATGCAACGGCTGTAGGATTGCCTGATTGTTCAGTACAAATCGCAATGGGATAGATTATGGCAAGCAATATTTGGAGACGAAGCCCAAGCGGAAGATTTACTTCTGAAAACCTATTATCCTCAGTAATAGCAAAAAACTATTGGGAGGCTACCGCTAGCGGTGCTGTGACATTAGTTATTCAAGACGTTGTTCAATCTCAGTCAATTGAGAATGTAGCTATTTCTCAGGTTCATAACATTGCTATTAATAACGTTTCTCAGGCTCAATCCATTGAAAGTCCTGCAATAACACAAGTCCATAATATTGTCATTCAGGACATGGCGCAGACTCAGTCAATTGCTAATGTTTCTATTACACAAGTTCATGTTCTGTCAATTCAAGATATTGCCCAGGCGCAATCACTGGAGTCTATTGTCATTACTCAATTACACAACTTGGTAATTAATAGCTTACTACAAAATCAGTCGCTCGAAAATATTGTCATTACTCAAATTCACTCCTTACTGATTGACAATATCACACAGAATCAAAGTATGGATAATGTCATCATCACACAGGTACATAGTATTTTGGTTCAAGATTTATTACAAAATCAATCTATTGAAGGAATATCTATCACACAGGTACATAATTTGGTTATTCAAAACCTGTCACAATCACAAAGCATTGAGAACTTAGTTATTGAAGTCATTGCAGCCATCAACCTGATTATTCAGGATATGATGCAATCCCAAAGTATTGAAAATATTTCAATCACTCAAAACCATAATATAAGTATTGATAATATCCTGCAAACCCAATCCATAGAATCAATTATAATAACACAAATTCATAAATTAGGTATTGATAATTTATCTCAGGGGCAAACTATTGATAATATTAACATCACACAAGAGCACAATATTGAAGTACAAAATGTTATTCAATTGCAGTCTATTGAGAATATAACCTTAATTATTATAGCCCAATATTTTGGAATAATTAAAAGATATTCAAGTGGGCAATGGAAACGCGGATCATTGCGTGTATATACCGATCAATGGGAAGAAAAGCCCATTAACTTATTTTACGATGATGAGTGGAAATTAATAAAATAATTATAACATGGAACAGACAAAAATTCCCAAAGACAAAACATTATGGCTGATGATAGGATTATTCGCCATAATAGGAGCTTTCGTGGCGCATAGTATCTGGAAAGGCACACACCCCGGAGTAGTTCAAATGAAAGAAGATGTAATTTATATTAAACCAGCAGCAAAAATTTAAAGTTATGAGCGCAACAATTAAAGATCAAACAGGGTGGATTCCCTTTGTATTATTCGCTACATTTGCTATTTTAGTAGCAATCGGAATCGCAAAAGGCACTAAAAAGGCTTACGACAATTAATAATTGAAACAATGGCAAGCGAATCTCAGATTATCAGACTAAAGGAACTTATTGCAATCCAGCTTGATCAGTGTTCCCGTGAGGACTGGCCGTATGTATGCAATATGAGTTCAACACCGGGAGGCAAAAAAGACGTTGAGGATAAGGTAATACATATTTGTACTACCTCCGTATCAACCGTTAGTCAGGCACTCGGAAAGATCGAGAGAATGTTTAACCCGAACAGAATGGAAGATTAATGGCAAAACTGTATAAAATAACAGATTGGAAGCCAGGATTAGCGAATCTTTATTTTACTTGTCCGGGGTGTAATTGTGATCACGGAGCATGGACAATTCCATGGATTAAAGATCATGATAGTAATGGCAATCCTATTTCCGGCCCATTATGGGAATTTAACGGAGATATGGACAAACCAACATTCAAGCCTTCATTGAAAATAACTTCTTCTTATGCGGGAAAGGAAGGCATTTGTCATTCTGTAATTACCGACGGTAAAATTATGTTCTGTGGAGACAGCACTCATGCGCTTGCAGGTCAGACAGTAGAAATACCAGACATTGAATAAAACACACTATAATGGCAGACTTAACAATAACCCAGGAACCTCAGATCATTGAAAAGGAATTTTCTTTATCCGGTGGTTCATTCTTTAAAGCCAACCCCGACAAAATACTGGCCGAGTCTTACGAGGCATCTGGTCAGTGGGGTATGGTGACAAAATACCGTCCAAAGAAAGGCGCATTAACTCCTTCCGATGCTTTAAAAGAGATTGAGACTCCTGTATTCATTGCACATGGCATTACTGATTTATCAGCCGGGCAGTCTGTCATACTTTCTCCTGAAGTAACAAAACCGACTATACAGCCGGACGACACAACCGAAGAGAATCTCATAAAGTCAGAGCAGGATATTGTCAAGACACAAAGATCAAAGAAACGCGAGATAACAGAATTTGACGAGCCATCAGCGGCTCCGACAATACCATTTGAGGATATTTACCGTAATTATAACAAGGGATTGACTGATGAAGAAGTAAAGGCTTTCCTGTGGTATATGCACTCTCAGGGAAATACCTACCGGGGCAAATGGCTCAATATTCTCAATCCTACACTCCTTTCATCAGAACAGGAGTCCGCGTACATACAGAGCTGGGTTAAGTCCGGTATTCTCTTTTACTACAAAGGCGAGCTTCTTCCTGCATTCGTCTACCTGTCAGAGAATCTATATGACCGTAAATCACAGTTTGAAAATGATAAATCGGATATTATTAGTATCTATGGTCAGCCAGCTTGTGATGCTCACGAAATAAAGCTAAAAGAAGCTTTCAATGAGATTTACCAGAAAAGATTAAAACTGGATGATCCAGATCCGGAAAAACGGTTGCATCTGAAACCTTACGGGGATTTTTCAAAGAGTATTGAGATAAAGAACTGGAATTTAAAGAACGACACTGGCGAGCCTGCCCCATTCATAGTTGTTATCGGTGGTGACGGTAATATAAACTGGTATAGCAAAAAGACTTCGTTATCAGAATGGAGAGATACTAAAAGAGAGAAACTAAGTATTGCTGATGCTTTCCGTCACTGGCTGAAGCATGACCCTAACCGTCCTGATCTTCCATATAACTTTCTCTGGGAGGATATTTTTAAATATTACCTAGATAAAAAGGCCGTCAAAAATCTTGACCCGACCGTTATAGCACGTAACAGGGCTTTGGCAAAAGAAACAGGTGATAAGCTATTCTCAAAATTCCTTGCTGAGATAATACTCGAAAACGACAGGGTGTTAATCGAAACAGCGTGGAACGAAAGGTTTAACTCAAACCGTGGACTCCGCACTGAAAAGATCCCGGTAGCATTTGAAGTTGCTTTGAGTTATTGGGGTAATGAGACTATGGTTATTGAGCCGGAAAAACGTGAGGCGATTGCTTTCGCAAGTATAAGAGGGTCGAGCCTTAATGCTTACCAGGTTGGCGTTGGTAAGACGCCAAGTTTTTGTTTTACCGTTGCTCAATTTCTTGATGCCGGATTATGCAAGAGGCCATTTCTTGTTGTGCCTAATCAGGTATATAAACAGTTTTATGCAGAGATGCACGGACTGTTGCCACATAAAAAACTGAATGACCTTTATAACCTTTCAAAGGATTACTACGATAAGCTACTGGATGAGAACGGAGAAATTCAGATGGTAGAAGAAGGCAGTATTTCAATATTGACATACGAAGGATTTGAGAGGATCGGGTTTAAAGAAGATACTGCAAGCATATTACTCAGCAGGCTCGACAAGGCATTATCGCAGATTCAGGACTTATCGACCAAGAAAGGACAAAAGGCAGGCGTAAGACAGGGTGAAAAACTCGAAGGGCTTATCGGAAAGGCATTACAGAGAACAAGTACTAATATTGAAGACTTAGGATTTGACTTTGCAGGATTTGATGAAGCGCACGCATTAAAGAATATATTTTCTCAGGTAAAAGCAAAACCAGGTAAGGGAGGCGATGAAGAAGAAAAGCGTGGTAAGAAGATGTATGAAATTTCAGGCAGCACTTCAACACGTGGTATTAAGGCATACATGCTCTGTTCTTATATTCAGGGATTGAATCAGGGCCGTAACGTGATGCTTCTTACAGCAACACCGTTTACAAACAGTCCTTTGGAGGTTTATTCAATGCTTTCACTTGTGGCTTATCCTTATCTGGATTCAATAGGATTATCGAACATAAACGATTTTTTTGATAACTACTGTCAGATGAGCTATGAACTTGTTATCAATAGCAAGTTGCAGCCAATCAGAAAACAGATATTTAAAGCATTTGACAACCTGCAGTCGCTTCAGAAACTTGTCTATAAGTACATGCTTCATAAAGAGGCAGGTAAAGCAGATGCAAACGGCAATATCATTGCGCTTGTACGTCCTGACAAATGGGTGCTTCCATATAAAGGTAGGTTTAATACAAAGAATGAGTTTCTTCCGGCAACAGAAGATGAACTGATTGATACCGTGCTTCCTTTGACCAGTGAACAGAAATCAATGATGGAAGAGATTATTTCTTATGTGGAGGGTACTATTTCTTACAGCGACCTTGCAAAAAGAGGAATGAGCCGTCTTGATGATAATGATGACGAAGAAGGAGAAGAGAGCGAAGAAACATTACTTGACGAGGGTTCTTTGGACGACAATGAAAAAGCAGGGGTTAAGACTCTCAGGGGTGTTAACTTTGCCCGGTCGCTCGCATTGTCACCATATCTTTACGAGTTTTCAGGATTAGGCGCACCGGACTATAAAAATTATGTTGAGAAGTCTCCAAAGCTGAAATACATCATGGGTTGTGTGGCTTCGGTGAAAAAATGGCATGAAGATAATAAAACCATTGTTTCCGGGCAGGTTATCTATATGGATCGTGGTAAAAAGTATTTTGAGTTACTCAAAGATTATCTGGTCAATGTAGTTGGTTACAAGGCGCACGAGATAGGCATTATCCGGTCAGGCAAAGAAGGAACGGCAAAACATAAGGACTTTGTAAAAAATGGTTTTAACGGCATGGCCTTTAATGAGGCTACAAAGCTATTCGACGACCTGTCTGAGGAGCAAAGGATAAAAGTCATTATCGGAACATCTTCAATACGTGAAGGACTGAACCTGAACAGATATTCAACAGTTTTATATAATGCCTTTGTTGATTGGAACCCGACTGATGAGATTCAGTTAGAAGGCCGTATATGGCGACAGGGGAATACTTTTAGCAATGTCCGTATTGTACTTCCAATGATGAGTGACTCAATGGATATATTCATGTTTGAGAAGCTCGAACAGAAGACAGAGCGTATAAATAGCATCTGGAACCATGACGGGGTAAGTAACGTACTGAAAGTTGAAGAGCTTGATCCGCGCGAACAAAAATTAAGGCTCGTCACTAATCCACGGGTTATCGCTGAACTGGAAGTAGAAGGAGAAGAGACAAAGATCGGTGAAGAGATTGCTAATGTCGAAAATCTTGTCAATACCGCATTGAACGTGATTAGTTTCTTTGATAAGCGAACCAAGTTTGAAAAAGAGTTAATGAAGATTCTTTCAATCCTTCAGCCGGGCAAAGAGTATTCCAGTATTGATGTAATGGCAAAAGAGTTTGAGGGACTGCTTAAAGAGCAAGAAGGGAGTAAGGAAAAAGAAAGAGAGTTTCAATCTATATTAAGATCAAAGGCTCAAAACCGCTACGAGTATGAGTTTATCAATTACGACTTCTCGCTAAATAGGTCGTATTCATACGGCAATATGAAGAGCGCAGTCATAATGCTTAAAAAGGCTCGCAAATCATTTCTTGACAGGTATCATATTGCAGACTACAAAGAGGCCGTGCAGGTATTCATTGATGAGCAGACCGAGCAAAAGCGCAGGATGCAGGAAGATATGAATCGGTTGAAGAGCGCGGACTATCTTGACGAAAGGGCAGCAGAGATTGACAGGGAGCGCAAAAGTAAGAAAATTAAGATTGCATCCGTAGAAGAGCGTGTTGATGAGTTCCAGAAACTCAACTACTTATTAGGCATTAAGAGTAACATTTCTCATTCAGAAGATTTCAGACAGGTTAAGATTGCGGGTTGTCCTCCGATAACAAGTGAAGGCAAACCTGATGTTTCACCGGAAGGAATTAAGAGTCTTGAAAGTTGCCTTGAAAGGGTTCCACAGACAAAGGATATGAATCTGACACCGGAAGGCGAATATACCGAGGCCAGAGAAAAACTTCATAAGGTCATCAAAGGTAAACTACGTGCAGGCATGGCTTGTGTTGTTCCAAATGATAAGCCACTGGCAATATTAATGGGAGGCGTGCCAGGCTCCGGTAAAACAACATTCCTAAAAAAATATGCACCGAACTTATTGAAAGAGAAAATCTTTAAGATTGATGCGGATGAGATAAGATCCATGTTGCCGGAATACCATGGATGGAACTCGAAAGCTACTCACAAAGAAACCCGCGATATTTATATGGGCCTTCTTAATGATATTTCTGAAGGTAAGCCATGCCGGTTTGATATTCTTTGGGATGGGACAATGAATAAAGCAGATAACTATCTCCCGTTAATTGCATCATTGAAACATTTGGGCTATGAGATATTTATGATCTATGTGAAAGTCCCTTGGGATGTTTCCCGCAAACGCACACTCGAAAGATATGTAAATGGAAGCAAGGACGGAAAGTTTGGCAGGTATGTACCGATGTCAGTTGTTGACGAAGCTAACGAGAGAGGCTCGAAGGCGTTTGACGAATTAAGATATAAGGCCGACGGGTTTATGATGGTTGACGGAATGACACAGACTGTTATTGAACATGGAGGGGTTGACCTATTAACAGGACGTGGTTATTTTGACCACGAACCGACTCAAAAAGATACCAAGCGTAAAAGAGCAGAAGCGGAAGCACAGGCAGAAATTGAATTAATTGAAATCTTAAATTTATCATAATATGGCACTCACAATGAAAGAAAGGTATGCAAGGCTTGACACAAGTAAGCTGCCTGAAGTTTTTAATGAAAGGTTTAACTCAATCAAAGCTAAGACAGATAATTTTTCCGATGAAGATGTACTTGACATCTGGGAAAAGCCTTTCAATGCGCTATATGGTATTGTCGAAGCAAAGCACCCAGAGGCGATCAGGAAAGGCGGTACTGTGACAAAAGAGAAGTCTGCAAGGGTGAAGGTGGTAAAGGCGAAAGGGCCGAAGTCCAAGCCGATTGGAAGTACGCCTGAAATAATTGCAGAGGTTTTTGACGATCTCAGCAAATCGTCTCTTAAAAAACACGATAGATTTGAAAGTCTTAAAGGACTAATCGAAAGAGACGAATATCTTACAAATGAGCAAAAGAAAGATTTGTATGAATATCTTATGGATTATTACAAAAGTGCCGACACTACAAGCGAAGAAGGTTATCATTATTATACTGATTTCCATAACTACATAAAAGATTATCAGGAAAATAATTTTAAAAATAAGCCCGAAGTTCCCGCATCACTTCGTAAAAAACTCTCTGCAAAAACTATTGAGCAAATTGAGGCTGCAATATGGGAGGCTAACTACGCAAATAAACTACACAAGGAAAGCGATACTGCATTGACCGAATCATTAATGAAAGACTTTGGACTATCAAAAGGTCAGGCTGAAAAATGGGTTGCGAAACGTGAGGTTATTGGCACTATTATTGGTACGGGCTATGATTATTCAAAAAGGACTGCCATTAAAAAAGCAGCCCGTAAAGATATTAAAGTAACACGGGACGGGGTAGAAGTTGACCGCAAAAGCCCAAAAAATGCAGGGAAGACCTTTTACGACGATAAAGGCGAGGCGTGGAAGTGTTTAGAGTATAATGCAAAACTTGATTCCTGTATGCTGGAAAACGCAGATGGGAAAAAGCAGTCCACTTGCATAGAAGGAATGTACACAACCAATCCTGTCACAAAGCGTGAGAAAGGGAATATGGTTGACGAGTGCCGTGAAACGCTCAAAGAAGCTGGTTATTCAGTTAGGGAACATGCAGCCAATGGGAAGAAGATAAAACGCTCTGCTCCACGGCCAGAGAAAGCTATCATAAAAGAGCGAGTTGAAGATACGTTCACCCCTATTATGAAGGATCTCAAAGGTAGCGAGGAAAAGGAAAAAGAGAATAAGGCAACTATTGAGATACTGGAAAGTATTCAGGGATTATTCTCAAAATTCATGAACAGAATCTCCAATCTTGCTGATGACGGTAAGATCGAACAATTAAAGAAGATTGAAAAGCTATTAAAAGAAATTGTTGATTAGTCGGAAAGTATGGCGGCAGAGGGTAAAAAGAAGAATTATACGTTAGAAGTAATTGCGGTTATTGTGCTTATCTATTGGCTGTGGACGGGCTATAACAAGCGCAAACTGTCTACGATATCACCGCCAGTTACAAAACCTACAATAGATCCAGAAGTTGATAATTGCAATGTTGATCCTTTTAAATGTAACCCCGTGCCATGTGAGGAGTTTATTTATAAGCCATTAGCCCCATTTGATATTCAGAGAGGCGGAACGCTTAATATTCCAAAAGGAACCTGTTTCCGTGGCGATGGCAGTGTGTATGCAGATAGTCCAAATGGTTACGGCAGTGACTATGCAGAGCAGCAGGCACAAGAGTATTCCGACACGAAACAAGCAGAGGCTATTCAAAATATTAATAAAAAGACTATCACATTCCGGCTTATCAATAGCACGGCGGTAAAAGAAACCGTTCAGATACTTGATACTACACAAGATTCGGTTCCTTTTGATCCTGTTCCAGCACCAACTCCTGTAATAGATTTTGTGACAGATACGGATGGCAATATTTATCATTGGGTTACAATAGGCACACAGCAATGGCTTGTAGAGAATCTAAAGACTACTAAGTATGCTGATGGAACGCCAATACCTAATCTTACACTTGATGCTGATTGGAATGCAGAAAATGGTAGTGGTGGACATGATGGTGCATCCTGTTGGTATAATAACGACATAGCAAATAAAACACCCTATGGTGCATTATATAACTGGTATGCAGTAGATAATGCACATGGTCTTGCACCTACAGGATGGAGAGTACCAAGTGAGACAGACTTTAATACATTAATTTTGGCACTCGGAGGAAATGCTATTGCGGGAGGTAAATTAAAAGAAGTTGGATTAAGTCATTGGAATGATCCAAATACAGGAGCGACCAATGAAGTTGGATTTAATTTGATAGGAGCAGGTAGTCGTTTAGGTGAGGGAACTTTTGTACAAATAAATGAATATGGTGAGTTAGTATGTTCAAATGAAAACAGTTCTACGGAGGCAATAATCATGGATGTTATTCATTTAGGTATTAATATAGGTTGGGGTTATCATTCCACTAAAAACTATGGATTTACAGTTCGTTGTATGAGAGACATTTAAGAAAATACTATGGACGGCACAGTAATCATATTAGACAACGTAGGCGACGATGCTTATAAGCAGAGTGCAAGGGAATTTTTAAGCAACCCGATACTCGCTTACTCGATGAAGGTTATAATGACTGATGCGAGCCAGATAAACAATTCTATTAAGATCAGAAACGTAACCTCATTTGGTTCACAGTCGAACAGGGATATTTCACTCCGTAACTTTGCCAATGCTAAAGACTTTACAGCACTGATACTCGACGTGCCACTAAACCCGCCCATACTACTCGACGGTCAGACATACTTTGAAACAGACTTGGAGCCATTAAGTGAGATGGATCTGTTATTTTATTTCGAACAGGAAGAGCCGGGATTGGTATTGAGTTAAAATAAATTTGGTGGAGTAAATTATCTGTTTTATATTTACAGTCTAATTATCGACTAATTGCAATTAGTATTAACCAAAAAAAAGAAAAGTATGAAAAAGTTTTTTGCGACATTGCTCGCTTTCCTACTGGTCTCATTTATGGCAACCTCTTTTAAGTCACCCGACAAAAAAGATGTTGTAAAAGATGTAGGTTACTCGTTAACCATAGATCAGAACACAAACCAAATGATTGCCGTTTCTCCGGCTGTTACCGATTATCAGATTGTCAGAGGGGTCAGTGTACCTTATAAGGGTCTGACTAATGATGTACTCTTAACTAATTTTAAAAGTCAAAACATTCTGATGTGTCGTATTGATAATTATAGTCATACTTGGCAAAGATCAATTAACACAAATAATGAGCTATCCGATAAAGGAGTAAATCTGAATATAAATGGGGGCTTCCGGCTTGACATTGGAGAAATAATCTCCCAGGGCGGGGCCACGTCCAGACATTCTTAAATACAAAAGATTCTTCATTCATAGGAAAAGCCCTGTATTAATTTACAGGGCTTTTTTATTAAATAAATTTGCATATCAATTTCAGATTGCAAAATTTTGTATCTGACTAAAAGTCATTAAAACTTAAACGCCATGTAAGCGGCAGCAGCAAAGAAACCACCCAGAGAAGGGGCAATTGACAAGGTTTTTATAAATGATGTTAGGCCAAACAGTATTTATTAAGGCTTTCCGGAATGGATAGATTGCCCCGCAGATATACAGTTCTGTTTTCAAACTTAACTGACATTAAAACCTCTATCGCTACATAGTGGTTTTTTTATTTGCATAGCGGTAATATAACAGGTTCTTTATTGAGTGCTTATTCGGGGATGACTTGGTTTTGACAAGATGTATGGCAGTAATGGAGAACTAAAGTCCTAAATGGCAAAACAATAAACATGTTCGAAAGAACACAGCTTCAGGCAGCAGCTTAGAGCGACTAAAGCAACCGAAGATAGTAGGTTGCTTTTTTCTTTGATAAAAATATATTCTCAATTATTATTTGGAATCGTTATAAATAATATATATTTGCTTTTACTCAAAACCTTTAACACCAAATATTATGGAATACAGAAAATTAATGGAGAAATGGGAAATTAAATTAAATAATCCTGTTCTCGATCCTGCCTTTGTGCAGAAAGCAACCGAGTTTGAAACGAAAGTAAAGAACAATGAGCTTTCGGACGAAGAAATAAAAACATGGGACGATGAGCTTGTTAAGTCCTTTAATGAATTACATACCTTCACCGAAGAAGAGAACATTGAGGTTAAAGAAGCTAAGCACGGTAAGGAAGTAGCAGAAGCAAAGAACGAAATAGCTGATGCGGAAACACTCGAAACGCTTATATCCCTACAAACTAAATTTGCACACCTGCCGGAACTTACTGATTTTATCCAGAAGCGCATCGACAAAGTACAGAAAGCAACCACGGACAACCAGCAAGAACAATTCACAGCTGAAGCACAGGCAGAGATAAAAGCATGGGAATACGCCTCTCTCTCTGACCTGCTCGAAAAATACAAAGATTATCCTGAACTCATAAGCCTTATTGAAGCTCGCATTGAAGCCGAAAAACCCGCACCGAAAGCAGAAACGCTGCGCGACAAACTATCAGGGGCAAAGAAAAGGGAATTTACTTATGAGGATCTGAAAGCCTTTGGCATTAACCCTACCGGAAGCGACATGGAGATTGAAGGCGTTTACCTGCAAAAAATTTACCTATACAGAATATATAAAATCATCAGTGTTGATGGTAATAAAATCTAAGGACGAGTGCCGTTCGAAAATGCCGATGCCTAGTTTTTAAAGACAGGTCAGCCTACACCCCTGACTGTCGGTCAGGTTTTACGGCACGAGTCCTTTCCTCTTAACCTCATTCTATATGGAAGAGAATAGTAATAATAAGTCAACACTCGAATTAAAAATACAGCAATTCATCATCCAATATGGAGCCGAACAGCTTATTGAATGGATTGATGAATTTGATTGCCTGGGAGGCCCTTATAAGTTCCGGCAGTTTAAGAAGCTCGAAAAACTATCTTGTCAGGCTTTTAACATTACGTTGGCCGACATGCACCGACAGTCAATAACCGAATGTACAGATGCTAAGAGGGTAATATCCTTTATTGCTTTCGGTAAGATAAACCTTCCACAGCCCGTTATTGCAAAACTACTAGGGAATGTATCGCTTCGCTCAGTAGCTTATTATATTAAAGACGCGGAGGACTGGATTAACGACCCAAAGAAAAATCGTGGCTTTGCAGAATCGTACAACAAAGTATTTCAAAAATTTAACGCTGAATAACCATGGAAAAACCAATTACATTACAGGAGTTTGCAGATCAGCATAGAGAAAATATTGATCTGATAAAAGAAACAGTAAAGATAATCCAAGATAATTTTGTTTATGGCAGGCAACATACTTGCGCTGTGTGTGACAAGGAACTTTCGAAAGATGAAATAGGTTCAATGAGTGCGATGGATTTTCATTACACCTGTATGACACATAGGTATTATGCTCGTTATTTTATTTTGGATAAAATTAGACAAGACATAATGAATTTACCTCCAGTTGAAAATTCTTATCTTAAAATGCCAGAATAATCATGGAAAAGACAAACACTTCCAAGTCGCCCCTTTTACAACAGGTTGTCGAGAGGGACTATACAAAGGGAATAAACCTAACAGATCCGGAACCGCAACAAAAAACTGCAGGTCAGTATCAAAGCAATCCCCCTCCTCCACAGCCAGAGGCAAAACCTAATCCACAGCCGGGGCCTTCGCAGAAATTCAACATACCTGCAGACGACACAAAAGAGTTTTCTTTTGATGAGATCCCGGAAGGTGGTGGTGATATTAACGCTGATGACGCTAGTGACGGCCTTAATATATCCTCCGCGAGTGCAAAGACGTTCGCTAACTTCGTAGGTGATGCAATACAGATGTACCTGCCAAAGCTCACATATGGCTATTCTAAGATTGATATTGAGAATGTCATTGTGAATATTGAAAGCGGGATGCTTACAAGCAACTGGCTCGATGCTTTCACTCACATAAACGAAAATACCGAAGAGGCGTTAAAAATTTCCGATGATGCTATTAAGATGTGGAAGAAAGCATTTAAGGATTATCTTGAATCAGAGAACATTGCTTTTGCCAATCCGAAGACAGCGCTTATAATGGCCACGGTGGTATTGTTAGCAGATCAGGGCGTAAGAGCTTATCAGATCCGTAAATCAAATGAAGAGTATATGAAGCAGGCACTTGAAAAGAGTAATCCTACCGTATTCCAGAGAGCACCACAGCAAACACAGCAGGCAGAACCATTAAAATCTCAACCAGATGCAAAAGCAGCAGCATAACCATTTTATAGTATCGCTTGCCGGAGCGAATATAGACACTACGATAGTGAATATTGAAGAGATGCAGCAGTATTGTGATATTCGTAAGCGCATGGCCATTGTAGGAACGGAGAAAAAGACTTACGGGGAACTGGATAAGATGAACTACCAGCTTGTCGGGAATTATGTCAAGCCTAAGATAATGGCAATAAGCACTAAGAACAAAGGATATTTAACCGTATATACATCACTACTCGAAAAGTATAAAAGTGGGCTAATGATTGTCGAGTCCGATACGCTTAGCGACTCAATATCTGACCTGATATGTAAAAGCGATAAGCTAGAGGTCAGCGATATTGATATTCTCATTTGCAGGGAGGGATTCGCTTCAATGACCGCTGATGAAATGCTTAAAGCTAATTTCCTTCGCATACATGCCGACCCGGACATTAACATGATGGTATTCCAGACCGGTATTGCGGATTTCTATAAAGAAAAGATAATAGGGCTTATGATCTCACAGCTATTTGCCAACGACCAATACGAAGAGGTCAGTAGTTATTCGGAGAAGGAAAATGACCGGTATAGCAAACAAGGGATGTCCGACTTTGTGGATTACTACCAGCTGAATAAACAATTATCCTATTTTGTCTATTTTGATGTTGAAAATAATAAGATCCTGAATATCTCAAAGGAAACACTCCTGGCCTTTCTTATTAAGATGAACGAGTCGGGGATGCTTCCTATTCCGAAAGATCAGCTGCCGATACTGGCAGAGACATTAACAATTGAATAATAATGGCCGGACTCAGAGAACCATCATTAGAGGTAGCAATAGGATTTAAGGGAGTAGGAAAGACCTATACTGCCAACGACATTATTAACCAGTATGTCAAGAACGACCCATCAGGACGCAAAGGACGGCCAGTACTTGTCTTTGATACCAATAATGAATACTGTGACTCAAATGGATATTACGGCTTTAAAGCTATCGACTTTGATGTTACAGAGCCGAATGAGAATTTACGCTGTAAGGAAATAAAGAAAATAGTCGCACCAGGGAAATACCGGATATTACCATTTCGGAAAGACCGTCAACCGATGAGCCAAAAAGAAATGATGATAACAGCTACCTCAATAATTCGGCATTATCGCAATGGCATGTTGGTACTTGAGGATATTAATAAATATTCCATGTCAAGCTATAACCAGGACTTTGTAGGAATGTTTATCGGACTCCGACACTTGGGGGTTGACCTGATGGCTCACTTCCAGAGCTTACGGGCAATACCTCCCCGTGTCTGGCAGAACATGAACTTTCTCCGGTGGCACAAACAGAGCGATGCTATCTTCAAATACAAGGATCGCATTGATAACTTTGAACTGTTTGCAATAGCGGAGCAGGTTATTGAGTATAAGTATTCTAGTGATGAACATTACTTCTTATGGGTTGATGTTCTTAAAAACAAACTCATTAATGTCACCCCAGAAGATTTCAAAAAAGGTTGCTTGTCTTATCTTAACATATATGGTAGCGCACTCAGCAAGGAGTCTCAATCCTTTGATGAGAACGGGCAAAAGAAATACAAATCAACCGCAGACTCAATAAATGGGTTTGCTGAACGAAAAGCAAAACAATATCTAAGAGAATAGTTTTCGTAAATAATCTTTTCTGCAACTCACGTATTCTAGTACATTATCAGTGTGTTGCAATGTTTCTGCAAACATTGTTTCATCACTTCCTGCAAATCTCTAATTTGGAATCGTTATAAATAAGGTATTATCTTTGATTTCGCAAGTCAGGGTGTAAACTGCATTTGTCACAACGCTTAAAGAGATGTTAAAAAACATTGATTTCAAACAGATCATCATCACAGGCGCAACTGTAATCATAGCTCTTGCAGTATATGAGAGATGGATTGGGCCTATGATCGCAAAAAAAGTGAGCTAAACCCATTTTAACAAAACAAAAAAATGAACTATCGCAATCGCATTCAGGGCCTCCAGAGAGAAGCCGAATCAAATTTCCGTAACTGGGACGGCCAGCAGGCTCCCCGTAACTTCCGTCACGCAGCCGGAGCAATTGTTCCTGCTTCAACAGAAGTACTCGACCCTAACGACCGCACCTGGACATTCACCGTTGTCAATGCTTCTTCCATAGCTAAGACAGCAATGTTGTTCGGTGCTATCAAAGACCTTACAGACGTTCAGAATACTGCCAACAGCATTACAGTATCGGTTTCTGAATCTTCACACCTTCAGGTAAAATCAGGTCTTCTTTCAGGGCCGGTAAGAATCCTCGGAATGAGGTATACCGTTACAAACTCAGCACAGTTTAGTAACGCGCTTTCTTTAATTGATGAGAGAACAACCGGATCGAAAGATACCAGGTTATTCCAGCCCCTCAATTATCGTAGCAATCAGCAGTATATCGCAACTCAGATTGATGCAATGTCATTCGAACTTTTGGTAACACCTACTGTTTACATAACATTTACCTTAAATGGTAATGAGACTGTAACCTTTACGTTTACAATCGTCGAGAAGGCAATGCTTTCAAACGTATTGCGTAACGCTCCGGTTGTTGCACAGAGCAATACCCCGGCTCCTACTGGACTTGTCCAGGTTGACATGCAGAGAAGCATTTAGTCAAAAGCATATTAAAGAGGGTGGGTTTTCGCTCACCCTTTTTTATAATTATTCAAAATAATTAATGCTATTGCTATGTTTCCTCCAGAATACACAAACTTTACAGAAGTTCCAGAAGAACGGTCTATCGAGTCGCAGAACAATACGTGGCTTGATTCTCTTGTTATAAGCAATCCTCATGGCGTTATGCAGGCATTGGCCAAAAATGGTTATGTTGGCTATCTGGCTCCACAGGACAATCAGGAACTTATTGAAGCATCACAGGATTTTATTGAGAAAAAAGGAGAGACAGCTGTTGTGGCATTATTAAAGGTACATCCCTTATATGATGTTATAGCTGACATTTCAAGGCAATCACAAACAGTACCTATCAACTTCAAAAATGCCGATGGAAGTGTTTCATCGGTTATCACAACAATCAAAACGATAGACTATAAAAAAGTTATCGAGACACTACTTGTTATTATTGGCGGGTTTTACCTGGCTAATAAACTCTGGGGACTATTAACTAAGGAATAGATGTACTACAAGAATCTCATAGAAGATGAAAAGCAGGCACGGCTCGAAAGGAACGGGATAAGGCTTGCTATCGGACTCATGATTCTTGGAGTGATATTCTTTGTGTCCCATATTAAAAAAGGAAATAATTAACATTAACATATAGCATCATGGCAGAAATATTTGGAAGAGACAGAATTTTGGAAAATGATTTCCAAAATGTCATTAAAGGCAATGCTCCAAAGAAGAAAAGACATTTTCCTTTGAACGCTTGCGGTGAGGATTATAGTAATTGCTGCATGGCTACCGGAGTCGGAGACGGAATCGGAGACGGGATTCCACAGCCAATCGCAGGGGTTACAACAGTTAACTCTTCGGTTCAGAATATGCAGACATGGCAGTACGCTAAGACGGCACTAGCGTTAATTGGTGCTTACGTGGCGATAAAGTTCCTGTACGATAAATTTGCGAAATAATGAACGACCGGTTCGGATATTACCCTCAGTTCTACGTTAAAAGGAAAGATATATTGTTCCCTTTGATAGAGAAGTATTTGGGTAAGTCGCTATCAGGAATGACACATGGAGACGCAATTCAGGCGTATCTTGATCTTCTTAGTTCCGTTCCTGCTTTCAAAAGCGAGGTTGATATTTATATTTTGCAACAGAATTATAAAAATGCAATCGACCCAATAACCAGGTTAGAGGATATGATCGGGGGTATCTTTAAAGGAATCGGTAGTGTTGCATCTTCAAATGCTGCCAGAGATACAGCCTTTGCAAGTGTAGTACTCGAGGAGCAGTCTGCGCAAAATAAGCAGACTACAATTATAACCGTTACGATTGTAGTTATTTCGCTCGGCATAGTTGGACTTGGAATTTATATGGCTGTTAAAAAGAAAAAATAAAGGACAATGGAAGGCAGTTATAAAAATGTGTTTGGCACATGGCTTGGAGAAACATTCGGGAAGAGTGCACGGCAAAAGGAGCTTGACGCCATGAACAATCTCCTGAACCAACCTGCTGATCCTATAAGTCCATTGATATATATAATTCCGATACTTGCAGTTGCAGTATTCGCAGGAATCTATTTTGTTGTGTTGAAGAATAAAAAATAATCATTATGAAAACAGCATTAAATTACAAACCACGCTGGAGAAACTTGATGTTGGCAATGGATGATTCGCAAGCAGGAGGTTCTGGTGGCGGTTCTTATGGATATACTTTACCCGCGCCAATAACTATTGCACAGGCATTACCTGCACAAATTACTTATATAGACCCTCTTCTTTCTTCGTCTTCTGCATCATTTGTTTCAATTTGGGGCAATACTTTTACATTAAAAGCAAACGGCGAAAGGCCATATGGCATTACAGATATTGAATGGGCAGGATATCTGACAGAACAGGAAATGTTAAGACCAGGCGTTACTGATGCACAGGATGTCATCTTCGCACGACAAATGAATATTATTGCACAACAAAATGCAATTGCTGTCAGTGACAATTTGAATAATCAAAAGATTTTAGATGCACAAAAAGCAGTTGATTTTGGAGAGGCTTTAAAAACAGCTGCGGTGCAGCAGCAACTATATCCTGATGTGCCTTTTTTAACCGGCACAACAGATGAGTTAATGAAAATGCAAACACAAGCAGCCAACCTTGGAATTACAATACCTTTAAAGGCTACTTTAATCACACCTAGTGGTGCAGTATCACAGAATATTGTGACATTAACGCCAGGAGGATTAACAAAGACTACAGCTACGCCATTAACTACTACACAGGCTGGCATGCAGCCTATTTATATCGCCGGAGCAGTTGCCGGAGCAGGAATATTATCATTAATCTTTCTTTAAAAAATAGAAATTATGCCACTAACTTCATATAATCCAGTCGCCCAGCCGAGTGCTAGCATTTCAGGAGACTTTACTCCACCCATAGGCTATGTATTTGTAGGCTACGATACCGCAGTAAGAACCTTCACCGTTCCTACAAATCTTGCATACGGAGTGAATGGTACGTTCTATTTTAAAAAGAACGTAACAGGCACAATTACCTTCGATAACGCAACGTTCGGCGACCCGGTAAGATTTGCTAGGAAGGGCGGTTTTGCGGAAGTTACAGCAGCTAATCAGGTAGAGATTGATAAGATAGCCGCAGATGCGCTGGCCGCTACAAGCGGAATGTCAGCTACAACAAAATGGCTGCTTTATGGCGGGATAGGTGCTGTAGCACTAATTATTACAGCATTAATTATACGGATGGCAAGAAAGAAAAAATAAAACGTAAAATTATGACAAAACAAGGTCTGTTTAAAAATGCTGTTAACAGCGATCTTACTGCGCCTGCAGGGTATGTTTATTTGTGTGCTAATGGGCTGACAATGAACTTTGCTGTTCCTACCAATCTTGCATATGGTGCAAATGGCAAGTTTTTTTATAAAAATAACGTAACGGGTACAATCACCTTTGATAATGCAACTTTTGGTGATCCCGCTCCGTATGCTGATAAAGCTGGTTTTGCACAAACATCACTTACGGATGCAGATAAATTAATATTGCCAAAAGTAGTTGATCCTAAATTAGGTTCTACTCCTCCAGTAACTCCTCTGGGAACTCCTCCGGCAAATGCCCCTGCTACAAAATTGGGTTTATACATAGGAATAGGTGTCGGCGTTATCGCTCTTATCGGAGGGATCGTCCTTTATAAAAAGTATAAGAAAAAATAAAAATACAGAAATCATGATAGCAATAACACAGGGAACCAGATTTGACCCGCTGTATAAACAGCCGTTAGTAAGAGAAAAGAACTTCCGAAACGCAGCAGCCGACAGTGCTCCAACAGGCGGTGGATGGGCCGTAACTGATAAGATATTCGGGTACATGGATAAGGCAGGGAATCTATATAACGAACTAAGATACCCGATCGTGCCATCTCCTGGAGATGCGAACTACGCTGAATACCTTCAATGGAAGAGAACTCAGAGCACAATGCTTTTTGGATTACCAAGTCCATTAGGGATTATCCTTCTTGTCGGAGGTATAGGGCTGGTAGGCTTTATTGTTTACAAAGTAGTAACAAAATAATTATTAACCACTTAACAAATAGAAATCATGCCAATCATTTTAGACAAAACACCTTACGATCCACGGAAAAAGAACTTCAGAAAAGCAGCCGGAGACGATACCGCTGCCAATTCACCAGCACCGCCCCCTCCTCCAGTTCCGGCCCCACTTCTTTCTGCCAACACAAAGAAGATACTTCTCTGGGCAGGGATAGCTATCGCAGGATATTTCCTGTATAAGAAGTTCAAAAAGTAATACCAGGTTAGTAGTTGTTTCGGCAAAAAAGTTAAATTTGCTTTTACACTATTAAAACCTTACAGTTATGATTACAGTTGAAAAAATTATTCAAAAAAACGCAGTAGAGAGTACCGAGCAGGCTAAGGTAAATCAGGCCGTATTGTCGGGATCAGTAAAGGAAATTCAAAAAAGTCCGTGGCCGTGGTTTATCGGTGCGGGTGTATTACTGCTCGCAGCTTGGTACTTCCTGATATATAAAAAAGGAAGTCAACCTAATGAAGGAATTTCGGGTTAATACAAAAAGATTGCCGTGTGCAGTCAATTTTAAGATTACCACAAGCGGGGATCATGTACCAATCTATATTATAGGTTATGACCCGTTAACCCCTAATACTTTCTATTTCAAATCACGCTTCCTTATTACCGGAGATGAAGAGGTAACAATGAATTGTCCTCAGTCTCCTCATAATTTACGTATATCAATCTGGTCACAGGATGACGCCCCGTATGAAATATCTTCAATTACGCTTCTTCCGTTTGACAGAGATCCGGCAGTAGAAAATGAAATGACGAACTTCATTGAGAAGTTTTCAAGGTATTGCGGTATCTTACGTCCGGGAAATTTTAAGGCTGATGGAGTGCCATTTACAATTCAGTTACTTCGTGATATTTACCGTGACGATGGCTCTAGTCATCCGACTCCTGCACGTATTCATGTAGAGAAACCAGTTATTCAGGTCAGCCAGTCAAAGTTTAATGAAATGTCGATTCCTGAGAGGATCATTATATTACTTCATGAGGTATCACATAATTTCATAAGCTACAATCAGGATGACGAACAGGAAGCCGACCAACACGCTATTGATATTTACAAGCAGCTTGGTTATCCTAAGATTGAGGCCGTTAATGCTTTCGGAAATATCATGAATGATACTGATGATAACTACCAGCGAATGTTGAACTTATTAAAAATATAATTTATTATAAAACAATTAATAAAACTAAAAACATGAAACCAATCGTAAAATACGCAATTTTGGCAGTCGTTGCCGGAGCCGTCTCTTATGCAGTTTATCAGGGTTATAAACTCTATCAGGCAAAGAAAGCAGCAGGAACCGTATAATATCAGGGATAACTTGAAAAAGCAATATCTGATATTAATTACAGCTGGAATACTTGTCGCTCTTGCGTTTTACAAGGCAAACAAGATATTTAATCCTGACATAATCAGTCTGGGCGATAAGTCTAATGAAGTCGGTGGACTTCAAAATGCTTTATCAGCATTGACCGGAGTTAAGTTCAGTAACGTAGGAGCCTATGATACTGACACTCGAAATGCGGTACAGTACTACATGGAAGGCAGTAACGCCCTGATTGATTATGAAAAGGGTTCGGTAGATAAGAATTTTGCAGCAGATTTATATTTGATACAGAGTAAAGTAAAATAGTTAATACCACAATATCATGACATCAAAAGGAAAGAAAATTATCATCTGGACAGCCGTTATCGGAGTAATTGCCATAGGTAGTTACATAGGATATGCTGCCTATAAGAAAAAACAGGATGAAGCAGCAGCTGGTAAACCAAAAATCAGTGCAGCAAATGCTCAGAGTATTGGTGCTGGACTTGGTTCGCTCATAAAGAATATATTTACAAAGACTCCAGCAGCACCAGTGACCGCAAATCCGCTATTAGATACTACGGATTATTCATATTTAGGGGTTGGATTTTAGTAATACTTACAGTTATGTTCGAAAAGATATTCTGGTTCGGAGTAGGATTTTTAGTCGCTCGTTATGTAGTGCTTAACACTCCTGACTATAAAGCAAAAGAGGCAGCTCTTGTTGGTAATGCGGAAGCAAAGCTCGATAGCCTACGTAGTGACGTACATGATCTGATAAAGAAATATGCGCCTAACGCTAGCGATGCGCAGGTCGGAACTGATGTTTTATCAACTGTTAAATAATCACAGCCATGGATAAGAAAACTATATTTTACACCATTGGAGGTATCGGATTAGCAGTAATTATCCTTTACTCTATTCGTGTAACTATTTCAAGTACCGAAAGCGGTTCCATGATTGATAAATGGGCAAAAAAACATCCAGAAGCAAGAGACATCAATGGTGCATTAAAGGCTCCATTATTAATTGCGTTATTAAGCGGAGGGACTTACGATCCTATAACATTCGGAAAATCAACACCTTTAAACCAATAAGTTATGGGAGTTATCACAGCGATACCGGAAGCATTGTTAGCAAAGACAGGAATGAAGCCTAGTACAGCAAAGTTGGTCGTTTACGGAGCTATTACAGTCGTTGCCGTTATCGGAGTAGTAATTATTGTTCGACAGGTTAAAAAATTTTTAGGCTTAGGCAATGCTCCGGTTGACAAGCATCTTGTTGTCGGACATGCAACTTTAACAAAAGACGATGCACAAAGCATTGCTGATCGTATATGGAATAACCTTGATGGTAATATGTTTCCAACATGGGGCGGGTTATTAACAGATATTCCAAATGCAGAAACATTGACATCGGCTGATAAAACAATGATATATAATGCTTTTGGAATACACACAAACGGATTCCCTTTCTACACGAAAGGCGATCTGTTTTTCTGGCTTGATAGAAGATTAGTGTTGGTTGGCGTTTCTGATTCAAAAACATTTTGGGGATATTAAAATATAACTTACCATGAGTCCAAAGACACAGAAGATACTTATCATAGGTTCAATTACCGGAGTTATAGCACTTGTAGCGGGATTCTTTATTGTCAGGCGCAAAAAAGCTACCGACCTCGAAAAGGCGATACTTGCAAGCGTCGACATTACAGGAGACAAGACCGTCTCTCCGCTTATTTTATGGCCATTGAAATATGGTTCCGGTTATCTTAGCGACCAGGAAAGGTCTTGTGTCAGGCTAGTGCAGATGTATCTCAATAAGAAGATAGATGAGAATAATGTTTACGCATTGCCGATTCTTGTTGTGGATGGCCATTTTGGAACAGGAACGGAAAACACATTATATAAGATAGCCGGAGCAAGGCAGGTATCTTATACACTATATAATACAATGCAGGGCTATGTTAATGATTCATCAAAAGGTGGATTTATTGATAGCTTATTTTCTATAAAGCCATAAGAGCAATGAGAACAAAAAAATATAATGCAGAATACAGCCCATTGTGGCGCAATGCGATTTCCTATATTGATCCTTTATTGAGTTCTTCTTCTTCTTCTTTTGTTTCAATTTGGGGCAATACTTTTACATTAAAGGCTAATGGCGAAAGGCCTGATGGCATTACAGATATTGAATGGGCAGGATACTTGACAGAACAGGAAATGTTAAGACCGGGGGTGACGGATGCACAGGATGTTATCTTTGCCAGACAAATGAATATTATTCAACAACAAAATGCAATCGCAGCGGATGCAGCGGCAACATTATTAATACAGCAACAGGCATTACCTGCACCGATTACATATATTGACCCTCTTCTTTCTGCTTCTTCTTCTTTTGTTTCAATCTGGGGTAATACATTTACTCTAAAGGCAAATGGAGAAAGGCCTGATGGCATTACAGATATTGAATGGGCTGGATATTTAACAGACCAGGAGATGAAAAGGCAGGGAGTTACAGATCCTTACGATGTTATCTTTGCCCGACAAATGAATATTATTCAACAACAAAATGCAATCGCAGCAGATGCAGCGGCAACATATGCAGCGACTCAGGCAGCCCTTGCGCCAGTAAGTTATCCTGTTGGTTCTTTATTGTTAGGAGAAAATGGATATGCCGGAGGTACGGTATTCCTTATTGACTATTCAGGTGGGTTACGGTGGTTTAAGACAGCAACTGATTTTGAAAAGTTTGGGTTTAAATGGGCTGATATAAAAACAGTACCAAGCTCTGTCATTGAAGCTCTTGAGTACACTCTGGGTGTAGGGATGAGAGTAAACAATGCTACTTCTGCTGTAAATAGCACAAACCCACCGATTATGAATCCTCCAAATGCTGTTACGACTACGGCTACTTCGTCCGGCCCTACGCCAGAGCAGTTAGCGGGATATGCAGCAGCGGTAGCGGCACAGACGGCACAGAACGCAGAGGATGCAGCTCAACAGCAGATATATGCAGAGCAGAGAGCAGCGCAGGCAGCAGTTGATCTAGCGGCAGCACAAAAAGCAATAGATGATGCAAGAACAGCTGCAGAACTTACAGCAGCTCAGGCAGCAGCCGACGCAGCAGCTGCAGCACAAACAAAAGCAGATGCGGATGCAGCACAGGCCAATATCGAAATGATGCAGAGAGATGAAGCTGCATGGATAGCGATACAGGCACAAGAGGCAGCAGAAGCAAAGCTACGAGCAGAACAATTACAGGCAGCTAATGATGCAGCCGTAATCGAGGCAGCCAGATTACAGCAGGTAGCAACAACGGCAGCAGAACTCGCAGTAGCTAATCAGGCAGCACAAGCGGCAGCAAATAGGGCCGTATTAATTGATGAAGCACAGAGGCAGGCAGATATAGCCGTAACTAAAGCTAATGTATTATTAGCCAAGGGCACAAACACTAATATTCCTATTACAAAAGAACAACTAACACAACCTTTGTCAAAAGTTACTACACAGGCAGGAATGACCCCTGTATATATAGTAGGGGCTTTAGCGGTCGCAGGATTTTTAACATGGATATTAAGAAAAAAGAAATAAAAGGAGGGACGTGAAATGATATATTTTCCAAAAAAAACAAATAAATCAGGGGAGAAACAACACAATTCAACCGGAGGAGATATATTCGGGGGACTGATCGGCGACAAAGGACTGAACACAAATGTTTCTGTTGATATTCCTATGCAGACAGTGATAATTGCCGTTGTTGGCATTGTCGCAGCAGTAGGACTTAGCGTACTTGTTGCAAGAACGATTAAAAAATCAGTATAGCATTATGGTAGTTACGGGCAAAAATAAGGTTTATCTATACGTCGGCATTGCGAGTGCCCTTGTCGGCCTTGGTTTGTTATTTGCCATTCGTAACCGTAAAAGGATTGTTACCTTCTCTGAGAGTCTTGTAGGACAAACAGAAATTGCCGGCAATATGGGCTTTACTAATGCTGAGTTTCAAAAACTAATGGAACAGGTAGGATGGCAGCCGGGCGATGCCTGGTGTGTTTTCTTCGTGAAAGTATCATGGTATAATATGGCTCCTGATTTTCTCAAAGCTAAGATCCTGGAAAAAGTAACCGGCAGCACTTGGACAACATGGGAGAACCTGCAGAATGATCCGAGCTTTGTTGTCTCTTCAATACCAAGAGCAGGAGACATGGCAATATGGAGAGATTATCAAAATGGCACTCCGACATGGAACGGTCACGCAGGAATTGTTAAGAAACTAGGTTTTGGAAACTTTACAACGATTGAGGGAAATACTAATACACTAGGCGGCACGGAAGGTTATATCGTTGCAGAGAAAACGAGGCCGATAGACTACACAACAACAAACGGATTGAGACTTTTAGGATTTATAAGATTTGCATAATCATTTAATACATAATAAGATGAAAAAAGGTACAATAATGTTAATACTCGGTGCAGTGGCAGGGATATTTGCTTACAAGTATTATTTAAAAGGAGGTACGGTAAAAACTGCTATTGATAGCATTGTAGCGAAAGTAAAAGAAACTGCAACGGGAGTAACAACAATTACAGATGCTAATATTGCAGACACTCCAACGACAAACGGAGCTTCATTATCTAGCACCGTTGACACAACAGGAACGCTTATCGTCCCGGTAGCGAATGAAAGTCTAGTTTAAACCATTTAAAACTCAATATCATGGCAGCAGATTCAACAACACCAGTAACTACCACGCCGGTAGGCTTTTTTGAAAAGAACAAGAAAGTAATAATGATCGCAAGCGTAGTATTACTTGCAGCATTACTATTGACCCCGGATATTTATCTTCGGAAATATGTTCCATGGATTAAATAGAAAGTAATTTTATTTATATTTGTGTTGTAACAAAAACCTTATGATATGAATATATTTGACGTACTTTCCGGTAAAACAAGCTATATCAATATAGTAAAAGAGTTCATTGGCAAGGTATTTACGCACGAAGAGAAGAAGTTTAATTGTGGATCAGGCGATATTATCATTATGATTACCAAGTCAAGAGATGGTATAATGCAGATAAAAACATATTCCATGATTGAGAATACAGTAGTAAGAACAATACCTGACAGTGAAGCACAAAGAATATTAATGAATTAATACTTACGACAATGGCAGTAGATCCACGCAGTAGCAAGTCACCCAAAGTAGGGAATATAACGGCTTTAACTGAATTTACCAACTTTAGCTCGCTGCTTTTAATTGATGCAGGAGCAGCTGACGGATTCACGCTTGTTGACGATGCCGGTAATTCAGCTCCAATACCAACCGGAGTTCCTATTTCAATTGGAGGGATGGGATCTTCTTGCGCTTATCTTAAAGTAATCGCTACAGGGGCAGCGGCACTTAATGTTTCCTACATTCTTTATCAATAAGAACTAATGGGTATCGGTAATTGCTCCATATTGCCCTTTGCTAAAATTCCGGCTTCTAACGGGGGCCTTACCATAGGGTCTAATTTAGGTATACAGAGCTGGAAGCAACTCTTTGATGACGGTTCTACCTACATGCGCAAGGTAGTAAGGATGCAGGGGGTTAATGAAATTTACAGCGTTGATGTTCGACTTACTGAATCACCGGGTTTTAATGGGGTTGAGAATATTGATTTTGTAAGTATTTACAGCAATGAAATTTGGACACAGGATTTATTTGATCGTGCAAATGGTGCAGTTGGTAATGACTGGGTTGGTTCAACATGGTCAATAGTTGATGGTAAGGTAATTAATACTCCAGTTTTAGGGAATGAAAAATTAACAAACGGAACATTTGAGGGTGCATATACCGCAGGGTTGGCTCCGAGTTGGACAAAGACAGGAACGCCTACGGTTACGGAGGAAGTGGGAATAGCAGGCAGTAAGGCTCAAGGAATTACCGGAGGAGATAATGCAAATAATCTGGTTGAGAGGTCTGTATTATTTGTTTCTAATACGTGGTATAAATTGGATGGTTGGGCTAAACTTGTTAGTGGAACAACAGCTTATTTTAGATTACTCTCAGGATTAATAGGTACTTCAACGGATGTGTTAAAGGTTATAAACGCAAATTTTGCTGAATATATATATACATTCAGAAGTATTCTTGATAATTATGCAAATTTACGTTTATATGCACCCGCAGGATCAGTATGCGCTTATGACAATATAAGTATTAAGCCCTTAACTACAACAGAATTATTCTTATCCCGTGATTGTTCTTATGTTGATAAATTGAGGGTTAGTACAGAAATAAATTTATTTGGCAGAGCAGAGGGTGGTATATTTATGTGTCTGGATAGTGCTGCAAATCCACTGAATTATGTATATGCAATAGCAAGAAACAATACTGAATTTAAGAGCGGGGATATTTCTTTATATAAATGCGTAGCTGGCGTTCATTCATTATTGAAAACAGGAGCAGTAATAATATTAGACTTCCGTAATTTAGAAATAGTCAGGAAGGATAAAACGACATTTGCTGTTTACTATGATAATATTCAAGTTAGTACTGATGCGACAATTGCGGATGTATCAATTATAGACAATACCTATATTGGTCTATTTTCAACACATGATGATATTCAGTTTAAGAGTTTTGAGGCTGTTCATGCCGGGGTTCAAAAACAAGTACCGAGTAATACTTTGCTTCATACTATCATTGTAGCTTCAGATATCCATGTAGGTAATGCAATCTGGCAAGCAGGAGAATTAGATGCTTTGGTTGCACAGTTCAATACAATAGATGCTGATGTGAATATACTTTTAGGAGACTTAACGGAAAATGGACTTCAGACAGAAAAAGACACTTTTGATGCTTCATTTGTTAATCTGGCAAATACAACTATTGAATTTGAAGGCAATCATGATGAAAATGCAGGATTGGATTTATTTCCGCATCGTTTTGTTCAAAATATTGGTGACTTTACATTGATTGGTTTCCATACTACTTTCCCAGTAGGAGTAGCACCTCTTGGAGCAATTGAGACCGATGAGTTAACTTGGTTAGAAGCTCAAATAATAGCAGCATCGGGAAGAGTTATATTGTTCTGTCATATACCTATATATAATGTGCCGGTCGGAGCTGATGGTATTGCTCGTACGTACATATCTCCCGGATATGGACAGGAAGAGGCTATGGCTTTGTGTGAAAAATATGGGATTAAAGTTGTGTACTCTGGACATAATCATTTACAGGGAGAATACCGTGTGGTCAATGATGTTGCCTATTATTCGGGTATGGCGTGCATTTCTCTTTGGGGAGGCTATCAAATATTGAAATTTTATAGTGATAGGATTAATTTAGTAAGGTATAGTCCTATAACACCTTTCACTCGAGTTGGAGAGAATATGGGAATTAACACATGGTTTTAATATAAAAGATATGCAATATTATTATTATTCAGAGGGTCAGTTTAAGGTAGTAAAGAATCCTATTACAGGTACACAGTGTCGCACAGGACAACTCAATCATTTATTTGTAGAGCAGGCACTTATTGATGATGTATGGATTGACTTAGCAAGTTATCCTGATGTTGCAGGCGAAGGATGTAGATTTCGTGAAGGTGCAAGGAGTGCTGCTTATGTTGTGGATGTTGAATTATTAGTTAATGGATTTGCGGGTGCAGAAAATACTGGATGGGAGAACATAGGAGGGGCAGCACTTGCAGTAATTCCTGTCGTGTCAAGTGCGGTGATTGAAGCAGCTACTCATACATTAGTGGCAATAACTTTTAACACAGCACTGGATGAAAATTCTGTGCCTGCCACTGCTGCTTTTACACTTGCAGGGAAAACCGTCTCCAGTGTTGCTATTACAGGGGCAGTCGTTACGTTAACAGTAACTCCGGGTTATGTTTCAACTGATGTGGTGACTGTTAATTATACAAAGCCGGGAGCCAATCCGTTAAAAGAATTAGTATCAGGAGGAGAGGTAGCTACATTTGCAGATCAGGCAGTTACCAATAATTCTCTTAATTATTTTGTAACAACATGGCAAACTGAAAATGCAGGATCGGCAACTAAAACAATTGTAATACCGACAACAGGGGCTGGGTATGACTTTTATGCAGATTGGGGAGATGGAGGTGCAGAAGAACATATAACAGGAACAGCACCAGCGACAACACATACTTATGCAACGACTGGAATAAAGACAGTTATGATCAGAGGTACTTTCCCGAGAATATATTTTGCTTGGGGAGGGGATAAACTCAAATTATTAACAATTGCACATTGGGGAGATATTGCATGGGGCAGCATGTACCTTGCCTTTGCAGGTTGTGCAAATCTAACTGGAACATATACAGATGCACCGAATACATCGGCTACAGCTGCTATGAATTTAATGTTTCATACTTGTCCTGCTTTTAATTCTCCTGTTAATTTTAATACTGCTAATGTAACAACCATGATTAGCATGTTCGAGGGTTGTACTGCTTTTAATCAAAGTGTGGCAAGTTTTAATACAGTTAAGGTAACAGATATGAACACTATGTTTAAGGGGTGTGCTGCCTTTAATCAGGATGTATCTGGTTTTAATGTTGCTAAGGTAACAAATATGACAACTATGTTTACTGGGGCGACTGCTTTTTCAACCGCTAATTATGATGCTTTATTGATTTCATGGGGAGCACAAGCAGTTGGGAATACAGTAACACTTAGTGTAGTGACTGCAAAATATACCGCAGGAGGGGCAGCAGCGGCAGCAAGGGCACATTTAGTATTGGCAACTGGCAGTGGTGGTCATGGATGGACAATAACAGATGGTGGCACTGCATAGGTGCTATGATCTCAATATAACTAAATAGAATGTTAAAAGATTAATTATCAATGAAGTAAAAATATGGAGATTTTTAGAAAATATAAGACACCAGCAGAACTTTTACCGGGATTTCTTCTTGAAAAGGAGGTTGGTATTCAGCATAAATCTTATATGACATATGCAGGTCAACTTCCTGTCTTTACTGATTGGTTAAAAGAACATGGGTGTGGTAATTTATCAATTAGGAAAATTACACCACAGACTGTTTCTGATTTCTTTTACTTTCTTGCAAGAGACAAAGGTCTTGATAAACCTACATGTCAAAAGTACTTCTTAAATATTCGACAGCTTTTCACTTATGCTCAAAAAAGAGGAGAAGTAGATATTATGCCTTTTGATTTAGTTGTTTTTCATAGAAAGAAAAAAGACCAGGGCGCAGAAGTAATCCAGCTAGAGGACTTAAAAATATTACTCCCGGAAATTAAAAGACTCGATCCTCAGTTGTATTTGGCTTGTATCATTCAGTACTATTGTTTCATTCGACCCGGCAAGGAATTAAGGTTGCTGAAGGTTGGAGATATTGATCTTCATAACGGACTAATCATGGTTCGACAGGAGAATGCAAAGAATAAACTCCAACAGAGCGTTACGATGCCACAGCAACTTATTGATATTTGTTTTGAGTATGGGATTGACAAAGCAGATAATAGTTTATTTATTTTTGGAAACAAAAAGCGGTTTGGTACAAAACCATGCTCTATCAATATGCTTCGTTATCGGTTTGACATCATAAGGGATCATTTGAATTTATCGAAAGGGTATAAGTTATACTCATTTAAACACACCGGAGCTTCCAGGCTTCATATGTCTGGTATTTCTATGCGTGAACTTATGGATCAGTTGAGACACACCAAATTAGAGGCAACGCAGCATTATGTGAAGAAACATATTGGAGTTATTAATACTAGGATAAGGGAGAATTTCCCAAGTCCGATTTAAAAACTTACTCTGAAATGGATAAGCGCAAACCCGACATTCGGGTATTAAAGCATAGATGTACTAAAGCCAGTATATTAAAACGGCATAGTGAAATTCTTGAAAGAACGGACTATATACTTTATGGCAACGGCACTCCACAGGACGGGCTTTTATTTAAGGTTGATTTATTTATAAAAGATCACGATGTAGTCGTAAAGGATATTTCTGAAATAAAATTAACAGTACAAAGAGCAATAGATACCAGTGCCAAAACAGAAAGAATGATTGAAGATTTTCGCTCTGATGAGGAACAGTTTGAGAAAGGCAAACAAGCTATTTTAAAGTTACAATCTATTGAGGAAGAAAAAAAGAAGGATGAGAGAAACGAAAGGCGGGCGGTGATTGGAACGGTTGTTAAGGTGGCAGGGGTTATAATCGCACTTATTACAGTTTTGTTTTTGATTAACAGTAAATTTGACAAGGTTATAGACGCTCAAAAATCTATTAAGGCAGACACGAAAACAACAAATGAAGTGTTAATTCCGCTCGGAACGGAAAGAGGTCTAAAAACTATTGTAATTGATAACGATACGACTAGCACTTTTAAATAATGGGAAAAACGCTTACCATATTGACCGAAAGATTTATTTATTCTGCAAGAACAAGTGTAGGGAAAATTTTCATGCAATACATAAAAGATTATGTACAGTCTCCGTTAGTATTGTCAAAGGATTATTTCTGTTATTCTCTTGAAGATACCTGCAGACCTGGGAACGTTAAGGTTTTTGGTGAAACAGCCCTGCCGGACGGATTGATCTGTGATGTTTCTTTGTTTGAAAATGCTCATTACGGAAAGACTCTGATACTTCATACTGAAAAAGATGGAAGGACTATAAAATTCGGTAACTTATCCTGGGCAGACTGTTTGTTTCACAATGGCCTTAATTTTAATCATACCGAGGCTTGCGTTCTTGTAGGATCAGATCTCAGTCTCCCAAAATATGACACTAAAACTAATCTTATCATTACAGAACCAATGATTTACAATGGAATGAAGGATCAGCTAAGAACCTTCATCGAGAAAAAGATCAACGAAGGATATGATATAAAGGCTCAATTTGTAAATAAAAATTTTAATAATTCATAAAATGGCAAAAGCTACTACGGGTTTTTTTCAGGAATTACAACAGAACGGCACTCTGGCAAACTCATTCATGAGGCTCTTAGAGGCACTCTTTTTTGTATTACTTTGTGCTTATACTTTCTTTTCAAATCAATCGTATGAGGCTCATTTTAAATCATACACTCAATTATTAAGAGATAAATGTATTACAGAACAAAGTTATAATATGCTTATTTCAATGCTGAAACGTATCGACTGGGATATTTTTGTTATCCTTGTAATCGCAGCAGTAGTTCCGAAAGCTATTCAGAAATTTGCTGAAATGAAAACCGGTGTAAAAGACACGACCGAAACGACTACAAAAACATCAACAAGTGATCAGACAATCAAGACTACTAATTAATAAATTTGGTTAGTAATTTAAAAGTTAATAACTTAGCGAAATGATAAGCGGAGTAGTAGCAACGGTAATTGTTTTATTCTTAATAGGTGTTTTTAAAAAGAAAGATCATGAAAATAATTAACCTCATTTTGAATTTTATCAAGAGCACAGTCTGGCCCTTCATAAAGAATACAATCTGGCCTTTCGTAAAAAAGAACTTGAAATATGTAGCCATAATTTTGGTAATTGTTATTTCATTCGTTATTGGTAAGTGTAGTACAAAGCCGGAACGTGAAGCTCAGATCAATAATCTTATTGCAGTTAGGGATAGTGTTCATTCTCTTCAGTTCGAACTAGAAGGGGTTACTTATTCCGGCACACAGAAAGATGCTGTTATCCTAAGTCAATCAAATGCCATTGCTGCCGGGCTAATACGTGAAGATGTTTTGAAGAAATTACACATTAAGGATCTGATTACAAATACTGAATTGTCTGGAATAATTCACAGGCAGGACTCATTATTAAAACTTCCTCCAAACACTATATTTATCACTGTTAAAGATACATCAGGTGTGACGCATGATTACGCAAGGCTTCCCTTTACCTTACTCGATGTCAATGATAAATATCTTTCCTTAAATGCCGGAATGAGTATTGACAGAAAAGCATGGTATAATTTATCAATCCCTTTCAGTGGCACGGTGTCGGTTGGGTATGTAGGAACGGGCTTTTTGAACTTAAAGAAAGTCCCCAAGGGAATCTTTACGACTGAAATACCATATTTGAAAGTTAATGATATGAGTGTCACCATAATTGAAGAGCCAAAAGGACTTTTGAGTAAGTGGTACATTCATGCAGGAATCGGAGCAGCGTTTATTGAAACAGTAAGAATATTATTAACGAAATGACAAATATCTTTATTCAGATATTAATTTTTCTCTATTGTTCCATTATGTTTGTGGCCGGATTGTTTATTTGCCTTAAACGTGAAAGAGAAGAAGAGTCATACGCTCAGGTATTTTTATGGTTATTTTCTATTTTCCTTGTTTTATTCGGAGTGCTATTTGTTAGAACACAGAGCAAAAAGGAATATTTCAAGAAACTAAAAGACAATTTGTTTTTAAACTAAAATCTTAAATATCATGACAAATTACAAAGAATTATTAGCAAAGGTAAAAGAAGAAAATCCTTTAATGCCTCACAAAGATGCAATGAAGAAGGCAAGTGAGTTGTTTCAGAATTTAAAGAAAGCTCAGGCAGGTATCGACGGAAACGCAAACAATACAGATCCGGAAGAGCCGAATACAGGAACTATTGATAAACAGACATTACTCAGCGCAGAGATCCGCATTAGGGAAATTGGCGTAGACATTAACTCCATCGTCAGGACAGGAAAAGAAGTCATGCCAGAGGGTGAAATCAAGAAGCACGGAATGAACGGAGTAAACACCCTACTTACCTTTGAAGACATTCATGGTAACAGGCTCCCCGTAGAAGGTCATTTTATCACTTATATTTAATAAATACCTGGTATGCAAACACTATTTGAAGGAAAACCAGTAATGCTTACTATTGTCAAGGTCGGAATTATAGCCTTTATAGGCCTATCGTTAGTGAATCTTTACTATTCGATTAAGGTAAATAAGGCACTTGCTGATAAAGCAGTATAGGAAGGCTTTTTTTATTCTACATAATCATTCATTTTACTTCGGGTAACAGGGAACGTCTTTAATATCTTTGAGGACAATCCCTGTTTCTTTATTTCATTCATAGCCTTGAACCAAGGAGATTCATGATTTACATAAGCCGGGAACTTCTTATAGTTTCCAATATTTATCAATTGAAAGAATGGATAATTTTTAAATGATAAGGTAGGCGTTTCGTCTGATGAAAGCTCGCTATTCCCGTAAGTCACTCCGCATGAATCATGCAACTCCAGTTCTCCTATTGCGAAAGTATTCAGTTCCATTAATTTCAGCATCTCAGGAATTGGACTTTTCTTCATCTCCATACAGCTATCAACAATCATTGCGTACTTTGTCCCCACCATGCTAATACCTGCTCTTAGTGCCTTTCCCGTGCCTATATATTCGCCAAATAGAACTGATGTAACATTGCCGGGGTTTAAATTTAATGAGCAAACATAGTCGCAACATTTATCAGTAATCTCAGACTGGTCAATGATTATTACCGGTATTTCGGCATGAAACTTTTTAATCGACTTATAGCACTTCTTAAAGTCCTTTAGATTATTACGAGTTGTAATAATAGCAGTTACCTCAGAAATAACCGACTGCGGTTTTTCATCTTTCTTTTTAATGACTGCACTTGACTTAAAATCACCTCCATTAAGTACATATCCTTCTTCATCGTGACGGCAGGTTAATGTAGTTATCAAGAATCCTTTTTTATCCTCTTTTATCATTTCCTTATCCATACACTCCCATAGGTAGGCATCAGAGGGTGACATTATTCCTTCTTCATGAAAGCGATCCATTACCCTCAGCTTTGTTTCAGTATATTTTATACACACGCTGGATGCAATTACCCCGGCAGGAACCGGAAGGTAAGGCACAACATCGTTTGTCAGCGGATGTGGAGGTAAATGGCCTAAGCCGTAAGAAGCAGATGTGCATATAAAGAAAGGGTGTTTCTCCCGAATAACTTTATTTATCAATTCTAAGTGGTTAGGCTCCCAGGTGTCATCATGGCCCTGATGGCAGATATATTCAATACCATCAGCTAGTGCATAATCAATTCCTTTATTTGCAGCTGTGACACCTCCACAACACCAAAGGTATTGACCTCCTTTGGGGTAGCGTTCTCTTTCTACTGACTTATCGAGGTTGTGTGTTATTACATTACTGAACTTTGAAGTTATTTCCCTTAACTCATCATCATCAGTGTAGGCATCACCCATAACATAGACCCTGTAATCCTTGAATGTTTGCGCCTCTATTGATTCGAGGGTACGGTTAAGGTAATAAGGTGTTTTGCCGTCCGGCCTCTGAAAGGTAGCAATGACTATTCCTATTGTGTCGATTATTGCTCCTTCTTTTTTACCTTTCTCCGGTTCATAATGATAACCTCCTGTTTTTACGACCGTGCCCATTCCTTTATGATCGTGGCCGTGCTGAATATAAATATCCGTATGATTCCAAAAGTCATTTGTTATAAGGTCTGATTTTTGCAATATATCTTTTCTGTTCTGATAGATATTAACCATTGCATCCATTAAAGGACATCCGGCCTTGGTAGGCAATGGATATTGCAGAATTACTTTTCTGTTAACCAGGGCGCATGCCGGATGAAGATAGTCTATTACTTCTTTTCTCCCGCCTCTCATGAATGATTCTTTCTGAATATCCCCTATCCCGTAATTATCTGGCAGTAGTCTTTGTTGTAATAATTCTATCCACCCGCCGCGGAGTACTATAATATCAGTATCGAGTAGCAATATCTGATCTGTTTTAATCTGTCTTATTCCATACGCCATGCCTGGGCCGTGATGAATATTGAAATCAAAGTGTTTCAACTCTACATTGAACCTTTTCGGGAAATCTCTTATCTGGTTGTAATAAGCCTGATCAGATCCATCAATGACAAGGAAAGAAATATCAGGGTAGTATCTCCTGAAACTGGTTAATAATCTTTCCAGTAGTCCGGGCGTATTGTAGTTTACGCAAAGGGCAGTTATCATATTGATTTGAATTTTAAAAAGTCCGTATAATTTCTTATATAATCCGATTCGTTATATTTCTCTGAGGCTAAAGCCAGGCATACAGCATCGTTTGTAAAGTCCGAAAGCTCCCGCCATATTCCTGGTACGATCAAAAGTCCTTTTGTCGGATCAAAAAGTTGTATAATTCTCTTTTCAGTACCGTCGTCGAGCTTTATGTGAAACCAACCATGTACCGGAATAATCATTTGATAGAGTCCTTTGTGAGCATGAAAGCCCCTATTGCCGGTGTCGGGAACATTGTAAATGTAATATACCCTCCTTACTACAAATGGGATCTCTTTATCCTGTTCCGCAATAGACATACTGCCTTCATCCCTAAGCACGGTCTGCAGGTTTATGAATTTACAGTCCCTTACGCTACTTTTCATTGCCTGAATTTTTCAAGTAGTTTTTGAATATTTTCAGCGTATGCCGGAAAATCTTCAGCAAATAAAGAAAGGAAGTGTAAGTCCTGTGGTACTCCGTTTAAGAGAACATGCTTAACAAACAATCCCTCATCCTTCATGCCTAAGTATTTCTGAAGGCTGTAAACCTTTTCGTTGCGGGTATTTATTGTGCCGGCAATCTTCCGGAATTTCATTTGCTCTAATACATAAGCATAGGTTAGCTGCAATGCCTCTAATCCGTAAGGAGTTGATTTGTGGACAAATTGATTACTGAGCAATAGCCTACCTACATTAGACACGCCATTCAACCAGTCGCAATCATATATTGATACCATGCCGACCTTATAACCTTCATTATCATAGATTATATAATTTACCTCATCACTAGTTCTGGAATTTTGCCAGGCTAATTGCGATTCAATAGAATAATTCACCGGACAATTAAGATATTGAGCAGCTTCATTTTTACGCAATCCATAAATAAAATTAGCGTCTTTCTCCATCACTTTTGAAAGTGTGATAAACTCGCCACAAATCAGGCACGGAAATTTATGTTCTGTTTTTGTCATAATATCAATTTATTTATTACCTGTTCAATGAATTTATAACTTACCATATTGCCGACCTCTTCATCGGGAATAGTAATATCAAATTTCCTTTCGAGTGCCACAATCATTCTGATATGGTGCAGCGAGTCCCATCCCTCAATATTATGATCATTTGAGTCTGGGGTAATTTGTTCGACAGGAATATCAAAACTCTCTGCCATTATTTGCCGGATTATTTCATTCATAAGTGAAGTGGTTTTTTGCTTGTGGTTTATAATCATGTATGTCAATAGAATAGATTTGATGTTCTCCGCTTTTGTGGTTCCATTCAAAGCCAATCTTTGTATAAAAATATTCTACCTGTTCATTTTTAGCAGACTTCACGTAAGCACCATAAACAACATCGGCTCCTGATTTTCTCATGTCGTCAATTATCCTATCCATGAAAGCGTACTCAATACCACGGCCAAGAATCCGGCATGAAAGCAGAAAAGTATCAATCCGTGAACCAAAAACTATTGCCACACCAGTCACTCCGCTATCTCCAAACTTGTCTTTTACCGACAAAGTATAAACGTCAACATTATCAATGAGGGAAGCTATGTCTGCCACTAAATACCTTTTAAGAGCAAGGTTAAACTGGTTTGTTTTTTGGCTAAGTTCTGCAATTCTTTCAATATAAGCCGGTTCATTGCACTTTATTGTCAGCACCATGCCAAGTGATTTTAAATACTCATTAATATCAGTAAATTGTTCTTTTGCCTTAACTCTCTGGTATTGCTCTTTATATTCCTTTGTCTTCCCAAAGGTTCCGGTAAGATCAAACCATTCGTGAGCTTTCTCGATCAATTCATAAGGATATATGCAAAGTATTTCAGGAACAGCACTTTCTAACATGCCTATCTCAAAGCAAGAGTCGTCAACAAACATTATCGCATCAGTTCCGATATTTAGTTCTTCAGCAATCTCTTTAAGGTTTGATGCTTTGTCTTTCCAGTTAATTCTTTTAACTGAAATATACTCTTCCGTAAGGATCTGGGTTTTTAAAGCGTTCATCACATCGCCTTCATTATTTTTACTACAAAGTCCAATTATTACTCCATGGTTCGCTAAGAATACAATATCATTCTGGATCTCATTATCCGGGGTAATTTCTTCCTCTCCGAGTATTCCTTTCCATAGAGTATTATCGCAGTCAAAGATTATGGCTTTCTTTAATTTGCCAGCCTTGCGTAGTTCCTGTTTATTCATGATCTTGTGGTATTAATCTTACAAGTGCCGTACCTGTTATGCAAATATCATTATTTTGGTTTATAACCAGCGTTTTGAGCTTAATATATTGCAAAGATATATGTTTATCAATAACCCTAACCTCTATTGTAAGGTAGTCGCCTACTTTTATGGGTTTAGTAAAAGATGTCTCCTGACTAAACCATAGAGCACCGTCGCCGGGTAGCTGGGTTCCTATCACGGCAGAGATAAGGGCCATTCCAAACATTCCATGAACAACAGGCCCCTGAAGATAAGTGTTTCCTGCATAGGCCGGATCTATGTGTAGTTTATTATTGTCGCCACTAAGAGAAATAAAGTCGTTAACATCTTTTTGCAGGACGAGACGTTTCGCTTTAGCGAAATCTCCGATTTTTATATCCGAAATATTCATAATGCTTATATTATTAAGTCATTCTCTGCAAAACATTGATCAGCCTTTGCTTCGTCAATCTCTAACAGATCATGAGTCGTTAATACCGTCGGAGTTCCTTTTTCCTGCTCATCCATAAGCATTAAAGCCATAGTGGCGTAATTTGCCATGTCAATCAAAGTATCTCTAAGCCCTTCGTCATTAACTAGGGCTGCGCCATTTGCAGAGACGCTAATAAACCTTCTCATCTTATCTTGTACCCGGATTATGATTCCGACTACTCCAAAGTCAGCGAAAGCATCACCGTAATCAGTATTCTTTTTTTCAAATAGTTCAAGTCCTCTTTTCTGGACTGCCTTAAATTGCTCAATTCTTTTAGCTTGTGATTTCATGGTTATTGTTTTTTACAAAGGACTCCAATTAGTTTAGTTTGATTGTTTAATTCTGCAGCACAAGATATTGCAGAAGTTATTATTAGGCCAGTAGCAGCTATCATGTTCAAAATCTCCGTGCCTGACGTAAATAAATAAACATGATCTATTGCCGGAGCATTAGTGGGAACTGTTAAGAAAATATATCCTTGGTCAGAAAGTAAATCTTTTGCTTTTAATAGCATCTCTTCAGGCTTATCCAGATGTTCGAGTATCTCACCAAGAATAATCAAATCATATTTTCTCCCAGGATTAAACCGAATTATATTAGCCTGGTTATACAGAATATTCTCACTCCCTATTATGGCCTTAGTCATTTTTAAAGATTCGCTACTAATATCAACAACATCAATAATACTATTCTTAATATTATTTTTAGCAATCAGTGAATATAAACCATGTCCGGCCCCTACATCTAAAACATGTATGGCTTTATTTGATTGAGAAAAAAGGTTCTGTAATGATATACGGTAATACTTCGTCATGCTAAAGTGATGACTCCAAAGGATATGAGATATTATAAGACCATTCATGTAATACCGCATCACGTCCAACCGAGAATAAACCGTATTAAATGCTTCTTCTTGATTTACGCAACGGTACTTTCCGTGACGTTCAAAGAATAACATTTCACACTTCATGTCGCTAACTACATGCATATAATCCGCCGCTACCGTTTCCGGGCTTGTGTTTTGCGAGTGGAAGTAATTTAAGACAACGTCAGCAATCTCACGATAATCTTTATCAATCATTGTAGATATTGATTCTACTATTTTATAGCCATGAACACTATCTATATTGTCAATAGCCTTTAGTATATCTGTCAAAAAAGTCATTGGCTTAAAATCTCTTTTCATATCACATCCTCCATAGATTAGCACCAAAGTTAAATCCGGCCCCGACTCCTGCCATAACTAAAAGGCTTCCTTCTTTTATTAATCCTTTCTCCATAGCCTCACTAAGCGCAATACCTATACTAGCAGCTCCGGTATTACCTATTTCAGCTACATTAGTATATGTTTTTTCTCGCGGGATCTTCATCTTATCCATAATATAGTGTATCAGTACTTCATTTGCCTGGTGAAAGATAAAAAAATCAATCTCCTCTGGTTTGAATCCTGCTTCATAAATTACTCCATTCACTACATAAGGCAGGTTTGTTATTGCTTGATTCCATGTAGCTTTACCGTTATGTTCAATAAATCCTCTACGTTTCAATCGTACCGATTCATAAACGGATGAATCGGTGCAAAATTTAGAGTGAATAAACCCTGCCTTTTTAGGCAATGTCAATGCTCCGTTATCTACCCTGCCTAAGAGCACTCCGCTTGCCCCGTCTGAGAAAAATGGGGCTGTGAATTTATCTGTCTTGTCAACAAAACGGGAAAGTATCTCAGCTCCAATAACGAGCGCATAATCAATCTCATCATTACATAGCATCCGTTCTACTGCAATAGTAGTTCCGGTAATAAGTCCCACGCAATTAACATTAATATCCATTATCTGACAGTGTTTTGATGCTGCAATATCATAATGTATAAGTGCCGACATTGGAGGTAGCATGTAATCTTGGCTAAAGGAGCAGACAATTATTAATCCTATTAACCTAGGGTCAGTCTCTTCAATTAATCGTAGTGCTACTTCACGAGCCATCAGCCCACAAGTATCAGAATATTGTACATGGTGACGTTTTTTAATTCCGGTTTTCAGAATTATCCAATCCTCAGTTAGGCCGAAGATATTTTCACAAACATCAGCATTGGTATTGATTTTACTTGGCAGATAATGTGCTGCTTTTAAAATTCCGATTCCTTCCATTAGTTTGATAGTTTAAAGTGCATTTCGACCTTCTGACAAAGTTTCTTCATTCTTTTAATATCGGTTGTCTCCATTTTTACTTGGATTATTGAAGTCTGAACCAAGGCTCCTTTTTTATTTTCAGTTACCACAAAATCAGAGAATCCGGCCTTTACAAGTTCCTTCTTAAACTTTTCAACCTTGTAATTATCACAAACTATTCCTGATGTTATCATCTATGCACCCCTCCAAGGTATATTGTTTGACTCGTGACGTAGTTACTTTTCTTAGAACAAAAGAAGTCAATAACATTCGTTATATCCTCCATTTTAGCATAGCGAGGTATTGGCAACCTCGCTATAACCGTATCAACCTTTTCTTTATTGAGCTGCTTTAACATATCCGTTTCAATAGCCGATATAGCTAGGGTGTTGCAAGTTATGTTCATGAAGTTCAATTCTTTTGCTATAATATTGGTAAAAATATTCAGCCCCGCTTTTGCAGCAGCATAAACAGAGTCCCCTTGTGGCTCCAGCGCGACGGCCATAGATGAAATATTTATTATCCTGCCATATTCATTGCGCATAAGTTTTGCGGCCTCCCTGGACACAAGTATTGGTGCTATAAGGTTTACATTAACCATATCTGTGATCTTTTGTAATGGCATTTTTAATATATACTGAGAGGTAAGGACTGCAGCGTTATTTATACAAATGTCAATTTTAATCTTCTGCTCCGTGAGCATTTGGAATACACCCATTATGCTATCAATATCGGAAAGGTCGCAATTATTCCAAATAAAAGAATGAACGTTAGTCATTTCAATAGGAATATCACTTACGCCTGGGAGGTTACATAAACTCTCTGGACAAACCCTGCTTAATCCAATAACAGTTGCATTGTTCTCTAAAAAATATAATCCGAGTCCAAGTCCGACTCCACGACTTTCACCGGTTATGAGTACTGTTTTACCTTTATACATGGCTTACGAGTGTTGTAAAATTATATTTTGAAGTGTCTCATATAGAGTAAGTCTCTTTTCTTTGTCGGATGCAAGTAATGAAGGAAGATTTTTAGTTATTCCATCAAGGGCCTCACGTTCTGGTAAGTTAAGAACAAGGTCTAAGAGACAGGCCTTTTTATAAGCATCATATATCATTGTGTCGGTACATGGTTTAGCGAGCATATCCAATTCCTGTTTGATATGATCTTTATACCCATTATAAAGGTCTTTCTTTGTCTGAATTGCAACTGTGATCTGGGCAAGTTCATTTGCAGCATAGAAATACTGTTTTCGGGCTTCAATAGTTTCCTTACTTGCCATATCTGCCGGAATAACATCTATCTCCAAATCTTTTGCTGTAATATTCCTGATGGTGCTTATCATTGGCCGGACAATCCCCGATTCAAACTTTGGTTTCAAAGATTTCATTTCAGCCTTTAGTGTTTCTTCGTGAAATAGGAGTAACCCTAGTTCATTTTTCAGATCCTCCATATGGTTTTTTGCGTCTTTTGCGTCCATTATATAATTTTTAAGTAATTTTGTATATAATTTTCTGTATTTATTGTATTTTACTCATAGCTAAATTCAAATGTTTTCTCCATTAATCCCAGATAGTTTATTCGGTTTAAAATACTATCTTTAAGGTGATTGATTTCAGCAACAGAACTACCTTTAATGCCCCACTTAATCCATCCCTCTTTCTCGTGCCATTTATCAGGTAATGCTCTTGTAATTTCCATGTGCTGTAAATCTCCCCTTTTGGTGGATAATTGCAGCCCTAAACTTATATTCTCATGCCCCTTTAAAATAAGGTATTTATAATCTAATGCCGCATAGATAATCTTATTGCATTTTTCGCAAGTAACAAGGTTTAAGTTATTTGTCCCATAAATAGGATATACTTTTTTTGTACTTAATCCGCAAGTGCTAATACTTTCCTTTGGATTATTAAATTCCAGATCAATGAAATAATGATAAATATTTTCCATGACTGTTTATTTTACCTTGAAATTACATCCTGTTTTACTCATACAATGCAAGTCAGTAGTTTGTTTATCACAATATTGGTTATGTAAACATTCCGGTAATGGTTCATTTGCATTTACTGTTGTGCTTTTAATTTTTCTTAACATCGAATAAGCACCATCATTTACACCACTCATATAATCAGAGCTTCCCGAAAAATGTGTTTTAAATTCCTCTACAAATTCATTAATTTCCTGTTCGTTTTTAAACATTTCCATGACTATATTATTTTATTGGTTTCACTCCGGCAGAACCAGATTAATCTCTTTTAAATATTTTAATATTCCAACCGTTATTTCATCACGGAGAGCTACTGTAAGTTTACCAGTGTCATACAAAGCATTTGATACAGCATATTGTATCTGTCTGCTGCAACATGGGACTAAAAATTTATATAAATCATATATTTGATTTTCGGTTAAATCACTACCTTTCAATAGTTTCCATTGGTAATGCTTTACTCCAGTATTGTCAATCCAATACCTAACCGGATATTTTTTATTTCCTTCAATAGTATTAACAAAAACATAGAACTTTTTAGTCTTTTTCATGGCTGTTTATTTTTAATATGGCGTAGTTCACTGGGATAAAATTCAGCTTCCCATCTTTTATATCTAGGGCGCACTAATGTGTATGAACCATCAACACTTGTCACCCTTCCAAGTAAGGGCCTTGGCTGTTTTTTTAATGCAAAAGGAATATTGCCAACTATAATAACTCTATCGCCTTTTTTGAAAGGCTTATTTTGTTTTCGCATGGGTTATTGTTTTATTTTTTAATTATCATTTGCCCCTTACTCGCTGCCAATTTCTTATGCTGTGTATCTCCAAGTATTGTACTCCAATTAGAGTTACGGTGAAGCGGAATAATGCTTGTGTCAACATAATTATCAATTCTATTTCTCCATAAATCCTGATGGAAGAAACTATCAGGAAATCCACTATCTGCCGGATCTATTCTGAAAGGTATATTTTCGACTATTTCCCTGCTTATTAAAGCGCAACCAATCCCATTAGCATAAACAGGCTTGCAGGTTCCATCCATAAACAACTGAGCTTCTTCAAAACTCATATCCCTCACCTTTGATTCGAGCTTGTGATTTTCGTAGTCCTTATGTAAAATGTCAAGAATCTGCAGGTTCAGATATGAATTATATCCTTGACCAGTCCAATAGGTAGTGCCGACAACTTCTTTATTATGGGCCAGTAACCTATTAATAATATTCTTTTGAGGGAATACATCACACTCCAAAGAAAAAAAGAAGTCATAACTCCCTAACAATACCCTGTCTCTTATAATGTCTAGACTATGAAGTAGTAAATAGCGTGTTTCAGCATAATCTGGAATAAGATGAGAGCAATAAAAACCTAAATCACGTATTTTTTGAGCGAATACAGGACTTGGGCTATTATCAACTAGCATAATGTCATAGTTGTCGTAATCCAGTTCTTTGATGGCATTTAACCAGCCATCCGCACCAAACAAACAGTAAGCCTTTACTATATTAATAGGTGCAGCGAGTAATATTTTAGGATTATTGCTCAATTATCTTTAGGTTTTGGTTGATCTCCAATAGCTAATACGTCAGCAAAAGCCATTTCATAAGCCATGCAGGTTTTAATTTGAAGTCTTATTGCCTCACGGGCCAGATCAGGATTGCCGGGCGCGAATTGCTTCATCTGATGGTCTGGCATTTTGATAATCTGCAATAGAGACTGTTTATAGTTCTTACAAATATCATTAAATGCGATCAGCTGCTCGTCGGTAATCTCTTTTATCTGGAATAATTCAGAGTTTTCGGAATGCTTGAATATTTTCATTTGAATAAGGTTTTGCCAAATTTATAAAATCTTTTTTAATTCTCCATTCTCATCAACACAATATTTTTCATCAACCTTTACAAATTTCTGAATTTTAAAGAGTAGCCCGTTCTTTTTGAAAATTTCCTTTGCCTTTTTTAAGCCATCAGGGAGCATGTAAATACCATCAACACGGTAAGCAATACAATAATCAGGGATAGCTTCTTTTATGTCCCCTGAGTTATTATAGGTATAATGCCTGATATTATCATAAAGCCTTGTATGGAGGGTAAGGTCGCATTCAATTACATTTATCTTTTTATGGTTTAGATAATATTCTCTCTTATGTTTTGATGTTATCCTGGACAATGCAATATTTCTAAGCGTTTTTAATTCATCATTATCAAGGTATTCTTTATAGGTTTTTTGTGTGATATAACCTAATAACATAGCGATTCTCCAATAACAATGCCTAGCATCAATATGAATTATTTCAGCATCTTTTGGTATTTTCTCCCATAATTCCCTGTTTGAATAGCAAGATGAGTGAGTTGAGGCAATTATCTCTGGGTTAAAGTCTGTTTTTTTAACTATGTAGCGGGAGAATGCGGCTTTGACAACACTAAAGAGCACCTTAATATTAACTGATTCGTCCGTTAAGATTGTATTTTTTGAGGCAGAAAGTTTAAGTATTTTTCTTTTACCCCTGACAATGGTTTGTCTACTGCCATCAAAATCAATGGTATAGTTCCCCTTTGCCGATATATTTTTAAGGGCAATGTTGTATGATTGTTTGGAACGGGTGATAATCATTGTATTGAGGTTTTTGATACGGCAATATATGCAATTAATTAGATTTCATATATTTTTTTAAGGTATTTTTTATATTCTATTTTGCTTATTAATCCACGGTCAAACTTCTTATCAAGGCTTTCTACCGCTTTATTAAGTTCTTCGAGTTTTTCTTTTGAGGCTTTTATCTTTTCCGTTTCCGCTTCAATTCTACGGATCTCAATATCATCTTTTACTGGCCTTGTTTTTTCTTCTGGTTCTTCTGGTATTTCATCCTCTAGCTCCTTAATAGGTGCTTTTAATTCAGAAGCACCTATTCCAAAGTTCTTTTTACCTCCCATTCCGGGCTGGTAGCCATAAGTGTCTTCCCGATCAATTATTAAGTCTAAATAATATATGCCTTCCGTATCATCAAAGTCCAAGTCTCCAAATTGGAACCGTGGCGCATCGCCAGAACTTGTCCAAAATATATCTCTATTTGCATTACAATAGTCTGAAAAGTCTTTAAAAACAATATTGTAATCAGTGTCGCTCTCTATCCAATTATCGCCACGTAGCTGAGGACACCTTATCCCTAAACCAGATGGCAATAATTCTTGTGCATCTTCATAATCAAAAAAACATCTTTGGGTTAAGGCATCGGCAGGAATTTCGGGGAGAATGTTTTTGTAAGAAATGTCAATGTTCTGCAGGACGTGTTTGAGAGGTTCGCCCTTTGTGCTTTTGTATATCTGACTTGCTGTCTTTTGAAATGATGCTGGAAAGCTCTTAATCCCCGACTCTCTTCGAAATGAAGATAATGCCTTTTGTATCTCGTTATATCGTTGTAAGGGATACATTATAGCAATGGATTATTATTTTTAATCATCGGGGCTGTAAATTATGAGTGCAAAGGGATTGTAAAATTAAACTAAACAGAGCGCATGAGAGGTATTGAAATTCAACTTTCCTTTTCTGCAAAGGAACAAAGTAAGGTTTTTGGGCTTATTTAGAATGATTATAAATAAGGTCATATAACGTTTGTTGAAATATCAAAAACACTAGACTTAACCCCTAGTTTATTCGTTATTGTACGGTCAATTATAAACATTTGCTTTTTAAATCCGTTATTACCAATAAGTCGCTTCCTTACTTCTTTTTTAGAGTGCAATACTGTACTATGATCTGAGCCTCCTGTTACTACTCCAATAGCTGCAAGGCTCATATCGGCATAATGACACATAAAGAACTGCATAACCTGTCTATGTCTTAATATCTCACGGTTCCTTACTTTGATGTATATTTCCTTATTTGTAGTGAAGCAGTCAAATAAATAAGCCTCAATTACCTTTGCTGGGAAAGTCATAATTATAGACCTATCACTAAGTTCCAAAATATCATCATCAATGTCAATCAGTACGCTTTCTTCAATGTAGCCAAACTCAACATTATATTTGGTTATTTTATTATCCTGGATATACTTAATTATATGTTCCTGTATGATTTCCTGTATCATCGGAGGGATAATATTTGAAAGGGACTCTCTTCTTTTGATAATTTTTACTGTTTGTGCCATTTTATGAGGTTTTGGTTATTTAAAGATTCATACTCTTCTATTGCTTTAAAGATTTGGATAGCAACGGCAGGGACTATTGCGTTGCCATAAGCCTTTATACTTTCTCTTTTCCAATTTGAAAAGGTAATTCCGTCCAATTTTCTGGAAAACCCATCATTTCTGCCACAAAGCGGGGATTGAGTTGGGAAGTCTTGCCAGTCCTTTCCTGAAAAGCAGCCCATGTCCTCAGATCGTTGTTCTCGTTTCTCCCTCTGGCTTCGTAACTCTCCGCTGTTGCTCCGCCCTTGTAATCCGTCGCTTGAGGGGTTGGTATTAATTGGTTCTGCCTTAATGCTGTTATCATTGATTTCCCTCCCTGTTTGAAGTCCGTAGTTCTTCCGGTTTCTGATGTTATTGTGGGCAACAAACCAAGTCCGTTCTCTTTTATGGGGAGCGTTAACACCGCAAGCTGGCAATACAAACGTGAATACTTCGTACCCCGCAGCTTCCAAGTCAGTTTGCACTTGCTCGAATACCATTCCCTTTTCAATAGTAATAATTCCGGGAACATTCTCTGAAACAACCCAATCTGGTTGAATTTCTTTAATTGCTCGCAAACTTTCCGGCCAGAGGAAGCGGTTATCTTCTGTACCCTTACGTTTTCCTGCAACACTAAATCCTTGACAGGGAAAGGAATTTGATAAGATATTGATTCGCCCCCCCCATTTTTTGAAATCTGTTTTTGTGATGTCCTCATATAACTCTGCATTAGGCCAATAATATTTTAAAACTTTTTGCCCGAAAGGATTTATTTCACAGTTAAACCTTGTTTCCCATCCCATCTCGTCTGATGCGAGCGACCATCCTCCTATTCCAGAAAACACTGATCCATGAGTGAAAATCATTCTGCTTTTGTTTTTCCGCATTTAGTATGCCAGGCCTCTTTTGTTTTCGGATTGATGATAATTTCAGATCCTTTATTGATAGGTTTTTTACACTTGCTACATTCACAGTCTTTTTTGCTGTAAGTTGTTCTGATTTCTTTATACATGATTATTGGTTTAAAATTCGACTTAGGTTTGTTTTTTGTTCAACTATTGTGAATTTTTCAAGCTCTTCAATCAGGGCCAATACCTTATCCTTTGATGGTTCTGGTAAATGATGATTTTTTGAATCAGCTCCTATATAAACTTTTTCGGGCTTAGTTATGATTATTAAATTAACCATTTGTATTAAGTCAAAGTCCATGACAGGCTCGATAGTAATAATATGCCTTCTTTTTCTAGTCGCTTAGTGGCATTATACCAATTTGACCTGCACCGCTTTAAGAAAATGATAATATCCTGATCGGTTGTTTTCTTGTCAGCAACTAGCTTTTTTAGTTGCTCTGTTATTCGATTCTGAATACACTGTGACATCTCTTCCCGTGCTTTACTTCTGGCCTGCCAGTGTGAGTAATCCTGCTTTTTAGCTATCTGGTAAAGTTCATCATCAAGAAACATAGTCAATATTTTAATAGTATAAGGAGGGGGTTTGGCTGTCTGGTTAACAACGATTCATTCCCCCTCCATCTCGTCAGAAAATGTTTATTTTCGTTTCCCTAAAAAATCTATTACTCCAGTTGGCAATTTTCCCTCTTTTCTTAATTTCTCAACATGAGGGCAATTATAAGGGGTTTCAAACTGTACGCTATCACAATTCGTTTTATTTATATATTGCGACTCTGCTGGCTTGATATTATTAAAGATCGGCTGCAGCACTAAATGTTTTGCATCACAGATACCCATATAACGACTCTTGCATATATAGGGAAGCCGGAACTCATTACTTGGACACTGCCGACAATTCGGAATCAGACTGTTTTGGCTCATGGGTAGGGAAATATATTTTTGTAAGAATATCAGTATTCGCTTTGATAGTAATATCATAGTCAACGGCAATGGCATAAGCACTACCAAGAACATCATCAAATTTTTGCCGGAAGTCAAACATGGCTTCGAGCTGCATCAGGTAATCTTCTTTCGCATCACAAAGGAACCCGTTTCGGTTTGTCTCAATAAGATCAGAGTACGGTTTGATGTTCGGGGCCAGAACCGGAATATTCATGAAGGCAAACTCCAGGTACTTGACATAGTTCTTTGTTGTATTATTGAAGGTGTTTTTGCTTCCTGGAATAAGTATCACGTCCGGTGCAATATGTTTTATCAGTTCAAAGTACCGGGAATATGGGACTCGTTCATGGTATTTGAAGTCAAGGCCGGAAAGGAAGTTTTTATCTCCACGCACTCCATTAAAACCGATAATGTGAATAAGTGCATTTTCTTTGTACTTTAACTTAAAGTCCTTCAATATTCCTTTTATGAAATTTATATCCGTGAATTGATATTCGTCTCCAATAATAAGAACCTTAATCTTACCCTGTTCAGAATGGTTTTCGTATTCCGTTTTTATCAGCATCGGAAGTACAAACAGTGGCTGCCATAAGATGACTGTTCCAAACTTTGTGTCGGGATGCTTTTCTTTAAGTTTAAGAGCAATAGAATCTTTCAACGCCTTATTGGTGACAATAACCTGGTCAACGGCTTTGATGTTCGCTTCAATAATATCAATCATTTTACCCTTATACTCATCTGCGTGAGGGTAGCTGTCTGATACAAGATAGTAATTGAAGTCAATATAATAACTGAACATCATGTACGGCTTAACGGCCATTATTTCATCAATGATAGGCTGGAGCGGAAAGCTCACAAAGGGAAATACAATATGGTCAGACTTATTGATAAGATCCTGGGTAATATGGAAATTTCTTGCATTATTACTCTCAGTAGACTTCTGAGTTATCCCGGTTACAATTATCCTGTAGTCAGGCAGTCCGTTAAGAACATAAGAAGGAAGTATTGATCTGTATATACCTTCCGTTGTGTCAAGTTCCGGCATAAGGATTGTGGTCGTTTGTTTGCACTCCTTATTGATTACCGGATTGTTTATTATTGCCTGAATGTAGGCTGTGAAATTTTTCATAGCTATTTTTTTCCGTAAAGTAAAATGATGTTATGGTTAAAAATTAATTCCAAAATTAAGTCCGCCTTCGTTTTTTAAAAAGTCAAAAACAAATCCAATCATTTTTTTCTTAAACTTTACCCCGCATCCTAAGTCGAACGAGATAGGATAGTAAACTTCATCAGGCAGGTCAATGAGTCGACTGCTGTAATAATGATAAGATACCCCAGCTGAAATATAAGAACGTGTAAAATCATTATATTCATCCTTTAGATACTTCACACAACCTATCGCAGTCTTAATGTGAGTCTTTATTTGTTCTGTCTCACTTATGTGATACCTGCCTTTACTTATAGCAAAATAAAGCCCTGTAGAATGAATCTGCCTATCGTACCGTAATCCTGTTCCCATATCGGTAGGATGATAAACAATTGAAATAGTATTTTGCGCCTGCATACTACAAGCCATTCCGATTAACAAACAAATTAAGATTAGTTTTTTCATAGTTCTGATATTTTAATTGTTTTTAATATTGTTTCCTTTTCATGCGCTTCATCTTTCTCAATAACATCGACAATGAGAATTTCTGTAATATCCTTTAGTGATATTTTCAGTAGAGATCCAATATTATCCCTAAGATATAGATTGAGAGTTTTCATTTCGTTATCATGTTTTTAAATTTAACTAATCTATCGAAGTATGACGCAAAAACCGGATTGCCGTTATTATGTTTTATGGTTGTTAGGTGTGATTCGACAAATAAATGAATATCTGTTATTGTCGTCCCCGCTTGGAGCCAGAAAGGAGGGGCAATAAGTAGCGTACTACTCATTATCGCCTCGTTAAGTTCTGTTTCGAGTGAAGCAATATTCCAAACGTCGGTTTTAACTCGTTTTTTCATAATTCCCAATATTCAACATAGTCGTATTCAAACAAGTCTTTTCTGGCAGGCTCGTTCATGAATCTGTCAAGGTCAATCTGGCAGGAACATGCGCTCCTCATAATTGTCGGGTAATATGACTCTAAATAAGGTTCCAAATTAACGGAGAAGTGTTTCTCAATCTCTTCAATAGATTGCAAATGTCTTCCGTCTTTTAAAATTATACCCACACACATAATTGCTCCTTTTATTTATTTTTTTTACGCGGGTGTCTTTCGACATCTTTGTATTTTCTTCTTTGTTCCATTCTTGTTAAAGAATCTTTAAGTCCCATTTTCCCATATCCACCATTGAATAGGTTTGCATCTTTAAGATATGCAAAAGTTCTTTGAAGATTAGCTTTTTGTGTCATATTATTAGTCTTTAAAAAATTCTTCAAAGGTAAATTTACCTTTCGGCAGTTCGATCCATTTCCTATCAATTACCATACAGGCGATACCTATAAGTAAAAGGATTAATGTTGGTGCGATTTGTGTCATTTTATTATTTTTTTATTATTTTATATTCAATTCCACAGATACAGACATAGATTCTTACCGAATCCGGTATTACAATTATATGGCCACAGTGAGGGCATTTTGTTTTTATGATTCCATCCTGCTTCATTTCTGTAACTTTTTTAATATGTAGTTCTTAAAATAACTAGATCCTTCCTGAAAAAATATAGTTTTCAGATATTGTTTATTTGTAGCAGCCTCTCCGGCATTATAAATTTTATCTTCATCAGGGAATAGCGATTCAATTTCAATCTCTTCATACCACTCAATAACTTCTCTCTCAACATTGCGGTCATAACCTACCATATCCCATCCAGCTTGGGTAAAAATAATATAAGACTTTATTATCTTATTATTTATTTTACAATTTACCAGGATTGGCCCGATACAAGCTACCCCTTCAGAAATAGCAGGCAGTCTCTTATTTGCCGGGACAGGACGGAGTATCTTCATTTTAAATCGTCTTTAACATAAATTACATTACTATCAATTGGGAAATCAAAAACACAATCAGGAAGGTTATATTTTTCTAGTAGCTTCGTATCACAACTCCACTGTCCGGCTCCTTCGCTATGGCCAAAATAACATTCATTACAATGCCTTCCATTAGCGAGAATGCCATTTATTTTAACTTTTTTACGGAATAGTTTCTTTAGTCTTTCGATAAGGCCAAGATCCGGCATTGCTCCGGTAGACCTAATACCTTTATCTCTATGCTCACACGTGGAACATTCTTTTGCCTGGCTCATGCCTGCCGTTTCCAGATAGACACATTGTATTTCAGAATATGGGCATTTCATAGTTTTGAGGTTTGAATTGTTTCCGAAAGATAAAATTGTTATTTTGAATAAACAATACTTTGATATAATTTATACTGATTCTTAATAATTAGCTAGAAATTATTTTTTACGCTTTTGTTTTCTTCTTTCTTTTCGAGTTAATGGAATCCTGACCAATTCATGCGTTCTATGAAAAATCATTGGATTGCCATTTGCTGATAATGTTGGCGGTGCTATTTCTGGCGAATCAATAACCAACATCGGAATCCCTCTATGATTTAATTCAGCTTTGAGAATTTCAACACCCATACTGGCCCCGCCTCCGATAATGCCAATCACTTTATTTTCTGTTTCAATATGCTTGTATTTCATAATAATTATTTTTCCCATTTATCTTTATATCTCTTAATAAAATCATCAGGATATTGAGATACCCATCCGCACTCTGGGCAAACAAATTGATTTTTAGTTGCATCCCATTTAGTCCTGGGCCAACTACAGCCACTAGGGCTACGTCTTGGAATCTCATTACCACAATATCCAGAATAACCTGGTTCATTCATTAAATTATTTCGGACAATGGTTAACTCTTCCATATCGTTATGATTTAATCAGTTCGGGGTTCTTATAGATGTTTCCAATAACTTCACAATCACTAGAACTACAAGCCTCGCCAAACCAGTGCTGAAAAGCCCATCCTTCACGCTCAATAATAAATGATGCAAATTTATCAGACCAACCAATTTTCATATTTTTATCGGTTTGAGTTTTAATTATATCACCCTCGTATATGTCCTTTGAGTTTTTATCCTTTAGTCCGGTGAATTCTAAAAATGCTTCAATCTTTTCAAATGGCACTAATTCATTACCGCAAGCACGTTCAATCATTGCTTTTCCCTGAAGCCAATCTATGCCCCATACAGTATAAATACCTGCATCTCCTTTTATTTTTGCTCTGAATTTTATCTCTCTCATCTCTTTCTTCTTAGTTGTTGTTATTTGATAATAAAACGGTATTTTTTAATTTCAGATATTTCGATAGTTTGTCCTTTTTTGATAGAAACAGGACAAGAACACCAAATTTTATCGGTCGTATAATGATCACCATATTTCCCATTTACAAACGGACAGTTATTGCAACATCCATAATATTCTGAGTTACCTATATCCTGAGTATCCGATTTACATGTAATTTCAGACTGATCCTTTTTTAAATATTTCCAGTTGTTCATATTGCTGTTATTTGAGGGTTAATCCAATCCCTTTACAAAAAAAACAATCTTCCCAATGTTGATGAGGATTATATTTTTCATATAAAGTGCCTTTTTCTCCATTACAATTAGGGCAAATTTTATATTTCTTAAACATCCCCAAAATTTTGAAGATTATTCTTTCATCTTGAATAATAGACATTCTTTTTAATTTTAAAGTCCTTTTAAGTTCTTGTGTGGACTTATAAACGTCTAATATAGACACTTTACGCTGCCATCCGTTTACCCTAACATCTTCAATTACATGTCCAATATTAATACCTAAAGAACCATTAGACTCAAGAAGCTCAATTAACTTTTTAAGAGAGTTTATTTCTTTACTTTTCATCTTCTTATTATTTATTGGTGTTAATTTTTCTTAATATCTCAAAATCAATAATATCTAAAATTCCTTTATTTTCTGGATGCGGATCATGAACCATTCCGTTTTTCCAAACTATATAATGATTGATTCTTCCAGTTCCACTAAATCTAGGACTTTTACCAAGTGCCAAAACATACCCATCTGTATCAGGAGAAGATAACATTCCTTCGGTAACACATCTAACAGGATATTGAATATTTTCCCATCCCATTTCTGCCAATTTAATATCCATCTTTAGGCAATATTCACTCCAAGATTCTTCGATAATTGGTATAGGTAAATCTTCTATATCACATTCAATTACCGAAGCGATCGCAGCCCTCCAGCAATCCCCATTTACTTTATCAGGTACATGCAAATATTTTTGTTTTACAGGCTTCATCTTCTTATGATTTACTTGTTTCAAAAAACACACTACGGAATTATGCTTAGCCCAACCTTCTTTTTAAAATTATCCAGATGACTCTGAGCATCACACAGCATATCATCAAGGAACCTGCCATGTAAATCAAGTATTTCTGCTAGTTCCTTTTCGGTTTTTGCATCATTAATTGCTTTTGTATCGCTAATATCACCTCCATAGAAATCACGATATTTAATCATTTCAGATTTAATTTTTTTAAGATCCATCTTCTTTGCTTTTATTTTAACTTAACTAACTATTTAACATTAACATACCATTGTTTTGGACTTCTTTGTATAAAGTTGTTCCACTTTTTGTAATTGCGTATGGTAGAAATACCTCTGTAACATCAGCAAGTTGAGCCTCCACAATAGCCATTTGTGCCTCCACCCAATCTTTTATAATTCTCCACGCAACTCTCTGCGCCTGCTCTTCTGTACATTTTGAACGCGGTATTTTTCTATCTTTTTTCATAGCATTTAATACACCCATATAATTTGCAGGAAGCGCAAATCCTACCATATTACCATTTAGCGTCAGACAGAAAGTAACAGCAGAGGGAGAGTTATTTTCATAATCTGTAACTATTTTATTGGCCCCATGCTTAACTAAGCATTTCTGAATTTCAGCGATTGACTTTTCGCTCGAAATTGATGTTGTATAGTTTAATATTGCCATTTTCTTTTACGATTAACTATTTATAGATTCCCCTTTATTTTTAAAGGCACATTCATTGCATAGATAGTGTCCGTCTGATTCACAATCAGCAAGAGCATCGCCTGCAATATGTTTTCTTGGTGCATATCCCGGACATTTATTATTAGGGTCACGCATTCCGGGTATTCCCATAGGTAGTTTAACTTCCCATACTTTCATTCTTCTGTAAGAAAGTCTACAAAGCCATAACCAGAAATTAAATTCAAAATGTATCTTCATTCTTTTATAATTAACTGATATACTATTTTAGTTTTAATGACATAATCCCCAGACAATTTCTACTTACTAACTTACAGGCTGAATTATACCAGTTGCAATAAAGTTGATTTTGATATTCTTCTTGTGGATAGTTTTGGCTGAAATTACAGTGAGAACACATTCCTTTACCTTTAAATCCTTTTGTGTAAATTCCGCTATCAGGAGTTCTACTATTAAATATATTTCCCATTTTACAAGTTTTAAAAACCACTGACCTCACATAAAGCAAAGTCAGTGATTTGATGTTTAGACTCTTTTTATGTCTACCTGGCAATTCTTATAAGCAAATGAACCATCAACTTTTTTCACACCATGGCCAGTAGCATTAATATAAATACTTCCACCAACATTCTCTTTTATAAGAGCAACAAGATGTGGAAGAGTAGAATCATATTCTTCTTTACTCTGATCAGAAATAGTGTTACTATGTTCTTCAAGAGCTTTGACAACCTCTTCGGGTGTCCCTGATTTGTAAATAGACCAACTCATTATTTACCTCCCTTTCCACCGCTTGGAGGATGTGGCCCAGAGGGATAACTTGATCCTCCTTTTGTTCCACTGCCTGCTTTTGAAATACTAAATATCTGTTTCATATTCTTAATGGATTTTATAAAGGCCGTCCGAGCCTGTTTATTTCCTCTTGTTTAAAATTATTTTTCACTTCTTCAATTCCTTCCTGTGGCCACCTTTCTTCATCCCCCGAACCTCCGGCATAAATTACCTTCTGGTAATCATGTTTGCCAATAAGAACAGTAATAAGCTCTTCTTTTGAGAATAATACATAAGCCTCTCTTAATTCTCTATTAGATATTGGTGTATTTGCTTCCATGATTACTTAATTTTAGATTCTACAATTTGCTCAATTGCTGAGAATATCTCATTTTTATCTTTTTGACTTATGTCTTGAGTAGATTGTAATTTAAAAATAATTTGATAATCTGTATTAAGTATTTTTGTTTCTCCGTATCCTATACGTTTCTTTTTAAAATAAGCAATTGTTCTCATGTTATCTTTTTATAAAGGTTTCCTAAACTAATATATTGTTTTCTTACCGCATTTACTACAATGCTTTATGTCTCCTGTAGGAAAGTATGGTATATCACAAATACAGGTTTCTACATTTCGTTCAAACAACTTATCACGTTCGTAATAGGCATCTGACTGTTCTGTGTTATCGGGTTCTTTATCTTGAGTAGACTTAATCTTCTGTAATAAGTCAACTACCTCGATCATTTGTTCAGGATATAATTTGTCCATTAAAGAGATTATAGCAAGTTTATTATGAATAGGGCTATTTTTGAAATTATTTTCTTCCTCTCCTGCTTCTGGAAGGGGTTGAACCGATTCAATTACAGCCTGATTTGCTAATAGCTCTGCCTGATAAAAGTCTTTTTTAATTCGATGTTCTTCATACACACCCTTCCAAATATCATCGAGTTTTAATAGTTCATTAAGATCTGAGTCATTTACTATTCTTGCTTTTGCAAAAAACTTTGATAATAATTCTTTCTTTGGTTCCATTGGTTATGATTTAATTATTAGCTGGCTCACATACTACTAGAATGCATGGTTGTGAACATGTGAAAAATCATGAAACTTTACTTTATCTTTTTCAACATTAAACCAGAAAACCTTTTCTGTAAAAGTTCTATTCCCATTTTTATCAACGCCTGAGTGCATTGGCCTTATTTCTCCAAATTGACATCTTTCAGCCTTCCATTTATAGCCTTCAGCTTCGATATAGTCACATAAATCTTTTAAGCGATGTTCTGGGACAAAAAAACAATCCGTAAGATACATTAAAAAGTCTGATCCAAGATTGCTGGCGATCCTGTTTGCCATAAGCCAGACGTGATCAATTATGTCTAACCTGGCACATGCACCAAACTTTCTGGATTTATCAGACAAAATCAACTCTCCATTAACATACTTTTCGTGCGTGAGTAAAGCACCAATAGAACCTATCGAAATATTGCGAGCATCTTTGTATTCTCTATCTTTAGAAGTGCCTATAAGATATGTTTTTTCATCAATTATGCCAAGATTGTATGCCGTCTGCCAATAACAGCCTGTAATATCAACAGAAACACATGGTTGAAATAGGTTTTCTTTTATCATTTCAGAGGAATACATAATTGTATTATTCCGGTACCGCATAGGATCTGTATTTTTGGGGGTATATTCACCAGACTCAATGCGCTGCTTAACGACTTTATTCGTTACTTTTGCTAAAAACATACCTTCCTTCCTTTTAAACTGGCCAAATCTTTTTATTTTTCCATCTTCAAATTCAACTTTTATGATATTTCCAGAATAGAAAAGGTCAAAAGTCATATTGTTTTTACAGTAGACATTTTTAATTTTAGAAAACTGGCCCATTTGCTGATTGAACTTTTCAAGTACATTAGCCATAATTAAAATTTATAAAGGTTTTTAAGATATTTTTTGTATTCGGTTTTTGTTATTTTACCAGTGTCGTATTGTTCGTCTAACCGATTAATAGCCTTATTAAGCTCAGTTAGCTTTTTAATGCTTTCTTGTGCTCTTTTCATATCGCCTGGTCTTGATATTGCTTTGGCTTCTTGTCTAACTGCGGCTCTAATATTAACGCGGGTACGTGCGATCTTAGCAGCCCCCTTGCTCCCGATGGATTCTTTCTGTAACGAGTATTGTTCTTTTACTTTTTTGCTCCAATCAAAGCTCGTTTTGCTATGCAGGTGTCTCATGAAAGTTTCTGCATTCTGTGAGATAAAAGAGAGGTCAATCCCTCCATCATCATTAACAACTGCATCTTCAAATCTTAAAAACGAAGCAGTATCACTGTCATTATTCTCTGGCATATCTCGATAGGCATTGTAAAGGCCAAAAGCATCAAAGTCTGTTTTTAATTCAATCACATCTTCTGTATCATCCATTAAGACTAATAAGCGATCCTTATCCGGGATGATATTTAAACTCTCAGACCATAGACCATAGAAATTTTTGATATTCCACCATTCATATTGTTCAGCTCCAAATTCCTCAATAACAGCAAGGAGTCTATTTGTAGGGGATATTGGAGTAGATCCTTCCTCTTTTTCAAGATAAGGAGGGAGAATAACATCTAAATGCTCTTCCCATTTAGGTTTCCCCTTTAGATCCTTCCATACCTCACCAGCCTTTTTAGCAAAAGAACCTCTTCCTCCATGTATTTTTATGCCATTTTCCCGTGCATAGCCTGCAAAGCCAGACATAAACACTCGATAACCTGCAGGATGGCCCTTAACCGGTTTAGATTTTGTTTTACGCTTAGTCATATTATTAAGTGTTTATATTTTTTACAATTAACCGCTGTGATAATTGGATTTGCCCATTGTCGTTGAAATTTTTTCCATTCTCTCTCAAATTCCCCTTTGTTATTTCTCCAAAGCATAGCAAAAGGAAAGAACCCAGCATCTATTGTTTGCTGTATTCTTTTTAATGCGCCTGTGAAGGAATCTCCAGGATAGCCTATAAGTACATAGCAACGAGCCTTTCGATTTTTCATAGTGATATTAGCCTCTTTAAACAGCTTTCCAGCATTAATTAGAGGTTCATAATCGTCAGGGGTATCATAAGCACAAAACAATTCTTTCATCCGTATAGAATTAAATAAATCAACATGCCACGGTTTTAATAGTTTAGCTTCAATTCCCCCTGTAAAAGAAATAGGATGTTTTTGATTTTTAAGCATTTCAAAAACGTCTTTTATATGCTGATCAGAACAGGCAAGAATGTTATCGTCCATAATATTCCAACCATCTTTTATCTTAAGTTCTCTTACGCCTGGTTCTCTCTTCCAAACAGAACAAAACCAACATTGGTTATTACACCCTCTTGATGTAATTGTATATCCTTCTTTTAAGTACATTCCTGGTTCGAAGTTTAGACCAGCTTCATTAAGTGCTGGCCCTCCGATCATAACTGGTGCTACTGATTGCCACATAAAGGCCAATTTTTCTACCCTAGGAATATCCCATGTAAAAGCAACTGAGATATGAATTTGGTCAGCTTCATCCCAAAGTACAGGCATCCGGTTTATGATTACATTTTCATCACAGGGAGTAGCATTCGTTCTTCTGGGAAATACCCGGATAATTTTCATGCGTAAGCAGTTAAGAGGTAGAAAATCTCTGCAATGTAAAAAGAAAAAAAAAGAACACCAAAGGAATTGACAATAGAATGATTCTAAATTATCTGGGGCGAAGTCGGAAGAAAAAACAAGG